>Ga0307982_1001796_pt1 | contig 17458 bp, 12 predicted proteins | sample OrgLakmetagen989_FD_201847 | JGI IMG/M metagenome (GOLD analysis project Ga0307982, IMG submission 201847) | Saline water microbial communities from Organic Lake, Antarctica - #989 | ecosystem: Environmental > Aquatic > Non-marine Saline and Alkaline > Saline | place: Antarctica: Organic Lake... | reverse complement strand
GCAATGGCAATCCACTCCTTAAATTCCTTGGAAATGCCTTTACTGGCGAGCGCATTCTCCAGCGTCCTACCCCACGTCATCTGTGGGCAACCGACCGGCCGGCGAGAATGTGCTACCCAACTTGTCAGCAACTGCCGTGGTGCCCGGCTCATGGGCATACGAGCAACGTGGCCAGCCCAACGAAGAAGCCGATTGTGATAGTAGCTGTCGATTTCAAGAAGATTCAAACGACGAAAAAGACTCAAGGTAGTGATATGGTGGCGAAAGGTATGATGAAGGTTCACGCGGCACATTGAGCGAGCACACAACGAACACGACCCAAAGAAAAACTCCCGATTTTAAAATTATAGTAGCAGAAATGGTGTAGCCATCGGATTAGAATCGTTATTTTAAAGTAGAATTAAGCGAAGATAGAAAACGGCACTCAGCCCAGTCAGAAATGTATTACATTGAGCTAAACCTAACCTTCTCTACTGTATATTGGCTAAGCTCAAATGATTAAAGAATAAAGAGGTAGTGTGTCTACCTGCGAAGGTAGGCAGACATGAGAATTCTCAGTCCTCTACACCTATTGACATTTCAACTGGGATTTCGTTTCAACTGGGGCTTTGATCGTAGAGATCAATATTATTGTTTACAGCACAATCCATAATTACCTACATGCCAATAGCTGATTGCAGCGCGGCGGCCGACGGTAAGTTACTGCGCGCACCCTGGGCTTGCACTTTTTGGCCCGCTACGAAGGTTCCAGCTGCGAGGATTTTGGCTATTGGTGCGCCCTGCCGAAGAGCGTGCAACGCTCCACCAATGAATGCATCGCCTGCACCCGTGGTGTCGACCACTTGCTCTGGAGTCGTCGCCGCGCCGTTTTCACCCAGTGGCCAAGCGCCCACATATACGAAGGTAAACTCGTCATACTCGTCACCATTCGAAAAAGGCGAAAACCAAGATGCCTTCACTAACCCGATAGTCTCTTCTTCAGCACTTGAATGACCTGCCATTGGTCCAAGTTCCAAAGAGAAGCTACAGCTCGTATTGTTGACTGCTGTACTGACAGTTGGCAACTTTCTCATAGCAGCGACTGCACCCAGAGCGCCTAAAGTTGAGACCACAAGTTGAACCCGTGGAAATGTCGCTAGCAGCCTTGCTTGACCTCGCGCCGTGGTACAAACAACGGCGTCTGCCTCTGGCGATACGATTGGCGAACGCTGATGACCATTGTCCGATCGTAAGGGAACTTTCTCGGGTAAGTCGCTCGCCATGGAAGCAGGAGTCTCAAATACTACGGAATTGGGTTCAGGGCACCGCTTCGTTGGAAACACTGAGTTCGTAAACAGCACATCGGCGCATGGTAAAAGCTCTTCAAAATAAGGGCGGTCTTTCTCGCAGTCCACTGAAACTAATACTCTTCTCGTATTGGCTCGGCGCGCGCAAGTCACCGATCCTTCTGTGTGCCGGCTATCGCAATGAAGCAGCCAACAGTTCGCCAAACAGTCAACTGCAGAGATTTGTGCTGATGTAAGACACTCAGCATGGGACTTTTTGTGACGTTTCGTCCTGCTATTGCTGTCAAGTGAGCCTACTACTTCGCTTTTAGCTGCGCTATTGCCGTCTTTCTCGCTGCTAGGCTCTCCACAATCTAGAGCACCGCCAGCTTCGCAGTCTGCAGGCAGGAGCTCGCCACAGCTGCCCGGCGTGTGAATGCAAGTTCTTGTCGCGCTCGAGGTGTCTACTAGGACGTAAGTGAATGGTGAGTTGCCCGGCCGGCGCAGCACAGTCCCCACCCCAACGCCAGCGCTGCGAAGACCATCTACGATGTCGGCGCCGGCAGCATCGGCACCTACGACAGTGGCCACGCTCACAGGTACGCTAAGAGCAGCCAGTGCGCAAGCTGTGTTGCCAGCGTTGCCACCGCCAGTGACCAGAGAAGCACTCGTGCGAACCTAAACAACACAAAGTCCGCGACCAAAAATATCAACCACAGTAACTGTGAGTGGTATTAGTTAGGTTCAGATGATTCAGAGAGGGGTTTGATGTGCAAGGCAACCTTGTCGTCTGGTTTTGGGTACGCGTTGACGTAGGCCAGGTAGTCTAGCCCTGCAGCACCGATGCAAAGTATCGAGCCCGATGCCATCGATGAATTCTTAGACATAGGGTCTTACACTTTGAATAGCACTGTAGCTATAGCTAGAACCGATGGAATACGATGTTTTGCTCTAGGTTAGCTACGCTGCTACGCTCGTGAGTAGTTAGTATACATAACATTATATATACGCGTTGTTGTCCGGTGAAAAGAGGACATTCTGCTTTCTCCTCGGCCAATCAGAGCGAAGTGCGAGTGACGAGTCGGCACAAAGCATTCACGCTGCTTTGTTCCCCGCTCTGCCGCTGCCCCTGCTTAGGTGAGTGTGCAGAGAGCGCCTAAGGAAGAAAATTCTCAAGGCGCTGCTTGTTCAAAGTGGATAATAAAAGAAAAACGAGCCCAGTCAGACTTGTTCTGAAGGTTACACTTTTTCTGCTACTGCATTGTACAGGGGTGTTTCTTTGTTTTTGGGGAGTATTAACTAGACTAGACTGACTAGGAGCGCGCATTTCTTATTCGGGTTATGAAAGCTACAGTACATAGCAACAGATCTGCAGCTAGCTAGAGGTGCGCTCATCACCACTACACTGAACTACCTACAGTACTTACAAGGGCAGTTACCCTGGGTACTAAGTACAGATAATAGTCTAGTAAATACTCCCCCAATAACAAAAAGAAACAAGTGCGGACTAGACTAGGCAAGAACATTTGCCCTTTATCTGTATCCGGCGAATTACCTATCTTGCTTGGGTCCCTGTGCCTAGCCTGTGCCTGTTGTTTGATAGCTGGTAAACCCCCCCCTCGGGTCTTATGTCAAAAGTGAATTGGCCCGAAGGGAAGTATCAGAAGCACCAACCTCGTAATTTTAGATACTGGTGTTCAAATCAATGGAAATAATACGCATCGCTGCCGCCGCAAAGCGAAAAATCTCCGGTGTTTGCGCCCTTGCCTGCGTCCTTTGCCGACTCATCTGGCTCGGTACTCAAACCTAGCGCCTTCAGTGGGTTACTGAACCACGACTTGTTCCCCTTCTCATTGCCAGTACTAGCGGCCCTTTTACTTCGTCCACTGCTTCTGCTTCTGCTTCTGCTGCGGCTCGTGCTCTTGCTGCCAATGTCTTTACTTCCACTCCTGCTCCGGGTTTCATTGTCTTTACTGCCGCTCCTGCTCCTGTTTCCTTCAGCCTGCGCTTGTTGTTCAAGCAAAGGGTCAAGGGGCGGTGGCGGCAAATCGAACAAGACGCCGGCAGCGTTCAAATGCAACAACTTCTCCCGCAGCAAAAACTTCGAGTCAACCTGAAGCGTGAGCTCGTAAGGTCTCTGTGCCAACGCAGGATCTTTCAAGGGCGGCACACATTTTTTCACTAAGTCCACATGCCGCTCATAAGCAATCGACCGGTTAATGGCCAGAGACTGCTTGATTTGGCGACCGGGCACTGAGGTGGCGTCTTCGTCAGCTAAATCACACTCTTCCAACTGCCGAGTGCGCTTGGCGACATCAGCGAGCGCAAACAAGGCGGTTGGGTCGTAATCCACGGCTGGATCTCTCGACAACCCTAAACCACCACCAGCACCTCCGCCGCCGCCAGAAGCAGCGTTGGCTTTATTGTTGGCAGCCGCTGCGCGAGACCCCCCACCTTTCCGCTCGTGCGCGCGCGCCTCCACCATCTCAGGCGCCCACTGTAGGCGGCAGCCTGCGAGCCGGACAATCCGCAGGGACGGGGTGTGGGTAACTAGTTTGGCCACTGCCAAGGCGCCCTCGAGGTACACGGCGTTGCCCGAGAGGTTTAGTGACTGGATCTTTTGGACTCGCGCGAGCGTAGAACAGAGTCCAACGGCCGATTCTGGGCTCAAATTGCACTGCGACAAGTTCACATGTGCCAGCGCGGTGCCTATGGCAGGCGGTGGAGGTTTCGGCATGACGCCTGCTTTGCCGGGAAAAGGTAGTGGAGTCTGCACCTCGGCACCATGAGCTCCTCTTCCCGATGCGCTGGTGGAAGGCCGCGAGTGATCCGCTCCGGCTGCTCCGGCTGCTCCGGCTGCTGTTCTAGTCGCTGGTGTAAGGTCCTCCATCCTGCCAGTGCCGTCCCGAGCAAGCACCCGCAAACGCAAGTATTCGATTTCGGGCACCCCCAGCGGCTGGTTCGCTAAATCTAACGTGTCACCGAGGACGTTGGCGTCTAAGCTTTCCAAATGCAACCCATTGACCACTTTCAAACTCGTGTGCACCGCGTCGCGCCACGAATGTAGTATTTTGCCGGCTTTGCGGGTCATGCGGCGGCAGTTCATGAAGTCGATCTGCAGTCATCATTGGCAACAATAGATGGCATGTATGAGTACGTGCACACAAGGTGAGCCATACCATCATGGGTCGTGTGAATTGAGTGTGAGCCACGTCTTGAATAAACAAAACAAAAGCACCCAATACACCTGCATTAGTTGAAGGTGCCCCCTGGATGTAAAGGCACATTGCACAACATCATGCCATCAAAGAAAAAACATCGATCGCCATTTTGAACAGTCGAAATTGAACACAAACCTCAGTCAGGCGAAGGCAAGTGCCCTGCGTTCGGCGGTCTAACGCCGCGAGGAGGAGGTTGGCTCCTTTGTCGCTCAACCTGTGCCGGGATTAAGGTCAAAAGAACACCAAAATAACTGCGATGCAGGAAGTCACGACAATGAAGGAGCAGTGGCAAAAATGTAATTTAAATACGAAAAATATGGTTAATTATCGCCAGAACGTCGATAGGAAGAATGTAACAATATCTCTGCCCATTTGCACCCTTTGGGAACACGCACTCCTCACACCCGCCCCTTCTGATGTCTGTACCGCGTTTGGCGAAGGTTCAATTTCTTGAGCACCGTGTTCAGCCTGAGGGCTTCGAGCAGTTTCGCCAGCTCCACATCGTCGATGGCGCATCGACTCAGGTCCAAACTGACCATGCCCCAATTGCGCTGCAAAATCCATGCCAACGCGTCCAAATCGTCTCGCTCGAGCGCCTACCAGTGTGGACGACGAAGACGCACGAAGCCATCAAGAGGCAAAAATGAAAATAACGACATCGAAAGTAAAGCTTAGACAACACTTACCTGACATGCATGCCAAAGTATGCCTACTAACAACAACACGCATACCTTGCCGGACAGGTTCAAACTCGCGCGGCCGTCCAACTCGTTGATCTGGGGCCCGAACCACTTGTTCTCGAGTTTCGACTGGGCGAGCGTCATGTCCGCGTCTTCCTGCGCGATGAACTGCGCCGTGTAGCCGCTCACTTGCCGCGCGTCGTCGTCAAAGACGGACAAGGACTGCTCCGCGGTGCGCAACACGAAGTCGTGCTTTTCTTTGGCTCGTTTCTCGGCAGCTTTACGTTTTTCCGTCGCGGCGTCGACTTCTGCGGTCATGCGCGCCTGTGCCACAACGACGTTTGTATGTTGAGCATTGCAACGAAAATAGTTAGACGGACTAGCTTCTAACACTCAAGCAAAGAGAGTTTGAATGAAAGACCCGCGCTTCACATGTCGAAATAAAAGTGTTCGTGACAGCATTAGCACTACGTAATACAGTTAAAAAAATAGCAGAACTTGCCTGCCAGTCTGCGTCGCTTTCAAATTTGTTGCGGACTAACCCACCGGGAGACCCGGGCTGCCTGGACCTCGCTGACCTGTCCGTGCTCACGCTGCCATCCGCGTTCAAACTGCCCTGGCCGTCATCGTCAAAGCCGTCGTCGTTTGCCGTGCTGGCGTCCCCTGCAGTGCTGTTGCTACCTCCTCCGAGCCAGTCGATGCTGCCCCCAAGCTCCTGTTGTGCCTGCCGGGCTGCGGCCTTTTCCATGGCTTTTTCTTTGCGGACCTTGGCGTCGGCTTCGCGCTGCTTGGCTTTTTTGGCTTTTTCGGCTGCTAACCGCTCGGCTTTCGCGAACGGGTCTTCCTCGGAGGTGGCATTGACGTCCGCAAATGGATCGGGGGCGTCGTCGTCGCCGCCTCCTCCTTCGTCGTAGCTGCCAAGTGACCCGCCCTCGGTGTCGTTTTCATCGTCTGAGTCAGGGGCCACCGACACTTCATCAGTAAACGGCTCGAACTCTTCGCAGGCCACGCGCCACACCGTGCCCTTCACGCTCACCCGCAGCAATGTGCTGGCTTCGCACTCGCGCTCCGAAGGGCGGTGGTGCACCCGAAAACTGATGCGGTGCACGCAGCCCCGCGCCTGGAGCATGGAGCGCGGCACCACGAGCTGGCTCGCCGCTCCGTCGTTGGGAAAGGTTTTGTCCACTTCCAGAGCGGCAGCTTCCCCCGCAGCTTCCACTAGCTCGTTGGCTTGAGCTTCGGCAGCGCGCTTCTGCCCAGCGAACAAGCCACCCCCGCCTGAAGGGGGAGGCGGTAATTGCGAAGCAGCTTCGAGCGCTTCTGCTCGGGCTGCTTCTGCTGCGCTTTCCCTGACGGTCTGTTTGGCTTCTTCTTGCTGCGCGCGCGTAAACGCTACCAAATTGTCCTCGTCCAAAGGACCAGGAGCAGCCGCGCCATTTTCGTCCTCGTCAGATTCGCTGTCGCTGGGTGGGTGGCCGTCCGGCTGCTCAGCCTTCTCTGGCAAAATGATGTCTTCTAAAGTGCAAGTCCAGAAAGTGTCGCAGTCATTTAGTACGTGCGGTATCGTGAAGAAACGAGGCTGCCAGTGCACCGTAATCGTGATGTCACTGCCGCCGACTTGCTCTGCTTGCAACCGCACGGCGAGCTTGGGATAAAGGTCGCGGTATGACACCACGTGTTTGTTGGGGAAACTGCTGCGGCGTTTGAGGACGCGGTGAAACATCGTTGGGGTGGTCATGTTGTGCTGCACCGAGCGAGACTCGAGCAGCCTCAAGAAGCGAATGGCCAGCGGCACTTTTCCGTGCTTCCGCTGGCTGGCTGCAATGGCCTCCGCTTCTGCAGCGCGAGACGCGAGCTGCGCCTTGGTGGGCTGCGGCGCCTTGAAAGTATGCGGCCGCGCGGGCGGTAGCGCGGGGGGCAACACCAGATCATATTTCACTTTAGCAGGGTCAGTGAAGGCTAAGAGTTCCTGGGCGCTCGGTGGCGGCGGCGGCATGGCATCCATTGTTCTAATATTAGCTTCGCAAGCTCGGCGAAGAAGTCTGGGCCTCTTCTAGCTAACGGAGGTCTGCTAGTTGAACTCGACCTTTTAATCTAGTGTGCTAGAGTCGAGCGCAATTACTCTCTGAAACCCGCTTACTCTAGTTAGCTCTGGAGTGGTTGCGTTAAAGCCATCTTCTTGATCTTTTCGTTTCCATGCAAAAACATCACAGGCGCCCGTGCGATGCACGGTTTAGGGGCAATGCTTTGCTGCGGTACTGCAGTAGTAAGTGCATCGTGCATGTGTTCTAAGCGCCTTGGTGCGCGGCCTTGAGGTACCCTGCGCAGCGCTCGCGGCGCGAATCCCTTCTCCTGCCCGTGGTCCGGTTATTCTTATCTACTGCACATGCGCAGTAGATTTATACCACACAATAGTAGTGTATAGACTGCAGGTACACAAAAAAGACGAGCACCACGAACCCACGAACGAACGAATGAAATTTTGTTTAATACATGGGATGAGCCACACATCCGTACGATACCTGCAGATTAGGCTTGATCCAGTAGCATTTGAACCCATGGGCAGGGCTTATGACGCAGCCCAAAATCTACACAAAAGGCACGTGCCATTCAGCTATCTGATTCGATTCTCAGGCTTCCTACAAATCTCCACACGAAAAAGCCGTCGCAACTTAACCTCTACTTAGACGGAGGCCTCGTTATAGGCGCTTGAGTTGTGCCAATCCTCGCTCATCGCTGGTTTCCTCTGACCTGGCCCCTGAGACGCCTGCACTCCCGAGTGAGGTAAGAAGCCCGCTGGAGCCCCAAACGTGTCTTCCCCTGTTGCTACATCCCCTTTCACGTCTGCTGGCACTGCTCCAGCTGCAGCTGCTGCTTCCGCAGTCGCTGCTAATGCTGATGCAGTTGCCGCATCAACCGCCGCCCGTGAAGCAGAGGCTTCACCGGAAGATAATGGCTGCGAGGCGTCAGAGAGGGAAGCTGCGGCGCTATGAGCTTGCGTGAAAGCGTGGGCAGCAGCATCGGGATCGAGCGCAAGGCGATGAGCGTCGAGCACTGGCGCGAGCGAGAGCCAAATCTTGAGAGAAGAATAATTAAACATAAGGAAGATGGGATGACAAACCAGAACCAATGATTTAAACTGATCAAACGAGCACGCAGGCGCGCTCTTGTTTGCTCTGAATAATGTATTCCTATCACCGCCATCGCATGCCTATGCGTCTCTCTCCCTTTTCTCGTCGTACCGACTGCGTGTCCGCGGCGTGCGACGCGCGGCGCTGGCACAGACCCGCGAGGGCGAGACGCACCTGCACCTTCCTGGTACGCGCAGCACGGTCCAGCTCGCGGCAGATGCGCGCGTTGCAAGCGTCGGCCACGCGCGCGCACTGCACGGCGTGAATAGCGGCAGCGTCCACGGCGAATTTGGCGTCGTCGTACTGGTCTTCAACTTCCATCAGTTGCTCGAGCAATGCCCGCACCTTTTCGCGGGTTGGCAAGAACAACGAACGACGAATTGAACGTACATGTTGAAGGTAATTATGACACGAACGCAGGCAATGCAACGGTAAGCTGATACCTTCTCGAGAGCACGACGCCACCACAAGGAAACAACAAAAAGAAGAAGAAGAAAAGGGCGTGTGTGCGTGCATGTGCCAGCGTTAAAAAAAGGTCTTCCCCTGCACAGTACCTCGGTGGAGTTCGCACTGGACGCGTTGTCGACGCTGGTTTCTGCCATCCCCACGCCAGCGCTCACGAGGGCGAGCTTGGCGTCCACCACTGCCTGTTGCGGTCCGGCCTTCTTGGCTACCGCTGCTAGCCAGGCTATGCGGCTCTGCTGCGCTCGATGCCTCAACTTGCGCTGCTGCCCGAGGGCCTGTTGCGCTCGTTCAAGCAGGGCAGCCTGCTTTGTGTTTATTCAAGAAGATGACAGGCAAGCAGCAATATGCGTGCACCAAGAGAGGAACCGACTCAAGGACGAAAGGAGCAGAGAAGAAAACCAAGTGTACGGACGGACAACCTTTAAAGCGCGCAAGATGTGCTTCTAAATTGAACAACGCAAAGATGCCTCACGTGGCTAGAACTCCTCTTCACCACATCCTACTTACACCCCCTTACTCTGCATGTCCATAAACATGAACTTGTCACCGACCTCGTACTCCAGCGGTTGTCGACTGCGTGCGTCATCGTCAGCAGCTGTAGCCGCCACTAATTTTGCCAAAGCACTGCACGCTTGACCCATCGCCTAAACGGAACACATGCATACTCAGATACGAACACGCAATACCCATTGTGTCCAACCACATACACATCAAAGGTACGAGACTTCTCGTTCAACTTCGGAAGATAACATCCCCATGAATACAACCTTCTTCTTCTTTTGACATATATTCCCCAATCGTAGCCCTTCAAATGCATCCATGTGAGGAAGCCCATCTCACCCGCAAAGCCTCAGCTGTGACGCCATTGGCGGGTTCCAATTTGTCTTCCTGCTCCACCAATTGCCCATACGCCGCGCTAGATTGGTTTAAAGCCTCCGCCAAGGCACTCTGCTTGGTCACGCTAGCAGCTAACGCCTGCGCTACAGACGTCAGCTGAGCCTGCAGTGGAGTCAGCGCTTGTGCCTCCGCGGCAAACTCCAGGTCTAACGCACTGGGCTCTGGTGAGGACCCACCGACGCCCACTTCTAGCGCACCAAGCTCAGCCTCTGAGGGCTCTCCCTGCCAGATGGAGGGCTTGCTGCTGCTACTGTCGTGATCAACTTCTCCAGCGTCTGAAGCGTTGGGAGACAGGAGGGTCGGCCTCAGCAGCGAGTCCTTTGCAGACATCGAATCTTTCGCGGGGGACAACGAATCTGATGGGGCTAGGGTCGACCTCCTACTCGCACTACTCGCAGCAGCGCTACTAGAACTGCTCTTTGAAGTGGGCTGGTTCCGTTGGTAAGCCAACCAGGCATCCGCTGCGCTCAGAGTAGCAAAAGCTCGGAGCTGAGGGCTGGCTTGCAACTCAGGGTGCGCGAGGCACGCGCTGAGATACTGTGCCAGTCGCTGACGCCGATCTTCCACGAATGCCTGTGCAGTATCGTTGTAGTCCATTTATGATAAGTGGTTGTATGAAACGAATAAAGAAGCGGCCAGAAAAAAAGATCATTGCAGAATACCTCAACAAACAAGTCTAGGTAATTGACAGTAGAAAGAGTAGAAACATTGAGCATGAACCTCATCATCGCCAAACAGCTTGCCCGACATGGTTGGTGGCAGCGGTGGCCGAATCGCGCCAGGGTAGCTGAATTTAAGAGCAGCGTCGAGCCACTGGAAGTCGCGAAAGCGCCGATGCACCACCGAGTCGCCTACTGGCCAGTCAGGCCTCGCTGCAGTAGTTCGCAAAGAGTACCGCACGAAGGAACCGCCGAAACTGCCTTCATCTATGAGCTGGGGGTCAAACACCTGAGAAAGGATACACGAAGCTAACATGAAGTAAAGGACGAGATGAAAATGCTCTGACTCAATACACAAATTCTGCTAGACATAAAAACCATTTTTTCGATGCAGAACGAAAGTTCGGACCTCTATTGCAGTCATTGCGACGCAAAATTTAAGCGGTGATAGATGGAGCTTATGGACTTAAAAAGCTAGGCTTTGACGCATCGCTGAGTCCTCCTTTGACGAATATAGCCTCGCCTCATGTTTTAACTTAAATTCCGACTGTAATATTTTAGTGGCGTGCAGAGTAGTCGTAATATACGGACGCCTCAGCTAGCCGCCCTCCCTTGTTGCTCCTTCGGCTACAGTATCTTGCTTGCTTGCTTGGCATTTTCATTCAGCTTTCAGCTCAAAGGCAGGCGGCTATTGTCCAGTCATTTTCGATTATAACAAATTAGGGCAGCAGCTTGGACGTTGAGACGTTAAGTGTGGTGTACGTAGTTTCACGTTTCACTCAAAAAAATGCCAAATGCCGACCTAAGTCATTGCTGAACTTCTGAACATGTCAGACGGTGTCAAAGATGTGAAGAGTATGCTTATCAAGCAGGTGATTGCCAAAAATCCCTTATCGTGGTCTAGCTCTTCAGTCTGCGCTGCTTCACGTTTCCTTTTCCATTTGTGTAGGTGATAGAAATCGCGTGTGTGACGGAGCGTTGGGCCCGGCTAGCGCTCGAATCGTCGTCGCCACCATGGGATCTTGCTGCAGCTGTGACCATGGTCGTAAGTTCTGATTTTGCCCGGCGGAACGGCGCTGACGATTCTACAACTCCTACAGCACCTAATCAAAGCAGCAATGTTAGCAGTGGGCACGCTCACGGCGGCAGTCAAGAGAGCGACAACCGTGGCGGCCCTTCGGGTCATCTGGAGACGGGAGATAATAACGGGCATGATCGAAGTGCATCGCGTGTTGATCCTCCAGTGTCACCTTCTTTATATGGTGCTCTGAGCGCTATCGATCGTGCCATTGCTGCATCGTTAGGATCTGGCCTCACGGCAGCTGAAGAAGGCCTTCGCGTGTGCGGCTTGGTAGAAGCGACGGGGCTTCCTCCCGCGGCAGCTCGCGAAGCTCTACAGATGAACGAGTGGTCCATTACCCGGGCAGCCAACCACTATATTCCCAAGGTGCTTTACATCAGTCCAGAGCAGCAGCGGCGGCAGGCAGCAGCGGCGGCAGCGGAAGCACGAGCTCGCATTGCGGCGGAGGAAAAAAAGGCTGCGGACGACTTGAAGAGAGCGACCGAGGTACAAGCAGCTGAAGAAGTAGCAAGAGTAGAGGAGGCGCGTTTAGCTCGTGTCAGGGAAGCAGCGACATCGCAGGAGGAATTAGCGCAGGCACGGCTGGCCGCAGAAGCAGAGAAACGACAGTGGACGCTAGAAGAAGCTGCAGCAGAAGAGCTAGCAGCTACAGAGAACGCTGCACTGGAATCTGCCGCTACTCAAGCTATCGCTGCAGTGAAATATGCTCAAGAGATAAAGCGCTCAAGCGAGTCGCAGCAGCTGCTAATAGGTGCACAGGAGAGAGACATCGCAGACGTCACTTCGGAAGTCAATGCAGCCGAAGCAGCAGCCCTCGTGATGGAGCGCCGACAGCGTGAGATTGAAGCTCGTAGAATGAAGCAAGAAGCAGACGCCGCTGCAGCTGCTCTTAAAGAAGAAGAAGACGAGGAACACAGGGTGTTGCAGGTGCAGAACTCAGCGCGGTTAAGAATTGGCAATTGGATTAAAAGACGCTGGGTTGAGCGCCAAGTTGCGAAGTCTGAGGCTGAAGCCGCTGCGAGGGCTGCTGATGCAAAGACTGCGGCAGCTGCTGCAGAGGAAGCACGGCGCGCGAAAACAGAGATGGAAGAAGCTGCAGCAGCAGCAGCTGTTGAGGCAGCTCGTGTGAAAGCTCAAGAGGAAGCTGCAGCAGCAGCTGTTGAGGCAGCTCGTGTGAGAGCAGAGGAGGAAGCAGCAGCAGCAGCCAAGGCTGCGTGCACCGTGCAGCGATTCGTGCGACGACGCCACGCGTGCTCATTGGTAGCCCAGCGGCGCCTGTCATCTCAATCAGTGGGTGCAGCTGCCCGAGGAGCCCTAGCGAGGCGCCGGTATGCAGCACTGCGATGGGCTGCAGAGCAAGCAAGAGCTGATGAAAATAGCGATCCTTTTAGTGAAGAAACAGTAGCAGAGGCAGCGGCTGAGGCCAAAGGTGGAGGCGAAGAGGAAAGGGAGCCTGTATCTGATGCATCCCCCGTTGCTTGTGGTGCTACACTGCACTCTTCAAGTGAGGGGAGCGATGCACACATGACTGCGAGTGCAGTGGAGGAAGCTAGTGATGTAGCCCTAAGTGGTGGCACCTCTCCCACTGAAGAAGAACAGCGATTGCGCGAAGAATCAATAATCGCCATGGAAGCCGAACGGAAGCGAAACCATAGCCTGGCTCGCGATGCAACACCTATTATACTGCGCGAGCCTTTGCCGTACCATACAAGCACCTCCACTGAACCATTTGCGCCCGCGCCTCCTCGATCGATGCCACCAACCGAGTCGGCAGAAGAAGCCCGCTCGTTGCTCGAAGCCGCGGCTGCTCACCGCGCACGCGCCGACGCGCAAGCGGCGGCAAGGAAGCAGCAGCAACAACTCATGGAGCAGAAAACAAGTGGTGATGCTAGTAGCAGTAGTAGGAGTAGTAGTAGCAAATGGGCTCGTACGCAGGCGTTGGCCAAGGCAGAGGTGGAGCGAGCGCAGCACTCAGGCTTCGGCGCCGCTGGGGAACGAAAGAAACCCGCTGTCGCTCGCAAAGTAGTGAACGGCGTCGAGTACGAGCGGGTGGGCGGTGGGTGGGCGCCTCTTTATGCCAGCAGCGCGCTCTGGCAGCCGCGGGACGCTTTGCGCATGGAGAAACGACGGCAGCAGGAAGAAGAAGAGGCGCAGAAATTGGTGGGAAGACACCAACACCAGCAACAGTCGCTGCCTCCGCCGTTATCACAACCACAGATACAGAGCAAACGCAGGACAAATGGCCCTCCCAGATCCCTGGGGCGCGTAGGCTCAGTGAGTACATCGAGCAGCGGGAGCCAATCAGTGCATCGGCACAGAGATGCCCAGCCAAATCGATCTGTCGAAGGTGCCTCGACTGCCCATACCCGCCGCTCAGCCACGCCGCCAGCGAATGCTAAACATTTGGCTGCGGCAGCGACTGCAACTGCAGCAGCCGACCAAGGTCGTGGTGCCTCAGACACGCAACGGTTTCTGCCGCCGCTTGGCCTGCCGTTGGGCCGAGTGCCAATCAAGGTAAAGACAAGATAACTCGCTGAAACGCTCGTAACATACGGCAATATACCAACAGTACTCGGATTAGATTTCTTGTATTTTCTTTTGTAAGGTTATTAATGACTAATAAAGTCATCATACGAAGACGAAGGACCAAGAGTTCCGCTGACATAAAACATAATTTGGGAGCCTAGGAAGCTCGCACTAAACAAAGACACCTAAACCTACATGTTTCTGGCTGGGTATGCTTCTCCTGCAACTACGACAAATACCACCATATTCCAGCCATTAACTTATATACGAATATGGGTAGTATAGTTCGTGAACCTTTTGGCGTTTTGTTGTCTGTTGTGTTCCGAATGCTATAAAAACGAAGTCGAAATTAAAAGGAGCCAAATAGAAGTAAATTGGCAGGTCCATTGTAAGGCACATATGCCTAAGCCAAAGCCTGCTTTAAGTTTAATCATTTTTGATAGAAGTCCTTACTTCCGAAATAGAGCCTTTAAACCTAAAAGATCGAGAAACACACACACACCACAAAAGAGCTGCACAAATCAGACTCCAGCCAAAACACTTGGTATGAACACGAGCAACCGCTCGCACACAAGAAACAGGAAGCAAAGTCAACACTGGTCATTCCATATTATTCATAACAGACCAACTTACATCGGTTTACACCTCGCTGCAGTAACAGATCGACTTTCCACAGCGGAAAGAACTTTTTTAATGGTTGCGTGAAGATCGTAGCTTCATGCAGCACCGCTTCGTAATTGTTCTTGCATGAATGAATAAAAGATTTTATTTGTTCACAAACTTATTGTTACTTTGCAATCGAGAGCCTGCAAACCTAAAAGATCAAGAAACACACACACACCACACAAAAGAGCTGCACAAATCAGAATCTAGCCAAAACACTTGTAATGAACACGAGCAACCGCACGCACGTAAGACACATGTAGCAACATCGTTGCTAAAGTCAGGCACAGCAACAAAAGCATTCAGGAAACAAACATGGTCATTCCATATTATTCATAACAGACCAACTTACATCGGTTTACACCTCGCTGCAGTAACAGATCGACTTTCCACAGCGGAAAGAACTTTTTTAATGGTTGCGTGAAGATCGTAGCTTCATGCGGCACCGCTTCGTAATTGTTCTTGCATGAATGAATAAAAAAATTGCTTGTTCATGAAAGTTTAATTTGTTCACGAAGTTATTTTTACTTTGCAAACGAGAGCCCGTAAACCTAAAAGATCGAAATACACACACACGACACACACAAGAGAGCTGCGCAAATCAGAAAACACACAAACATTTCCGATCGGCACAAACAACCACACGCACGCAACTAAATGGAGCAACATCGTTGCTAAAGGCAGGCACACACACGAAATCTCGTAGGAAGCAAAGTCAACACTGGTCATTCCATATTCAGAACAGACCAACTTACTTACATCGGTTTACACCTCGCTGCAGATACAAATCGACTTTCCACAGCGGAAAGAAGCTACTATAATGGGCGTTCGCGTTGCCGCTCCTGCCATCGTATTGCCCCTGTAAAAGGGGTGTCTTCTGGGAGGTGAGAAGGCAATGCACCCTTTCTCCACGTTCCTCCTCCTTGACGGCCTTACGTGCCCTGCTTCTCGAGCCAGCACCGCCGTTAAGGACAGATTCACGCCATGAATCTGCCCAGCTTGGCCCGACGACCGTCGATGTCCACGTTCAAAGTGGCCTATATCCTTCGAACTTTGATCGCACGATACACTTCTTCATCTGTCATCACTTCGGTCGTGTCGCTTTCGTTCGAGATCGGAGTCTGGGAGACTCGACCCGCCAAGGCCGAAAATTTTGACATCCATTGGTCTTCGCTGTAACACTTAAAGAATTCGTGCATCGGCATCTGCATGGCTGCCACCAGCTTAGCAGCTTGAGCAGTCTCGTTAAATTCAGCAGCTCCAGCAGCCTCGTCTGATACAGCAACAGGGCGCCCAGTTACTGTTGCAGCGCCGCCAACAGCAGCAGCAGCAGGGCGTGAAAGAGGGCTTCCACCTCCCTCTACGCCAACGTCTTCAACATCGAGAATGGAAGTAGGGCTTCCACCTCCTTCTGCACGCCTGCTTATAGTCCTGCGAAGAGCAGTAGGGCTCCCAATTTCTTCTGCGTGTCCATTACGAGCGGTAGGAATAGCAATGAAGCGTCTCCCTTCCACCGCGCCGTTGCTCACTACAGCGGGACGAAATACAGAAACTCGGTCTACTTCGGCAACTTGCTGTTTATGAACTCGATAGAACGTTTGTACGCGGACCCGTTTATCCGTTCCCGTGGAACTGTATCTGGATGCGATATTCGAATCCTGGAAGAGGTGCGCTCTGCCGGTAAGTTTCAACTTTAATTTGCGTGCAGCTTCTTCATCGGTAACGTCTACGCCAGTCAGTGCCACGATTGCTAGACCCAAAGACATTTCTCGATCCCATTCAGCACGAGCACCACCCTTGTAATAGACATCGTTGAGTGGCGCATCGATTTTCCTCTTGAATAAGTAAAGCTGCTTTCCAGTAGAGTTGAGACTAATGCTATTTAACCCACCTGAAAACGCAACATTATCATCATATCATCATTGATACAAGAGACGAACAAGTCAACACGCGGCACTGACAAGAGGTACTTACAGCTATAATTATCGAAGACTTCAATAATCCCGGGTACCCCCTTTTCGTCATTAAGCTCGCTGTGATAAAGGATTCGTCCAGCGCTTTTGCTCAAATCGCAGTTGAACGTGTTGGAGGAGTTTTTGACACTGCCAACGAGCGCCCCAAGTGACGCCTCAATAAGAGGAACACGAGATTGAGTTGATACATTGCCATGAGACATGCCGCGCAGACCACTGGACCAGCAATTTGGTGGGTGTGCTTGCACAGATTCGGGCAAATTGAGCGTCTCGCACTCTCGCCCGCCCCACTCGCCTAAACAGCAGGTCAACAAACAAACAAAAAAGGTATCTAAAAGTACAAAACAAACACTCCACACACTCTGAAGAACCGTAAAAACGTGAAAATTGGATTTACGGTGGAGCTACGGAACCGTACAGTACTACAGTAGACACGCAACAGTGGTCGACCAAGGTCGTAAAGCTTCAGACAGGAAAGGGTTTCTGCCGCCGCTTGGGTTGCCGTCGAGCCGAGTGCCAATCCAAGTGAAGACAAGAGCATACGCAAATCGAGGCGGGATTCCCCCTAACCGAGCTCGCACGGCCTTGCCATTGTGGCCCGATAATGCAGCTTTCCGTGGGTGTGCGTGTACGTCGCGGCCCTAATGGGTATGCCAAATGCAGCTTCTCTGTGAATAATATAATGAATAAATCGTTCTTGTGATGCGAATTGGCCAATCATGCGCGAAATGCCCGCTCTTGGGGAATGTGACCCCCTTTGAAGCTGCCAGTTAGACAGGAGAATGCACTTGGAGGGAAACGAATGCCGTTCCCCAGTAATGTTATTTAGCACGAATGGCCTTCTGATGCAGGCTCCCAAAAAGCGAAACGAAGACGCTTGGCTGAGAATTACGCCCG
>Ga0307982_1001795_pt1 | contig 17463 bp, 13 predicted proteins | sample OrgLakmetagen989_FD_201847 | JGI IMG/M metagenome (GOLD analysis project Ga0307982, IMG submission 201847) | Saline water microbial communities from Organic Lake, Antarctica - #989 | ecosystem: Environmental > Aquatic > Non-marine Saline and Alkaline > Saline | place: Antarctica: Organic Lake... | reverse complement strand
CAAGGACCAGAGGTTTCGTGCTTGCGCTGTTGTAGTCTACATTCACCCAACTTTGCGGATTTTGCCCGATGGCTGCCCTAGCGCTTCGAAGAGCGACACAATCGCTTCAACACGCTGTACGTAAACAAGCGCTGCATCTTGTTATGCGCATCATTTCAGTTTCACGATACAGAGTTGCATCGGGACTTCTGCCCGGGTCATCAGCCGTGCTGCCAGCACCGCCTCAGGCGTACCAGATGACGTGCCCAAGAAGCGCATGAATCTATTCACAGCAATTAACGATGGCATGCGTGTTGCAATGCAGACTGATGACACAGCAGTAAGTTCCGTTGTGTTTTCGCTTCATGGGCACTGCCAGTGTGCAGGCTGTGAGCAGCGCTCGGCGCCATTTCTTGGGCAGTTTGTTTCCAGAGCTCATATTTCCCGTGAGCATGTCCTTCTCGCTTGCACAGGTCGTATTCGGTGAAGATGTAGCATTTGGTGGAGTGTTCCGTTGCTCAGTTGACTTGAAGGAAGAGTTCGGGGCCGACCGTGTGTTCAACACTCCTTTGTGCGAGCAAGGCATTGCCGGTGAGGATGGCTCACAACTAGGTCTGCCGTCTTGCCAAGCCAGACACCTTCCAACTCGCAGGTTTTGCTATCGGATATGCAGCTACTGGCCGCACTGCCATCGCCGAGATGCAGTTCGCGGATTACATTTTCCCAGCATTTGACCAAATTGTGAACGAGGCAGCCAAGTACCGCTACCGCTCTGGGAATGAATTCAACGTGGGCTCTCTGTGCTTCCGCTCGCCGTATGGTGCTGTAGGGCACGGCGGGCACTACCATTCCCAGTCCCCCGAGGCGTACTTCGCGCACACCCCCGGCCTGAAGGTGGCGATCCCCCGCTCCCCCGCCCAGGCCAAGGGACTGCTGCTGTCCTGCATCCGGGACCCCAACCCCACCCTGTTCTTCGAGCCCAAGGCGTTGTACCGCGCTTCAGTGGAGGATGTCCCCACGGGTGACTACGAGATCCCACTGGGCAAAGCTGAGGTGGTGCGCACAGGGTCTGATATCACCCTGGTGGCGTATGGAGCGCAGGTGCACGTCATGCTGCGTGCAGCGGAGCGCGCCGAGAAGGAGCTTGGCATTTCCGCCGAGGTGATTGACCTGCGCTCCATTCTTCCCTGGGACCGTGAGGCTGTGGAGGCCAGCGTGAAGAAGACTGGGCGATGTGTAGTGTCCCACGAGGCCCCTCGCACCGGCGGGTTTGCTGCAGAGATCGCTGCTGAGGTCACTGAGCGGTGTTTCTTGTCTCTGGAGGCACCAGTGCAGCGAGTGTGTGGCTTGGACACGCCCTTCCCGCTGATTTTTGAGAAGTGGTACGTGCCTGACGACAAGAAGAACTTTGAGGCCATCAAGGCAAGTATTGATTTTTAAATGCACATGCTGATACAAATATTACCCTATCTAAGGTATTCAAGCAATTGACTTGAGGGCAAGGTTGGCCTTTGAGTGGGCGAATGGCAGCACAACAAAGCAAGCTGGCGGGGCCAAGCAACGTGCGACTGGTTGCAGCTCACCCAACGGGAATGGTACTGGAATCCAAAACGTGCATTACCTTGTGCAACGTGGCTTGGTCTTCATGCTTGTAGGCACGCTTTGAAGAGCTTGAAGTGCATGAAGTGCAGCGTTTTACGGTGCTGCACGAATGCTTGCGGCCGAAATATCTTGACTGTGATTGTTTTAGGCTTTGCGTTCAAGAAGCCCACATGTAGCTAAAAAGTTCAGCAAAGATGTCTGCTGCTCATCCTGATATTGTTCATAGGGTGCTAGAGGTGCACTCAATGGCTTTTGGAGGTAAGGGTGTGGGCTAAACTGCCTTCGAGCGCACGTTGTGTATGGTTGCTTTTTCACAGGCTTGGAGCAGTACGAGGCAGGGGACAAAGTGGTTCTTCCAGCTTCCTTTATTAAGTTCATGGCTTTGTTGGAACTCTCCCCACCATTTTTGTTTTGCGTCGCGCCATCTCCACTCCCTGCTCAAACAGCCGAGCGAGCAAGCGGTTCTGTGCTGAAGCCCAGAGCACTTCTGGCCGGCGTGCAGGAATTCACCGCGCCGCGTGGAGAAGCATACATCCCGTACTGGATGATGCAGTGTCTTGGCGTGGACGAAGGTGCCCGCCTGCAGGTGCTGAGTGTCCCGCAGGGGCTTCTCCCCCCAGCGGCTTACGTCCGCCTTCGCCCCCACAGCTCAGCGCTCACGCAGATCCTGGCCGACATGGGGCCACGCGAGGTCATGGAAGTTGCTATGCGGCAGTACTCAGCACTAGTGGCGGGTCAGGTGCTGTCCCTGACCCTGCCTGGGTTACCCCCCCTTGACATGGATGTCTTGCAAGTGCACTGCACAACAGAGCATGCAATTGCAGCACAAGCCAACAGCGAGCGGTGGAGCGTCAGGCAAGTGCGCCGCTGCCGCCGACAAGCCGGGGCGAGCACAGCAGCGGCAGCAGCTGCGATGGCGTCCGGAGCGGGGGGGGAGGCGCCCCGAACCCCCCCCACGGCACTGTTGGCACCCCTGCTTGCACCCCCCCTGCCAACAAGCGCCCAAGCCGTTGCTGCCCGTGTGGCACAGCGCCGTGCACAGGCAGTAGCGCTGCCCCCCCCCAGCACCCTCCACCCACAGGTGCCAGCTGCCCTGCTGTATGGCAGTCTGGACCTGGAGGTGGACTTCGCACCAGCGGCAGATGTGCAAAACTTGGCTTCACACAAGCCTACAAATGGCAGTGCTGCTGCTGCAGCAGGCAGCTCCAAGGTCTCCCGCCTGCGCCGGCAAGTGGGGGCCAACCGAGGCGCCGTAGCTGCAGCACAGAAATCGCCCTCAGGGCAGAAGCCTGCGGTACAGCAATCAAAGGGGGGCGTGGACATAACGGCCGAGGCGCCTCCCAGTCCCGATGATGTGTTGTTTGCGACTGCTGCAGCTGAGGCCATGCGTCGAAGGGTATTGCAGCGGCAAGCTGCACAGCACCCCCCCCCTATTGAGAATCAGGAGGGGGATAGCACAGCGGTAGGCCGATGCAGCAACAGTGCGCATGATACCCAGCGTGCAGTGCGGGCTCTTGCTGCGCTTACTCGGCAATCTGCCACGGGTGGCGCCAGCCCCAAAGGCGCTGCCTTGTCAACCAACGGTAGCACCAGGGCGCAGAGGGCTGGGACAGGGCACCAGCTGCAGTTCCGGGGTGTTGGCGCTGCACTACGTGGAGGGCAGCGTAAGGTAGGGCGTACCTTGGGTGATTAGCCGTCCCCAGGTGAGACTGCACAGCAGCAATTGACGTCCTTTGCAGCGGGCTTCAGGCAACTGCGGGGTGTAAACTCTTGGTACTGATCAACGCAGCTAAAACAAATGGCAACCACTTACCAGAGCGAAAGGGCGGTGCAGGGGGGGCTATGCTTGCCTGCTTCGGATCACTGGGCAGCCTCCCGCCCACAGGTGTAGCTGCATGTGCAGCAGTGCCATGCCCCAGTCTCAAGGTTGGCAGCTGCAACGATGACGAATCATAGAACCTGGCCGCTGCAAATTGCCCCGGCAGCTGGTGCTCAAGTGCACCTTCAACCCTGGAGCCGGGGTGGGGGTTGGCGGGTGGGTCCAGCGAGGGGGGCAGGTGCAGGTGAGTGGTGATCCCCCGCCATCTGCCATCTGCTGCCTCGGACAGGAGTTGACAAATGCAAGTGAGCTTGCTTTTTGCGAAATGGTGGGGGCCTTTGCAACGACTATTTCATTTCATGTGCCGCCTCCGCCGGCCGGCTTGAAGGCTTGCTCGGTTGTCCCCGAAGCGCAGGAAGGCTGGCTGAACTGCAGCCAAATCGGTGTTTAGTTGTCCTCGAGATTGGGCTGCCTAATACGCACAGGCAGCTGCGTGGTGGCCCTCCGATTCACTTCTCCAAGAGTTGTCGTGGACGACACTGAATTGGGGGCAACTTGATCTGACTGCTCGTGCTGGAAGCCTGCAGCATCTTCGATTGAAACACTTTGGTGGCATTGGTCCGCGTCACTGCTCCTATAAGTCAAATATGTTTCTGTTCCCTGTGTTTGGTTAGGCAGCAGGTTGGTGTCTGATGATATGTGCAGCACGTGTGAAGGCTGAGGAGCATTGCGGACAAAAAACTGCGGCATGGTGCTGCCGCCGCCCCTGCTGGAAGCAGCTGCAGCTGCAGCGCCAAAGTACGATTGCATGCAGAGCAGTTCGCTGTGGGCGTGGTCTCTTTCAAGGTAGCAGGTGCACCCGTTCACCGCTGGTTCGTACGGCCTTTGCCCTGTGCTCATGCTGGCGACGGGGCTGTCGAGATGTTGAGAGCAGCTGCCGCAGGCGCACTCAGCGGATGCAGTGAAAACTGCTTCATGATAGCTACGCTGCGCCAGCAGCAACTCAGCAGCCGAATGCTGGGCATGGATTGACAGACGTGGTGTAATGCTGGCTTCTGACATACCCTCAACGCGAATGGGCAGCAGCACAGGGCGCTGCTGTGGGAAGAATTCCACACGGCGGCCTGCGTGCTGCTCTGGATGCGGCGCGCTATATAAAACAGTCCCTGCACTCTCGGCCTTCATTTGCGCGATGCGTCCGCCTGCTGGCCGCAATGCACCGGTGTGAATGGGTCCAGGTGAAACTGTGGGCGACAGGGTCTTGTCAGGGGGCATACTCAATGAAGTGCTGGAAGTAGGTGGCGTTTCAGCTCGAGCCGCATCTTGCTGAGGAGGGCTGCTGGCCTTCGGGGTTTCCTTCCGCTCTGAAGCAGGCATGGAAGCAGTTCTGGGTATTTTGATTTGGTCCATAATTTTGTCAGCATCTCATGCCCTTCGTTGGCCATAAGTGTTGTTTTGATTCGGTGTGTTTGATGACGTCATCGCAAGTCAAGTGTCCGAGTGCTCTTCATCAGCAGCAGCAGGCTGCAGGTACAGGGGGGGAGCGAAAACCTTCACCCCCCTCTCAATGCAATTGCCACAGCACAGGGCAAAGCAAATAATGTACTTCGAATTTGGGCTTTCAAGCCGTAGCAGAATTACGCAAGTTATCATGTGAGGGGAGCTGTACAGCTCCGCAGGCTACCCCTCCTGTCTTTGAAATCAGTCTTGCCCAGGTTGGGTTGCCGTCAGCGACGGGGCTCCCAAAGAATCAATTGACATTGCTGTATCGTACGGCCCTTGATGATGCCAGCATCCTCCGCCCCTGAGAGGGGGGGGTGGTAGCTCATGAAGCTGGCATCAGGCCAATTCCATTTGCAGACCAGTCATACTCCAAGAATGAGATCTTCCACTTGTCTGCATGTTTGCTGGCAGACGAGAACAAGCCCACTTTCACAGTCTCCGCATCTCGGGCAGCGGCCGCCAATGCTGCCCCCACTTCCCCCTCCGCGTACTGCTTGATGTAAGCATGGGCCACGTCGCCTGTGGAGCCGCGGCCGAAGTCTTTGTTGAACCAGTACAAAATGCGGCTGATCTGCAGGGTGCGTGCACCCAAGTCAGCCTGCACGTTGCCGGAGTCAGAGCAGAACGCAGCTGCTGCCTCATGCAGCTCTTGGTCCAAGGCCGCAGGGCGGAACACCCGAACAGGCGGGCAGCTCTTAGCCCCACACACCATGGCGAAGTGCACGCGTGGGTCCAGTGTCTTCAGTGCCGCTTCGCACCGCAGATCCCCAGGTGCAAACTGGGGCTGAACACGATACGGGTGCGGAGCGTTGCAGCGCAGAACACCGTGTTCAACGTCGTCTAGGGAGTACGAGAGGCCCCCGATGAGGTAATTGGTCTTGCTGAAGAACTTCCACCTTGCCCGGTCAGTGGCTGGGGCACCCCAGAACACGAGGCCGTGAATCATCTGCAATCGCAAGCAGTCAGGTCAGTGCACACAAGCACGCAAAGAGAGCAACTGCAACACTTACCAGCCCGTTGTACACGTTCAGAAACAGCGCCTTGCGTGCATCATTGGAGAGCGAGGGCACGCAGCAGCGGCGCAGTAGGGCTGCTGCCCTCTCATATGTTTTCCATGTCGGCCTGGAGGTAAGCCCGAAGTACACATAGCCGGTGTCACCCGTGGGCGCGATCTCCACCATCACTGCATCCAGTGCATCTGCGTATATGTCAGCAATCTGACCAGCACGGGCTGCCTCTTCTGAACACGAAGCAGGAACACCCATTTGCCCATCAAGTGCAGGCGGTCCGTTGCTGGTTGCAGCGCTGGCTCGCTCCTCGCCAGGCACAAGTGGCATGATGTGGGATTCCCAAGAAGCATTCAGGCCAAGGGAGGACTTGATCATGTTGGGCAAGTTGGGCTTGGGCTGCAAGAGCTGCTGGGCGGCATCAAAGCTGCCTTGAGTTGCGCCGCCGCCGCCGCCGCCCCCCTGGGCCGCAGCTGCGTCACCGCTGGCACCACCGGAAGAAGCGGCTGCGGTGGGCGACAGGTAGCCATTCACCATCCATCGGGCCAGGGCACTATGCAATGCAAGTGGCCACGTCTTTGCACAGCTGCGTGTGGCCTTGGTGTGCCCGTTCAGTGCCGTGAGCAGCCCGCTGTGTACAGCAAAGCTGGTGTAACCGTCGGCGGCAGAGGCGCCGCAGCCTCGCTCAACAAACGCCTCTTGCACTGCCAACTGGCTAACACAGCACGACATGTATGGTTGTACTGTGGCAGGGCTCGCGTACACCGTGGAGGATTGCTGCGCAAGACGTGAAATGCGGAGCGGGGGAGGGGGGGGGGCTCTGGGCAGTGGGCACAACACAGCGCAAACTCACAAAGAAGCCGGGCTGCAGGGCAGAAAGCTGCCCAAGCTTAGTACGCTCCAGCACTGCCAGCGCAAAGTTCCCTGCAGCAGTGCAAGGGGCATCTTCTACAGCTGCCATCCGCTGAGAGAGGGACTCAGGGCCTGCGGGGCCTGCAGGAGCCTCTAAGCACGCAGACAACAAATGCACCAACCACCCAGGCAAGTCATCAGATAGTGCTGATTCCAACAATGTTGATACTTTCCCGCTTGCATGTATATCCTGGATTCAATGCACGTGCATGCAGGCTGCAGGGGGAGCAAGAGCGAATTCCGCATGCCGCACGCACTTGCAGTCTATCATTGCCCCCGATGAATTCAGCCCCAATAAAAATTTGAGGAACGGAAGTCATATGTGTATATGAAGCCAAGGTCTTCCTTTCTGTGGGCCGACTGCCAATGTCAATCTGCAGGGTAATTCAGATGTTTGCACGGGATGCCGGCCGCCACGCTTTGCACGTTGGCTCACCTCTGTCAAGTCCACATTAAAGCTTTGCAGCAAGGTCTTGGCAGCCTTGCAATGCCTGCATGTTTGACTAGAAAATATAATCACGCGGGATTTGTCCTCTTCCTGGCGTCTCGAGGGAGATATTGGTATTTTAGCTGCCATTGTTGTGCTCAAGATTTTTCACAGGCAGGCAGCTCACCAAATTTATAGCTTGACTCAATCACCCCATGTGGCACAGCAGCTATCATTTGGGTTGCACAGTTGTTCTCCATTTTGATATACGCCGTCTCGTTCTTCAAGTGCCTGTTGAATCGTCTTTGACAAGTAGGCCCCCCCAACAGCCATGTATGTGAGTTCCGCAAAACTGCTTGAAGCAACTGATGAGCCTGTGGGCATCAATGCAGGGCAAGGTTGTTGTAGTTTACGCTGGGTTGCCAAGTGTCACTGCTGTGGCGCTGTTGGGCGGCCACCTCTCCATCACGACCTCCCGAATCCAAGGCTTGCCCGCTTGACCTGTTTCTTTTTTTTTAGGGCTTTACGCATAGTGGACAAACAACTGAGGCCTGCTGAAGCCTAGCGGCTTGCCTGCTGTTCATGTCTTGCCCCCTGCAGGGCTGGCAACCAGCACAGGGTACTTGTGAGGAATTCTTCGGGGGGGGCCAATGTGCAGCGTAAAACTTTTTGAACGAGCCTCCATGATTGTATAATCACTTCCAATTATTAGCGATTGTATACACACACTATCCACTCACTGTCTCGCACACTTGCTGTATTATACCGAGTGCAGAAGCTGCGTGTGCCTCGTTTCGGTGGCGTTTCGCCATGGGTGACCAAGAAGAGCCGCAGCGAATGCCTGATGACCCTCGCAAGGGAAGCATACAGCAAGCGGTTGAAATCAAAGATCTTGCAGGGATTCAAAAGCGTGTAATGTACAGAATTATTGGAGACAACAGGGCGCAAACTACGGTGTCCCCTGAGTTCGCTGCTGTGGCAATTGGCTTGATGATGATTGGAGCACTTGGAACAGGCCTGAGCATGTACTTGCGCGTATCAAACCCATTTGCACATAATGCAAAGGTAGAGCGCACTGCTGCAGAAGCCTATGCTGCCCTGGCTCTGGAGGGTGGTTTGGACACACGGGCCATGCGCCGAATCGAGCGGCTCACTGCTCGATGGCAACACCTCAAGGCCCGCCGAGAAGCCAGAAAACCGCACTTGTTCATTCCAGACGTATCACGTGCTCAGGGAGAGCATGTGATGGCAGCACTCGGTGGTGGTCGGGCCGCAGGCAGCGCTGGCATGGCATACACCTCTGGTGCAGGCAGCGGAGCCGATGCTTCATCTGCAGGCTCCACCAATGGAAGCAACGACAGATGAATCACCACAGCCTTTGGACAGTTGAGGTGCTGATGAATGTGACTCCTGCTTGGGCCTCAGTGAGCCAGCTGCCCTTGTAGCAATGTGCACCAGTCCCAGGTGTCGCACGCTGTCGCAAGCAGGATTGGTTCATCTGCAGAACTACAAAAACACGCATCTGAAGCAGAACAGTGAATTTCTGTGACACGCTTCTCGCTGTAGTCACCTGCAGCATACCAACGCCACCAGGAGGGCCTCGGTGTGCTTTTCGTGTTTGGCTCTTCAGTTGGAACAACCATCGCGGAGGGGAAAGTACCAAATGGGCACTTTTCTTTATGTAGTCCATTTAAATGTCTCCTCAAAAAGTCCCACTGCACTGCCTGTGGTGCATGTGCCTGACACAATTTCAATCGAGTGGTGGGGCAGCCCTGCCCCTGCTGCTGCGTCTGCTGCAAGGCTGGTCAGCAACCTGTCACCCACCTGAACAATTGGAAAAGCTCGCTGTCGATTTGCTTGAAGAGCGCGGTTCTCCTTGGCGGATCTGCTTGTTCGGCTGACTGCACTGCTCGACATGTTGCCGTAGTTGCGTTGAGGCGAATCCTCCTCATCATCAGAGAATGTATACTGTCTCGAAGTTGAAACACTATGCGTGGCACTGCCTATGCTACCTGAGCACACTGACGAGTTTTGCGAGCCGTGGCTGTGCATGCTGCTGCGGGCACACTTGCATTCTGCCCGAGGTGCACCCAGATGCGGTACATGGCAGACTGTACTGATGTCAGCTGGATTGCGTTCTGTAGCTGGCACCCTACCTTGCATTCCAACAGTTGCTGGTGGCCGGGTGCCTGTGTTCCTGACACACCCCTTCCCTCCACAGGCGGCGGTTACATCAACATCTGCCCCTGGGCTGGACGCAGCATCAACATCTGCCCCTGGGCTGGACGCAGCATCGATGGCCTGCACAAAGCAGGAGACTTGCTGCAGGGTTGAAGGCAACAAAAAACAAGGAGGGCGCTGCTGGGATTTTATGAAATCTGCAGCCCTCTCTATTTACGACATGAGCTCTCGGCACCTGCGCACCTGCGCACAGCCGCCCGGGCGGAGCATGCCTGCCTGCCCACCTGCTGCCTGGGTGGGCAGCCTTGTTGGAGCTCGCTTCTACCTGGGCAGTCGCCACCGCAAACGCCTGCCTTGTGATCTCCTACAGATAGCTGGGCCCAGGCAGGGTGAAGAGCCTGAGGGTACTCACGGAATTGTTTGTTTTCTCTGTGTGCAGCCACTTGAAATGACAGGCACAACAGGGCTGGCTGCTGTGACTTTCAGCCGCCACATTGCATGTCGTTAGGTGCAAAAAACGTTTTTCAGCAACCTCGTTTGCACGGCATGTCTGTTGGGCACGTTGCATGTGGGTGCGCCTTTCCGTACTACAGCAGCGCCGTTTCTGTGCCGCCACCAAACTGGGTTGTGCTGAAGCTACGGAAGCTAGCGGGCGAAGGATTACAGAAGTTTGAAAAGGTTGATCCTGTGTCCCATTGAGCCTGGGATGCGAGAAATTTGCATCATCTGCGCAGAAGTTTAATCGGGCAGTGCCTGAACGGCTGCAATGCAGTCTGAATTGGTTTTGGGGCAGGTGCACTGCCGCGAGAAGCTCTCAGTCAGTCAGTTCAGTGCCAGCAGCAGGGCTGGCGCCAGCCAGCCAGCCAGCGCAGAGAGATGCAGTCAGCGGCCACAACAGCTCAGACGGCAAGCAAGCATGCTTGCGCCCAACAAAAATGATTAACAAAGCAGGATGAATTCACACTTGCGCTCTTCATTTGCGCATTTGATGGCTAGACGCACCTGCAGCAGCCATGAGAAGGACGACAGCAGCTGCCTCATCAACAAAAACAAACAAGAGTTCGCGAGACGAAGCAGCAGATTTTTGGGGCCTATCCTATATGAACCCGATTCATCAAAGCCCCACCAAAGCCTGTGCACGTTATTCCCAAAGAAATATGAAACTGAGCACTTGGAAAAGGATCTGGTCGCAATTTTGAGCCAAAACTGCCCACACACGAGGTTGCCCCCCCTCCTCCCGAGAGTGTCGTGTGTTTTGGCCACCTGCCCAAGAAAGCACTTTTTTCCTGGCGTGCGGGTTTTCCGGCCCGCATTGCTTCCGGGGCAGAAACACGGCGGCCGGCCGAAGGTACCGACGCAGGCTACAACGGCGAATACATCGTGTTGCTTGCAATGCTGTCTTCCGGGGGCGCACCGCTTCCAAACCAAAGGTTGTGCACCTGCCCAGGCCGTTAGGGGGGGGCAGGGCACTTCTCAAGCCGCCCCCCTCCGTATGCTGCAGGCAGCAGTCTTTTGTGACCATTGGACATTGCAATCAGCAGGGCCTGGCCAATGCATGGCTTTCATTGGTCTGCCACGTTCTTGTAAACCTGGGCAGTTGGCCTCAAGCATCCACTCGCCTGGGCTTTTTTGCAGCTGCGGCTTCGAGGTCCACCGCTGTTGGCTTGTCAGATGTTGCAAAAATGGACCCTGTTTTGGACAAGCCTGGTGCAGAAGAAATGAAGCCGCGCACTCGTTTGCTCCCAGTCTTCTTGCTCTTGCCTCCAAGCTTGCTTTGGAAGTCTTGCCAAGAGCCTTTCCTGGAAGCAGCCGCCGCCACAACGATATTGGTCTTGTGCTTGAACTTCAAGCCCTTCACAGCCCGCCGTTTGCGCTTTCGCTCGGCCTCGCTGTCGGTGGGCAGCATCCGCAAGTGGTCTGGGATATCGAAGGTTTCCCCCGCCGCTGCTGCCGCCGCGGCTGCTGCTCCCTCGCGCTCTGCCACGCTGCCCTTGCCTCCTGCCCCGCCTGTGTGCCGAATGTACTCTAGTGGCACAGTCTCACTGCTGCTGTATTGCAAGTATGTGACCTTCACCACACGCCACAGTGCCCCCACACCTGCCGAGCCTCCTGCCGCACCACCAGAACCGGACAACGCCGCAGCTGAGCCCGCAGCTTGCTCAACAATGGCAAGCGTTGGGTCTGTCGAAATGACTTCCTCAACACGTGCAGCATACCACTGTCCATCACCTGCATACTTTGCAGTGACTTTCATGCCAGCAGTAACGTCCCTGGCTTCGATTGCAGCAGATGGGTGGGGGAGCAGCGCCCGCACTGCCTCGCTGGCAAGTTTCTCCTCGGAGCCAAACCCAATGTATTTGATGCTGACTTGGCCATCAGTATGTATAGCAGTGATAATTCCAGGGTACCAAACACTTCCACCAGCAGCTGCACTCTGGGCCTCGACACGCTGCCCCACCTCAAATACCAACGCCGGTGTTTCGCCAGGGTTTCGGCTATGAGCAGTTTGATTCTTCGAGCCAGAAAGCGTGACAAGCTCGCTTGTCAGTTGGATAACGTCCACTAAATCAGCTCTGAGTTTGTAAAATTCTTCATTTGTTGGATTAGCGGCGCATAAACTCTCAACCTGCGTCAATTCCATGAAAGTGATGCAACAAAATGGACAGGCCATGGGGCAGTACGACGCACCTGCTTGAGCTTTGCTTTGTACCCCTCCAGCTTCTGAAGTAATTCAGAAGCGTTGTTCTGTTGTGTGTCAGCCATGCTGTCCGGTGAAAGTATAGAGCTGGTAAACGTCGAGGTGGATGAAGATATTTTTCGGTTTGACCGCACCCCGCACAAAAAGTCCAAACTGTGCCTGTGTGAGCAAATCTGGTGGAAATCAAGCCCACATATGTACTCTGCTCTGTGTGTGTAATGTATTTTCTAGCGACATCAACTCGACCGAGCTCGAGGCATGCAATCCCTTGACCCCACTCAGAGGGGGGTATGCAGGATATCAAAACTTGTGAGAGGTTTACCGCAGCACCAAGCACTTTGGTGTTGCAGGCCCGTGCACCCAAAGCACATGTTGGGAAGGGCTGATTATACCCCCCCTGCGCAAGTTGGACAGAAGCCCCGCGCCCTGCTGTATTCCACGACAAAGCAGCGGGTGGACGGCACAGTTTTTCACTGGAGAGCCGCACAGTTTTCAGCCACCAAACTGTCCCACAGCTTGCTGTGTGGCCTAAAACATTGTGCAAAAGGAGAAGGTGAGACAGAGCGCGCATCTCATATTTGACTGCAAATGGCAGAGTGTGTTGAACATACATTGCTACACACTCGTGTGCTCATTTATCTGGAACCTGCGCAGAGGCAGCTTCCAGCACATGCCGCATGCGAGCCAACTTGGCATTCCTGTCTTCCGGGGACCCGCCGCTTTTGCCCATCGCCGCCTGCGTCACCTTGGCCGTTTCGCGCAAAGCCCTCATGGCATCCTCCAACTCAGCAGCGCTGCTGTGCCCATTTTGCAGCCTCTCAATGGCCTCAAGGGTGCTCAGCGCGGAGGTGCGGCGCTTGGGGGCCCCTTCACCAGGCACCGCACCCCCCCCATCTTGCTTCAGGGGGGGCGCTGGGGGGGGGCCTTTCTTCGCGACACTGGTCCTTTTCGCCAAGACAGGAGCCAGTGGGTTCGTCACAGCGGGGTCTCGCTTGGAGCCTTGGCCTGCTGTGGCACCGGTCGAGCTGGCTGCCTGAAGGGGGTTCATTCGCCTGACGCTGCCCCCCCCCTCACTGGATGTCGAGGGGGGGTCGATTTGCTTGGCAAGGGCACCCTTCACTGCCCCAGTCAGGTTGCTCATAATGCTTGACCGTCGCCTGCGGCCCTTACGGAGCAGCTCTGAGGAACTGCCCGCGGCCGCGAAGCTGAGCGCCCCGCTGGCGCTGGCGCCACTGCTGGGGGAACCACCACTCCGCAGGGAGTTGCGTGCGGGAGAAAGGGCCCCCCCAGCGCCCTGGGCAGCTGTGTCCACGGCCAGCTTTCGCCCAAAGTGTCCCTCAGCGCGCGCCTGCGCCAGCCCCAGCTGTGCTGTGGAGCTATCTCGCCTGGTCTGCTTCACAATTTGCCTGGTGACCTTTTCTAGGCTTTTCATTTCGATGCCCTGCTCATCAGCTTCTGCGGCTGAGGTGGCGGGGGCGGTGGTGGTCTTTTGGGCCCCCTGCCCCTTGGTGCTGGCACCTGGTGACCCTCCTGGCAGTTTGCCGTTGCCACCCACTGCCCCCTTGGCGGCTGCCTTTTGCGGCGCGAAGCTGTTGCTGAGCAGCATGGATTTGCGTCGGGCCTTGAAGGATTTGGCTCCCCCTGCATCCCCCATGAGGGTACTGCCCGCGGCGCCAAACTCAAGAGGGACCCCCCCTGCACCACCTTCACCCACCTCGCCAAATGTGAAGGATTCACCCAAGCTGTGGGGACTGGGAGATGAGACCATATGTCGGGGCAGGTCGCGCTGAGGGCTGCCTGAGGTCGAGCTGTCCTCCCGTGCGGAATTTGAATCAGCAGCTGCCCCCCCTAGGCGCAAATGCCCTGCAGCCTGGCGAGCTTTTGTTGCCGGGACCCCCGATATAGCTGCGGCAGTGACAGCCTTCCTCCCCCGTGTGTCTAGGGGCTCCGGTGACTGCGGCAACAAGGCAGCTGACAGCATGATGTGCAGCTCCTCACTGCTTATAGCTTGCAAGCCCTGGGCAAAGTCCTTCAGCTCTGCAATGCGCTGTGCAAGACTGGCTGCCTCGGCGGAGGGTGAGTCATCCTGCAGCTTGGCGACGGGGGGACGGCGAGATGGGCCCGACTGCGGCGAGGCATGTCGCCGCACCTGGCGCCTGGGCTCCGTACTGTCGCTTTCTGCTATAGGTTCATCTTCCACCCGCCGGGTGGGTGCCGCAGCCTGCATGCGAGATGCGTATTCTGTCCCCCCTCCACCCCCTCCCACGGACCCCATGGCTGACCTCCTGTTCTTGCCTCTCCGCTTGCGATCATTTCCCGAGCCGCGCCCCCCCCCCACACCCTGCAGGCGCTCCCCCAGTGATGTGTTTGACACATGTGCTACACCCGCTGCAAAGTCCGCCATGTCACTTGTGCTGCGCTTGCCATCGTTACTACCCCCAAAGCTCATGCGCTGAGCAAAGGAATGCCCTGAAGTGCCTTGAATCTTCTTGGTGGCGACATTGCTCCGAATTGAGCTGGTGAATGCGGAAATTGACTTCCGGATGCTGTTGAAGCTGCCAGAGCTAGACATGACACCGGAACTGTCCCCTTCGTTCGCTGCAGAGCGCTCCACTTCGTCCCGTGTCGCTCGTAGGCGCTCGCCCAGGCGCCGGTCCATGTTGGCATGAAAGGTGGGCTTGGCGCGGATGGTGTTGCTGCTGAACTCAATGGCGTACTCTAGGGGAAGGTACACACTGTCGCTGCCACGCACACAACGAGGGCACAGCGCCTCAAACAGCTCCGTGGCGCTGTCGATGAAGTTGTGCCGCAGAGCAAACACTGCCCGCGCATCCTTGAGCAACTCAACTTCAATCGCTGCAGCGTCGGCGGCGTTCATTTTTCGGGACTGCACCATTGCAATGGCGACCCCCACGATGTATGGCCACTGAGCAGTCCCGCTGCGGGAGGGCTGGGGACGCTCCACGCGCACCCCCCGGGGATTCGGCAGGCCAGAAGCCAGGCACTTGCGAAGGCACATGTTCCGGTTGATGCAGCCGCAGCTGCACGCCAAGATGCTTGCACGCAACAGGTCCCAGAACGACGGGAGCCGTGAGTCGTCAATATCGTGAGATGTCCCCCGCTTCAGTGCGGGCAGACAGGCGTTGATCCCATGCACCACACGGGCGCCACTGGCTCGTGCGCAGTGGCAGGACCCCCGGGAGATCGCGTACGCTAGGTACAGCATGGTGACGCCATGCAGCCCCACCAACATGAGAGACACCACGAAGTTTTGACCAAACAGCGCCACAGCGAGCAAGTGCAGTAAGCACAGTCCCTTGGTGCCCATGTCCAGTCTGTCCAACTCGCCCAGTGTGTGTGGTTGTAGTGCGAACAAAAAACCCATCAAGAACAACAGCACCATGGCGAACAGGCCAATGCGTGTGACGATGTCCTCAAACAGCCAAAGTGCGGCCAGCATCGCACTCTGGCCCAGCATTTGCACCAGGGCAAACCCGTGTGAGGGAAGCCAACGTGCCATGCCACAGCACCGTGCCTCCAACTCACGACTCACACGCACTGGCATGGCCACAGCCATGAGGCGGACCAGCTCGAATGACCGCGTGTCAGCCTGGTTTGTGGACAGTGACTCGAGCAGGAACTCTGCAAATTTCTCCACCTGCCTTGGCGCCAGCTGCAGCCGGTAGCCGCCCGTGAGTACAGCCCATGTCACTGAGGCGTGATGGGATTTATCCAGCAGTTTGGACGAGGACATGCGCAAAAACACGATGCCAGCCATGGGCATCAACATGGCGTTGACGAAAAGCACTAGAAATGCCAGGATGGACAGGCCATTGCTGTCAGACTGCACCCCCAGTGCCGAGGGGAGGATGAAAGACCCCGCTGTGCCCACCACGAGAGGCTGGGAGCGAACTTGCATGGCTGAGGCCACACCGGCCCCCCACAGGTACAAATACAACGACATGGCAACACGAACACCCAACCAAGAAAAAATGCGCCACAGGGGCACCTGTGCGTTCAAGCGCTTGTTTTGTTCACGCTGCTTTCGCAGCTGGCCTATGCTTGGGGATCGCGCACCCCCCTTCAGACCGCCTCGAGGGGGGGGTCCTGGGGCCTTGCGAATCGCTGTTACTGCTTCAGGCGGCGTAGGGGAGCTGGTGGCCCGGTGAAGCGGGTTTCCCACAGCAACAGAGCCACTGCTAGATTGTTGCAAAGTGGGGCTTTTGTGTGTGCTGGGAGCAGCAAGGGTGCCCCTGAGAGGCGAGAGGACAGAGGTGGTGGAGGGGGCCTTCGAATCCACCCCTCCCCGAACAGGGGGGGTGTTCTTGCTGTCACCCCCCCCCTCCATGTCATCACTGCCGCTGTTGCTTCCGCCAAGACTGTCGCCTCCAGGTGGAGAGGGGGGTCGGGCGGGGGGTCCAGGGGGGGGTTTCGCAGTATTTAGGGGGGCCCTCAATCCAAAGGACTTCGCCCTGTGGGGGCCTTGCCCCCGTGGACTTATGCTAACGCTACTGGCTCGACGTCGCACCTCACTGATGCCCCGCTTCACCGCTTTCACGCCGCAGTCATATGACACCGCAATCAGCATGCCCACTAGCGTTAGCCCTCCCAGCAGGGATATGAGCATGGTGGCCTGAGCAGTGCCTACGAAGGCACTGTGCCCGAAGTAGCAGCTGCGGTCGCTCAGCGACGTGGGCGGAACCATACCCAGTGCCACCCCTGCCGAGGTGAACACGAACACCATCCACTCATTCGCAGAGTCCACCAACTCCTGCCTGTCATACAGGCTGGCATCGCTTAGCCAGCGGGTGACAGGCTGTCCAAAGCCCCCAGCGGCTACCACAGCAGCATCAAGCGCCGAGGCATTCCCATTCACCAGGCTTGTGAGGTTGCCTAGATATCCCTCGTTGAGCAGCTGTGTTCCACGTTGAAGCTGATTGGGCTGCGTTCGGCCACACCCGCCCTGCCAAGACTGCAGGTTCACTGCGCGGCCATGCATGTTCAGTGTACGCTCCTTTACGGGCTGTGTGGCCACAATCACCATGGCCATGATGCTGCCGTATACCGTGGCGATACGCAGGGAGCCGATGAGCATGTCAGATTTCAGAGACCCCCGGGTGAGAGTGCTCACGAACGCCAGCACAATGAAGAACACCACTGCCACACCAAGTGCCGAGAACACAAATGCCGCAGTCCAATCCGCAGCCATGTCACAGGCCACACACGGCGCGCAGGGACTGTCGAATTCAGGCTTGAAGCCTTCCTGGCAGGCGGCGCAGGCAGCGCCAGTGTGTCCGGGGGCACAGCGCAGGCTTGTGCCAAAGGCCCCCCCGAT
>Ga0307982_1001793_pt1 | contig 17469 bp, 13 predicted proteins | sample OrgLakmetagen989_FD_201847 | JGI IMG/M metagenome (GOLD analysis project Ga0307982, IMG submission 201847) | Saline water microbial communities from Organic Lake, Antarctica - #989 | ecosystem: Environmental > Aquatic > Non-marine Saline and Alkaline > Saline | place: Antarctica: Organic Lake... | reverse complement strand
ACTTACGTTGAAGCCTTTGGCCAACGTGTATGGTACATGGCACCAGTATCTTTCAAGCCTTGGCTGTTGCTCTCGGGGTTGCAGTGGCATCTTGAGAACGATGCTATTGAACCAGAGACTATGGACGCACAGTATGGCCACGAGGTCATGATTAAACTAATTGCTTCGGTAATGGAATCGCTTCTTGACTCAAATTGGGAGGTGAACGATACGCAGTCACGTGCCTTTGGCTCCTTAGGTCTTGAAGACTTCCTCGATTGTGGACACGTTACTCTTGCTTCCTTAGGAACCAGCCGTAGTAGAAGAAGTGATTTGAAAACTGCTGTTGATCGAGGCTTCCTCGAGCTGGCCATTTGTGCATGCGCAATTTATGCAGATAGAGCACGCAGAGTGGCATCAATTACTAGACCAGATGTGAACCGCATATACCACACCTCTGTTCAAACACTCTGCAATTTTCTTGGTAAATTTCATTACGAAGCACCTGCAATGTTATCGGACGACGAAGCGTTTTCCAAGGTGGAGAAGGAAAGCCTAGCACCTACTTCAAGTGATGTTGGTTCAAAAAAACGTTGGGAAACGGATTCTGATCAAAATGTACTGAAAACCTCATCGTTTATTCAATATAAGAGTGGAACTTGGTGGCCCACAAAAAACGCAATCCTTTGGTCAGACATTTTAACGCATGTGCTATGCGAAAGCAAGGAAGCGCCTGAAAATGAAGAGTGCAGAGATATTGAGCAGGCCACACAAGAAGCGGTTGATGAGACGATCCGAATTATACTTGCTTGGCACAGCAAACTTGTTCAGAAACTCAGTTGCACTTCTTCGAGCAGATCGCTTGCCTCTCTGAACTTCGAACACTTTGTTTGCCACCCGCTTATTCGTACGCTATACTGCGAATGCCGGCCGTTTTCATTACCCGTATGCGTGCATGCGTACATTTTTGGCTCTGAAATGCGGATGGCGCACCTAGATCCAACAAAGTCGCAATCGTTTGCGCCTCAACGCACGCGTTTCTTAACCTACCTTCACCGGCTCATTGAAGCTTGTCGCGTATCACCGCACAACGCTGCCGGCCACCTGATCGTTGTTGAAGACCAAAGCGAAAGCGCTGGTACTGGAGCTCGTTTCAAGGCCGTACTGCAATCGATTGTGTCGATGTCGCTGATATCTGGAGAAAGTGACGGCTCTCAAGGCACTGCTGATCTTAGTGTTGGGCATGTGCCTTTGTGCGAAATTCTGAACAAAATTCTGCTTGTGGAAGCTGACCGGCGCTTCGGGCGAGCAGTAGAAGAAAATGCAACAATTCTCAAGCCGTTGTTTGATGTGATTGCTGAAGGAGCGGGGGCAGACGCTTCTGGCAAACGAACAAATATCATCGTAGAAGCAATACTTGACGCAATTCAAATGCGGGATCAACTTACACGGATTGCTCCATTGACAGGATCGTTGGAGAGTATTGCCTTCTCCCGTCGAATCATCAACCTTCTTTTGTCGCTTGCCAGGCATCAAGTTAAGCTGATCCAACTTCTAGATAGCAGCCCAAGCCTTTCAAAAGGGCTGTGGTCCTTCTTTTCTAATCTTCTTTGCAATCATGATTTGTTAGCCGCGGAGCCTGTGCTGGTGCTCAAAGCATTCAAAACGTATTTTCAGGATTTCTTGGAAACAAGTCGAGAGCTCATCTTTGATTCTTTGAAGCAGTGGACGTCTAATTTGTTGCCGTACATTGAGTGGGTACCTCCGCAAAACATATGCGCGTCCCCGAAGGACGTCAAAAACGTTCGCAAGTGGTCTGGCGCGATTTTAGCCAACGCAGTAATCTCAGCTCAACAGAGTGGCAGACTTGATGCCTCGGCCACTGTTCTTAAAAATGGTTGCTACCGTCTCCTTAAGCGAGTGGAGCCTCCGTTAGACCCTCAGTTGAAGAGCGTGCTGTCTGCAGTACTTGAGGATATGTCCATTGGAGCGGCATCACTGTCTCCTGGAAAACGCATGCAGTCTGATTCGCAGCTGCAATCATCACCAATAGCTACTCTGTGGAAGCGTAAACAAACAGCAGAGAATACCATTACTATTTCAGACTCGCCTCCTCCTGTTCTTTCATCGTCGAGTTCTCAAATGCGAAGGCCTTTTGCCTTGCCGGACAAATCAACTGAGAGTGCGCTTGACGCTCTAATGGCAGCAGAAGAAGAAGATGCCGTTCTTCAATCGTCCTCTGGTGCATCCAGCGACCGTCTTGGCCGTATCAAAAAGCGCCCAGCAGCTATTTACATGTCAGCACCGTCGTTGCCATCGTCTACTCCAACATCGTCTTCTACTTCGTCTTCAGTGGCGATGCCAAAACATCAAATGAACACGCATGGCGAAGGCGACTTGATCAAGCTAAAACCAGACAGTTCGTTGCTGTCAAAAACTGGCAGTTGCCATTGTGCAGCTTGTGGGGATAGTGCTGAGGAGTCTGAATGGTTGATTGTCCGCACCAAGAATCTAAGTCGCCCCTACATTCGCCACCTGCAATGCGTTGCCCCACCCATGCCGACTTTGCTCGACGTAAAGGAATTTATTCGCAAAAATGCCGCTACATCGGAGTCACAAGCTGCCGACAACACCAAGCGGAGCTTAAACTCCACTGATTTGTACGTCCGCCAAACGCAACTGCTCATCGACGAAGCCATACGGCTTTGGGTGGAATTGGTTCGCCCGGGTGTCTCCGCTTCTGCAGCCCAACTCGAGGTGACCGTCACGGACGCCTTGGCCGTGCTGGAGCGCATCAAAAGTGAAGGCGTTGCTCGTGTGATGCAGAGTGCACGCCGCCGGAAGGTCGAAAAGTTGCGCGCAGCTATGCGCGCCCCATCTTCGAATACCGCTCCGATCAAAGCGCCTCTGAATTCTCTGCAAAGCCTTCCAGGCCAGAAATCCTTGCGCGGCGGGCGTTCAGATTCCACTGCTGGTGAAGATTTCGGTGAGATGGATGTAGCTGGAGCCTTACGGCGGCGCATCAGCGGTGGGCGCGGTGGTGCTTCTCAAGCAGCGCAAAAAATGGCGGCACTGCAACGCTCTTTTTCGAGCGACCACAGTCATTCTAGCCTCGGTGACAGCGGCAGCAGTGATTATCGTGCGAAAGGCGCTAAAAGCAGTGAACTGCTGGCAGATGTCTTTCAGCGCGTCAATGACGACACTGACCGTGATGCGCTGCTGGCGCGTCCACGCAAGATACCAATAGGCACTAGTCTGGTCGACGCTGCAATGAAGCCGAGAAATCGCACGCCGCCGCTGCCACTGCCATCTGGGGCGAATACGAGTGCAGGCCCAGTGGACATAACACTACCGAAGAAAGGGCTTCAGAGCATTGTGGCCGATCGGGCCTCGGCAGTGAAAGCGTTTCAAAACATGGCCGTCGCGTTTTCGTTGCCTTCAGCCAACTTGGAGGCTTTCCACTGCGCAATACTGAGCTGGACCCCTGTTCATTTGCGCCTTTTGCAACAGCAAGGCCAAAGTGGAGGTGGAAGTGGAGGAGGTGGTGGTGGGCAAAGGCGCCACTTTTCCACGCTTCCTCATGCGGTCGTGCATTCCGCAGCGTCGTGTGCAGTCATGCCCGCTCGGTTCCCCAACGTAGCGTTCTACTGCCACGCTTTTGAGCCATTGCTTCTCGAAGAAATTCGCTCAGCCGTGGCGGAAAGTGTAGTCGCAGCAGACGATAGGTCGCCGTTCAGCAAACAGGGGCAGCCATTAAGAGTGCCTGAGCTAGACGCTCATTTAACCAACGTGCAACGGTTAGACAACGGAAGTTTCAGCTTCGAAATGCGAGCGTCTTCAACTATAGACCCCATTAGCGCACAACAGCAGCACTTGCCACGGAGCGGGAATAACAATAACGGGCGTGGATCAGCAGTTCAAGTTTTGGCAGGACAAGTTGTACGGCCCAGCGATTTGGTCCTCTTGTGCCCTCGTCCAGATGACGAAAGTCCCGTAGTAGCAGCACGACACGATAATAGACGAGGAGATGCGAATAGGACTGATTCGACCTCAGTATGGACTGAAGTGAGGTTTATCAATAAATAATGCACATTATCGCTAGTGCGAGATCAGTTGTCTGCATATATACTCATGTAGTTTGGTGTGTAGTGCAGAACATCATTACTTCCAGGGATTGAAGTTTCATCGTCAAACCATCTTTGCAATCTTTTGGTTCTTTTTTATTTTGCTAATCTCAAGGTGGTGGGCTTAGTCCTGGAAGAAGACGACATTTCCGACACGGTTCTCGAAAGCCAGCGATTAGCCATGCAGCATGCCCACTACAAGGGCGCCTCGTCTTCAATGTCATCAACGTTCACGCGCAACAGTACCGTTCGTGTCAAAGTACGTGCCCAGGAAGCACAACAACAACATCAAGATTACTTGCATCCTCGCGTGTGGCTTTCAGTGCATTGCAAATACATTGAATACTGCACCAATAAGACAATCCTTTCCTATGTCTTAAAAGGTCTTCCCGGGCGACCACCGACTAGCGCTTGGTGCCGCGTTGAACAACGCTGCCGATGCTTCTAACGCCTTGTCTGTGCCACAGCGGTGATAGTCTAACGCCTTGTTATTTATACGCTCTTTGTGTTCGCAGCCTTGTTATTATTGTCGTAATTTGAGACCCTGTTCTATACCTTACGTGTTTGCATCACATTCCTGTCCTCATCAGATACAGTGTGAATGTGTTTGAATCATTTTCTTGACTGAATTTTCACATGCACGTGTATTACATATCTCACCGTGATGCTGTGCGCGTGTTTGCTTTTATTTCACTTCGCCTTCCTCAAGGTGGCGCGTGGTAAGGCTGGAATCCCTGGCAACCGCGAGCCGCGAATATGGTGCCCTGCAAAATATGCACCACTTGACGACCTTGGGTGCTGCTCTCCTTCACGCATCTCCTAACCCCCCTCCATCCAAACCGAGCCACCACCACCACCACCAACACTTGGACGCTTCCTGTTGCGTGCAAGAAGATGCGCTTGTGTCGCTGAGTATGCGTCTGATGCGAGAAAGCGCCGCAGCAGACCTGGCCACTGACGATGCGGTTGACGGTGATAGGAGGGGCTTGAGTAGTTGGGCACAAGAAGCAGGAGCTGGAGATCGGGCTCCACCGTTCGAAGAAGGCGAGATGCGTGATGGTGCTACTGCTACTAAGACATCGCCTACGGCAATGCAAGCAGCAGCAGTAGCTGTTAATGGAGACCAGGCAAGAGCAGCAAAGGAGCCCTCGGCGCTGCTGCGTTTACGCGCAGATGCGTTGAGCCGCACTGTGGGCTTGTGCGATGGGCTCTTCGTGAACGAGCAACTTCTCCGCACTGAGGTTTTCCAACCGATTGAATGCCATACACGTGCGCGTATCACCCTTTTTGACGTCATCGCCATCCGCATCACAAACACATGCACAATATCCAAACAAAGTCTCAACATTCGTTCCCGTTTGATTCCTTCACGCGATATTCCTTTCTGCATGCCCCTTCCATTTTTCAAACAATCGTTTTCATTGTCTTCACCTGGAAACACCAAGGCGGGCCAAACGGTGATCACTCAGTTGCGTGCCTTAAAGAAGCACTGGAGCGCACCGGTGCGCGATGCTGCAAAAAGCGCACTGGCCAATTGGAAAGACCAAGTCGCGAAAAGTAGCAGCGCTTCGAGTGCAAGGATCACCGCCGCAAGCGCTTCGCATGCTTCGCATGCATCGCACAATGGTGATTCCGACGCGGCCGCTCCCTCTGCAGTGCGCAGTGGCCTTCCGACGCGGCCGCCTTCGCTGGAGGCACGCCTGTGGTCTGAGGTAAATGGAAACAGCTTCTTCTTGAATTCGTGTCCATTGAATCTTTTACTCCTTGAAGTATACGTAGTCAACGCAAATGCCTTGAAGAAAACGGCTCACTTCTTGTTTTGTTTCAAATATACTAAAAGCACTTATCGTCAAGAACCAGATGCGCCCGCTGTGTTCACCTTATTTATGTCCCTGTGCGTACTGCAATGCTCTTAGATTTGCAAGCAGTACAACGCGCCTCAGCTGCACGCCATTGCGGCGGCTTGCCGAATCTGCGCGCCCGCGATGCTGTCTGCCCACACGAATATAGTACCGCCGCCGTCCAAGGAAGATGGTCCCGTGATGCTCCTGCAAGGACCGCCGGGTGAGTACTCGAGGAAATTCTTTGCTTGTAATGTGGCAATTACTTTTTCAATGCGTTAGGCTCTCGCCGTGCCTTTAAGAGTCAATGTATCTCAGTTTGAATCTTAATTAAATCATTTAGCAGCATCTATTTGTTTTTGACCATGTCTCCGTCTCTCATAAATTTTCCCCTGGCGCAAAATTTCTTGTGTTTGATTCATTCACAATAGGCACTGGGAAAACGCGCACGGTGCTCGGTATTTTATCGGCCCTCCTTGCCGCGCCTCCTGATTCGTCAACGAATGAGAGTGGCAACAGAAGCAACAATAGCAGTAGCAGCGGAGGCATCGGCCGCATTCTTGTGTGTGCGCCCTCGAACGGCGCGGTATTTTAAAAAAATGCTCTCTTTTTCTCTCATTCTCTCATTGATTGGAAGTAAATTGTTGGCTACGTATGTGCCTACACTCGATATTACGCATCCGGTGCCCACAACTCAAACTGCTCGTTAATGGTTTATGGGTTCTACCTGAGTATGATATACATGAATATAAAAGTGCATGTAGTTGTACCTTCCTGAGTATTTTTGAGAATACTTTAATCCACTAGTAGTCGTCCTATGTTGTAACGCCCTTGCTTACCTCTACGTAGGTCGATGAAATTTTGCTGCGCCTCAAGCGAGATGGCTTGCTGTGTCCCGGCGGCGATCACATCACGCAAGCCAAGGTGCTCCGCATTGGCAGTGCTGCTACTGGTGGCGGCGACGGCAACAATTACAACACTAGTAGCGGCAGTGGCGGCAGCACCACTAACAACAATACTTCAGGAGTGGACGAAGCAGGGTGGGAAGCACAAGTTGAAGCTTGCTTACGATCGTCGCCGGCGCTGGCCTCCTTGCAGGTGCTTTTAGATTCGCATATGTTTGTCCTGCTGCTGATCTGCAAAGCACCATTTTTCTTTAATTTCTCTCTGGTTCTTTAACTTCCAGTTACATTGCATTCACAACTATCTTTAAGGTGGCGGAAGAGGCCGTGCTCAGTGTGAGAGCGGAACTTGATCGATTAGACCATTCGTTGGCTCAAGCTCGCCAAGCAGAAGTCGCTCAAAGGAACTCATCATCGTCATTCCCATCATCGTCATCATCTACTTTCAACAGTGGTAGTGCTGTGGAGTCTAGGTATTCCGACCATCGCAGCAGCAGTACCAGCAGTAATAGTAGTACCAGTGCAGAAACAGGCGCTTCATCCTCAGGTTATGCGCCACAATTGCTGCCAGAATTGTTGCAGCAGCGCCGCGTGGCGGCCGCTCATTTGAGAACCGCACAAGCGTCACGCGCGCACGCGAACAAGGGAGTCGAAGCCGAACGAAGGGTCGTGAGGGCAAAAGTACTCCGTAGCGCAACGGTATATGCAGGATGCGCTGAAGAGTGGATCGAATGCATTCTGTAGAGCAATGAAATAGAAACACAAAAATACGTGTACGATTCTTCGCGTATTTGTCCTTTAGATCTTTTTTTCCGTGCGCTAACGTCTTTCTCTTCTATCTTGATCAATTTTCCAAGGTGGTGCTCGCGACTCTGAGCGGGTGCGGCAGTGGGGTTTTCGAGGATGCGGTGGCCCAAGCCCGGATCAAGTTCAAAGTGGTGCTGATCGACGAAGCCGCGCAAGCGGTCGAGCCCAGCTGCTTGATTCCGTTGCGCTTTGGCGCGGTGAGGAACCCGCGTTAGAGTGGACACACACAAATGGGCAGAGAGTCTATAGAGGGAAAGGACATCAGAAGAAGAAGAAGAAAAGCGGTTGTTTATGTGCCTCTCGTGATGGCCAACTTCAACGTTTGCGCCGCGTTATTGAATTTTGTTATCGAAGTAGTTCCACGTCGTTTACTTTCGTCTCATGTGCTGTTGATTATTTCTATTTGCCCTAAAAGTGATTTTCTTCGTTTCTTTCGTGAGTGTAACTGCTTATTCATAATTGGCCCGCAGTGTTTCCTGATTTCTGTCAGTGTCTTTCCCCATCTCTCTCCTTTGACCCGTTATTTGATTCTTGACTCCAAATAGGAGCGCCTCATGTTAGTGGGCGACCCGCGGCAGTTGCCCGCTACCGTACGGTCACGAACAGCGGCGGAATTCGGCTTAGAAAGATCCCTGTTTGAGCGGTTAGAAGAAGCGAACTACCCGGTGCATCGACTCACGGTATAAGAACAAGAGTGAGGCTAGCTCAGAATAATCACGTGTGCTGCTTTTTGATATCATTCCTGGTATATGAGAAAACTATTTCGTAGCTGTTTTCAAATGAGAATGCGGTTTACGAAGATCGTAACACATTTCACTTTGAATGCACTCACGAATAGTCTCTGCACTTCTTTTTTTTGCGTGACATTTACGCGTTTGTGCATGCACATGTGCTACCCCAAGTACCGCGCTCATCTCTTTTATCGTATTTTCATAATGCTCTGCTCTCAGGTCCAGTACCGGATGCACCCCGAAATTCGGTTTTTTCCTTCGGCGCGGTTCTACGAAGGCGCCTTGGCCGACGGCCCCGGGACCGCCGTGCGCCGCTCTAATTTAGTACAAAATACCGTTATATCTTCTTCAACTTCGTCTACTTTGGCGACAGTCTCCCTTGCCGTTGCTCCGCCGGAATGGGTATCGGCTGTGTCCTCCTCGACACCATCCACCACCAATACGAGTACTGCTCGTCTTAACGCCGATGCTACGCCGTCAATTTCTCTTACGGCAGTGGCAAGTGCTCCTCGCGGATTCGTGGACCTCCCGCCGCATCCCCTCTTTCCACCCCTGCTGATGCTTGACCTGGGAAGTCAGAGGTACTGCACAATCAGTTTGATTTTTCAAAAGCATAAACTATTGGCCTTTCTTCGAGTTTTTTTTAATACCTGCGCCATTTTTGTGTTCAACTACCCTCCTCGAGTAATCTTCTAGATACCATATCGTCATTGTCGCCTAGAACTGAGTTTTTTTTGTTTTTCGAACGTGGCGCCAATATCTCACATTCCTTGTATTTTCTCTTTCCTGCCCTAACCTTGACCTTCGCACCCACCCATTGTAGCCGCGAAGAACGGCAGGGCACCAGTTACTGCAACCGCAACGAAGCAACGGTCGTGGCTGATCTGGCGATGCACCTCCTCTGTAGCTTAAGGCAATTGCCCGTCAAGCAAGCAGGCCGCTTGTCACCCAAAACTGCTGCGAGGGGCGCTGAAGGAGCAACAGCACCAACACGAGCAGTGGCAGGCGCAGTCCCTTTGGCCATTCTCACCCCGTACAAGAGTCAAGTGCGGCTGATTCAAGAAGCGCTCGGACAGGCAGGTGAAAAATGGAATGCACGTGAAAATGGCTCTGGCAGCAACAGCAGGAACAGTGGCAGATTTGGAAGAGATGATAGTAATGCCTCCGGTGGCGCTGAGAACAGAAAGCGCCGGCACGGAGACTGGAACTGTTCCTCCTGTTCAGCCCACAACTTTGCCAACCGTTACTTCTGTTTCCAGTGCAGCACCCAAAAACCGTCTCCGAGTGATTTGGCCACCGCTGCTGCTGCCGCTGGTGGTAGCGCAAGTGCTGCGTGGTGGGCGAGGGCAGAAGTGTCGACTGTCGACGGTTTCCAAGGACGCGAGGCTGAGGTGCTACATACTTTTTAAGACGTATCCCTTCCTTCATGTGCGCGTTGATCTTTACTCGACATACACTTGTTTGAACGTTTTTGTTTGAACGTTCTGTAGAATGCATTGCATTGCATTGTTTCCATCCGATCTTGAAGAGCCCATTTTCTATACTATCTTCCTATGTGTTCGCGTCCGTTTATCAATATCCTCAAATGCTGCCCCTTTCCAAGGTGGTGGTGTTTTGTTGCGTGCGCACAGCACCCAATGGACGGATTGGCTTTTTGGCCGATTTGAGACGACAAAACGTGGCCCTGACACGGGCGAAACACAGTTTGATTGTGGTCGGCTGCAAACAGAGCTTAGAGCAGCAGTCTGATTGGGCTGCTCTTGTCAACCATCTCGACGCGTGCGACCGCATTCTGGGTATGCGCGAAATTATTAAAAGAATAAATCACGAAGCGAAAGAAATCTCTCGAATTATTGTATTGAATTGTTCTGGATACTTTAAAACATTTTTTTCATTGACTTGTGTTCTAATCATGATCATTATTGATTTCCATGCCGTTGGATTATTCGTCTTGTGCGTTGTCGCTATTGTGCTATTGCCTCTTTCAGCTTGCGGGCCGTCTCTAAGAAGCGACGACGAAGACATCGTTGCGAAAGTGGAGAGGATTTGCCCGCCTCTGACTCCGCAACACCCTCTTCCCAAGAGTGATGTACCTCAAGCTAATAACACGCGTGCTGGGGAGACATCTTCTTTTTCTACTGAATGGGATTACGATGCGTACTTTGGAGCAATAAGTTACCGTGCTCTGGGCGAGTCTTTAGCGCGTAGCGAGAGTAGTCATAACAGCAGCAGCGACTTTAGCAACAAGAGAATTGATGTTAGCTCCGGCGGCAGAAGCCCCAGCAGCAATAATTACGGTGAAGGGGTACATTCCTCGCAACGCCATGATAGTTCACACGCAAGAGGGCGAATCTCGCCACCATTACATTCATCATCAACAGGACCATCGCGGCCCCCTTTTTCATCGCACAGTGTCGCTTCAGTACCTGCTAGCCGTTTTGCAAAATTGAAGCCTTCTGACCACTACACGTTGAGCACAGGTGCGGCTGCTGCAGCGAATGCTGGTGAAGGAGCCGGTGCCTCGAGTGCTTCAAACAATAACAAGGGTACACGCAATGATATTGATGCGCCGCCACCCAAACGAGCTCGACAGGCGACGATATCATCAACTACGAGTGCAGCAACTGTGATGAATAGAACTTTTCGAGCGACAGCGCCAGCAAGAGAAAGTTTTACTAGTATAGAGGCCTCGGCAGATGGTGATGTCTATTCAAGCAAGAAAAGGAGTGCAGTGAATGCTGCAACGGCAGCAACATCAGGAGCACTGTCATCGATCCCGAAGAAAAAACGCCCTCGGTCTCCACCCTTGCCTTCGAATGGCCATTGATTTGCGTTTTTGGTGACTTCCACACGGCATATGTAAAAAGTGTACTTAGCAGCGAAAATAAAGTGGCCGATCCGCGGTTGCGCTACTTGCCTCTAGGGCTCTAGCTGCAGAGCGCAACCTATGATTATCTGAATGTCAAAAACTGATGTATGCGGTTGTGCGTTGTGAGCCCAGAGCCCAGTATTATGCGATATGGCTATACACGATTTTTTCGACTGCAGTTTCGGCTTCTGTAAACTGATCAACAACTCAAGCACATCCCGGTACCCTAGTATGGTGCATGAGGTGTTCATGTATGAGGCATGTGCCCTGCATTGAGAACGTAAAGGGGTATATGCGTCCTCGTCTTCTGTTATGCATGAGAAATTTGCTGGTTATGTACAATCGTAATCCACGTGTGTAGTATCCAGTCTTTTTAGTGTCTTAGTTGAACGACTAGGTGTCAGTCGTTGTAAAGTGTGTAGTGAAAGATCAACAGGTTGGGCCTTTTTGTTCAAGCTTCGGTGAAGTCGCTATAATTTTTTTTTCAGTTCGGTCGAACGAATAAAAAGGATGGAAAGTTCTAGTACAAAAGATATGGATTCCATGGTGATTTCCGGGGGCACGCTCGCCGCAGAGGACAGCTCCAGTATCGCTGAAAATGCAGTGTCGGATGTTCTTCTTTCGGATAGTACTCGGAGGAGTTGGATGGGTGGGCGGTGACCTTGGGTTTGGATCCGTGTGATTATAAGGATAAGACACTCAGCTCAAGCGTGCCATGTATGTGGCACATTCTACTCAGCGCGTCGCTGGGCCTACTCCAAGCGTCACTGAAAGCAAACGCGACTATCCATATTCATGTATAAGAAAGTCGAAATTTGAGGTTATCAACCAAGTGATTGTGTGCCAGGAAGGAGCTTCAGGGATGTGACGAATATCACTTCAGGCGATCGTAGCATGCAAGACCTTTTCGAACTGAGCCGCCATTGTCCCTGGCCCATGATGCGTCACTAGAATTGTATTTCCCCTTAGTCAGGTAAAAACAGCCGAATATCGCGGCCCACGTGTGCTCGAAGGGATCGTGGCTGTAACTTTGCTCCATGGCCAATGCGTGAAGTTCTCTCCAAGTGCTGAACTGCAGACTCAAAAGGCGACTTGTTGAGACCACAAACGATGCACGGCTTGGCATTAGATACTCAGTATCGCATCGTACAAATGGGACTTCTCCCCGGTCGCGCAAAACCTTTACAGTCTTGTGTTGACAGACATGAGTAGTCCAAGCTTTTCCCGAAAGACTCAAGTAGCCAATGCGATCATCGAGAGACTTCAGGGCGAAAGTGGGTTTGTGAAAGAAGGGTGGTAACTCAACTTCGTTCGAGGCATCTCCTTGTAGAAACACATGCAATGTTTCAGTTGGTTCTGTTGTCTGGTATCTTGCGTAGTTCAATAGGATGTGATCTGTGTACACTTCTTGCTCTTGCCCTCGGTGGCTGCGGTCCCAAAAATGGTGAATGCAGGGTGCTTCTGGCCAGGTCGGGTTTCGCCATGCACTAGAACTGTGCCGGCCAGGATGCGTTGCATTGCATTTGTGATAGACGTGAACTGAAACCGTAGGGGATGACATTTTGCACAGATCAGCAAGCCACAGAGTGCTTTCACCTTCCTGGCACACAGCAACAATCACTTCGATGTGACGAGGAATGTAACTAACGAGGTCATCGTGAAACTTAGTTGGAGGGAACTCATCAAATATCAACCCTTTGTTTCTTCCTGCAAATGGCGGCGACACGAGCTGACTGAGAGCAGACGGGGCATACTCGTGAGCGACTGTGAGGAAAGGCGCCCACGCAAGCCAGTAAAGCCGTCCATCAATGAAGTAAGAAACACCAAGAACTAAAGCGGCGCAACAAATGGACGTTAGGATCAGCCTTACTGACATCGGTTGCAAGATGTGCCCCTCCGAAATCAAAACATATGTAACGAAATGATGACGCCCGCTAACCGATCACTATTTCACCATAGCCTATCAAGATACTCTAGCTAGCTAATGGTGGACTGAGGTTGAGCGGCCTTTTACATCACTTGAATTAGGGGTTGGAGAGGACAGTGACAGCTTCATGGACAACTAACCGCATGGTGCAGCGTGGAGCTCTAAAGAAATTACAGTTATAACGTTATGACCAATCAAAGCAGTGCAGATAACACCCGCCCCACACAACAACAACGACTAAACGGAAAATGGGCAATAAAAAACGAAAGATTAGTCTTTCCTTCTAGTATTGGCTGCCTTGACTTTCTGTCTGCCTGTTAGTCATACACTCAGCCCAGTCAGACCTGTTCTGAAGGTTACACTTTTCCTGCTATTGCATTGTACAGGGGTGTTTCTTTGTATTTGGGGAGTACTAACTAGACTAGACTAGACCGGCCTATACACCTTGTTGTGCTTGGTTTAATGACCAAGGGGACGTCGCGTGTTGGGAACTGCAGCTGCAGCTGCTTTCGCCCATAGTGCAGAGTTCAAGTGACCACCCTCCAGCGATTTCGCTGTTTAAAAAAAAACTTTTATAAACGTTCCTGCCGCTGCAGTTGCGGTGTTGAAAACTATATCGGGATCAATTTTATCGTTGTAATTGTGTGTAATTGTAATGGTGCTAAGTGTATGCTACTGCGCTATCAAAAGGCACATCAGCAATCGAGTCCGTGGTTTGCTAGTACAAAAACGACTTGAGTAAAGCGGCAAGTCCTGATCAAAACCTTGCCTATGATTTCATGTGCTCTAGTGCATCTAGACTTATTAAAGCGCCATTTCCTTCTCCTACTCCACTTCGTCTCCATCTCCTCCAATGCCATCGTCATTGTTGCTGTTAGGGTTTGCGTCAGTAACGCTCCCTCCCAAGGCCAGGTGCAAAGAAGTCTCCAGCTGCAACGCCGTGCTCGGAGTTGAAAATGGCTCCCTATCGCGTTGTACAATTGGGCATAGGAATTAGCACAAAACGAGGCCGACAAGAAGACGCACAGTGAGCGCGCGATGCGATAATGTAATGCTGAAAAATTGAATAAAAGCAATGTGTGGTAACGATGGAAGCAACCAAGAATCGCGCAAGGTCTCGCTGCACTATAAACTACTTACTCGTCCATTTGGCTCACAAAGGCCGCAATTCGGTCTTCCAAATGGCGCGGCGGCATGCGGTGCTTGGGGCTTAATGGCCGCACCTGTACAACAGGGAGAAGGAAGAGGACAACAAGGAATGCTAGATATGAGGGCACAAGATCAAGAATCCGATTGGCACGGAATGCAACCGCACACATTGACACGCGTGCGCGTTTGAGATCAATTTTACAGCAACGTTGGTACGGGAAAAGGAGACGGCACGGGACCCATGGAATGGAAAGGTGACGACACAAGGAATCGTTTCAAAACACGGCGTTTGGCCCCTCATGAATTCGAACAAAAATCAAGGGGTAAAAGAAGTGAGCACTCAGGACGCGAAAAGGGAGGACCACACCTGCATGCGACTGACCATCCCGACAGCCCCAGCAGCTGCGGCTGACTCAGCGGTCCACGGCACTCTTCGTCGACTCGACATCATTCTACTCGTTGTTGTTGACGATCTTGACGCATCAGCAGCTGAGTCAGAAGAAGATGCAGCAGTTGCAGCTCTACCAGTAGGCGTTGCAGCTACAGTAGTAGCAGGCGGCAGTGGTTGCAAGGGTTCTCCCGTTCCCACCTCTGCCTGATGCTCCTCGGGTAAAGGTTGGTAGCGCGGCAGCAAAACGCCGCTGGGTAAAAGATACAAGCTAGTCCCTAGCGGCACCATCCGACGTGCTGCTGACTGAAGGTGCTTCAGCCTTTGGCGTTGTCTTCTTTTGTTTTCTTGGTCATTGCTATTCGTGTTGTTCTTCCGGCCAGCATTACCACTGCTATTACTGCCCCTATCATCACCACTGCTGCTGCTGCCGCTGCTGCTGCTGTTACTTACATTGCAACTAGTAGTACTGGTTTCACTTTCAACTTCATCGGATGAATCTACCATACGAGTTAGAGCTCGATCAAGGTCGTGATGTTTATGTTGACGGTTGTTAAAGTTGTCCTCTTCTTCTTCGGTGAGCAGTTGAGGAAAGCCTAGACGAGGTGCTCGCAATCCACTAAGGGCCTGTTTTTGTTTATAATAGAATTGAATATCACACCGTAATCACCATCGATTGCAAGCAGCATCCTTGAATATGAAGGCGCCGTAAGAGAAGTGCAGTAGCCAGTAGTATTTCAAAGAATACGAGAGTTGGTACAAAATAAAGATACATCACACAAACCTGCGCGACAAGAACGCTCCGCAATCCTTTTCTTTCTCCACTATCACCATCACCATCTTCGTCTTCGTCTTTGTCAGGAACGCCGAGGTCACGGAGAGCAACGCCTGGTCGATACATGTACCTGATACGCAAGTATGTGTGGGCGTGTCAAAATGAACACCCGAACGAGTGATACTAAACATCCAAAGGAGTGATACTAAAATTTATGACATGGGCGTGTCATTGGACGAGAAAGTTATATGGGTGCAAAATGTAGAAGGAATGAAACGATTAATAAGGGATGAGAAGAAGGCAAAACATAAGATGTCCTTGAAAGTTTCTAAAACACCACTTTCACGTTCTCAACGGATCTATGATATCATTCTTACATGGTCCAAGGGGGCCAATCCAGTGGGGGCTCGAAATCTATGTACTGCAAGGTGTCTCGCACCTGGTTTTGCAGCGACAAAAACGATGAGGAGGGCAACAGAGATGGATTTCGCGAGCTCGCGCATCACTTCAACGCATCTTTTAAAGAAGTCAAAGCAGCTCTCTTAGAATGCAGCACCCGTCAAGATTATCTGTTCACAATCGGCCAAAACAGGCGCGGTGTACATGTGCACAAGCATACCTCGCCCATGTCTACGCCTTCTCTCATTCGTGGGTCAATTGTAGTACGCGACGTTGCGTCTGCTGTTCCTGAGCTGGAGCTGTTTGCCGATGCAGGATTTTCTGCTTCCTCTAAGCGAACGACATAGCCGTTAGCCTGAATGGTGAAGATAAGAAGGGAGAAAGAAAGAGAGAGAATGAAGGAGGCACTCGTGGAGGGATGCGTAAATCTTGGTCAGCTAAAAATTCATACTTGTGAGCCGCGGCCGAAAGAGAAAGAACCGTCGCAATAATAAGTGTGCTCCTCCGGGCGATTGTTCCTTCTGCTACTGTCGTTGCTACTGCCTCCGCCATTTTCATTATCATTCGTGTTGCCACCACCATTACCGCCAAAAGGCGTGATGAACGAACCCGTGAGCCAAAGTGGTAACCTGACAACATTGAGGTCGCCTGCAGCATTGGCAACTGCACTTGCTGGTGTAGCACTCCTTGAGGTAGCAGACGCAGATTCAATTGTATGCTCAGTAGCAATAGCGGTACACGTGGCTGTAGCTGCCTTTTCTGCAGCCTCTCGTAACGCTCGACGAAACAACAGAGTTGCTTCGTGAGTGATCCTGCCGCCATTCCACATCGAAGCAAAGAAATATTTTACAACGCATTGAGTGTCAACGAGTAGTAATTGTTGCGGCAATATGTTGCGTTGTTTGTTATTCCCACTCCAAAGCTGAAGTGCTCTAGTAATAGGATGAGCAATAGGATTTCAAGATATTCACAAGAACTTACTGTGGGCAAAAGGTAAGGTCAAGAGTTTCTAATTGGAAGAGCAGGCGCGGCGCAACGAAGTCTTCGTTGGAGCTTCGCCGAAACAGTCGGCCAGCTGAACTGTCATCCAATGAATTGCGAAGGCACAGCAAGCTGCAGAGCGCTTGTCGAGTCAGGTTCGGAGAATGCGCGAGAGAAAGCAGGCGCAGCGACGGCAGCAACAAGCGACCACCACAGGCTGCGGACGCGGACATGGCCCCTTTTTCATGTACTCGTGCTAGCGAAAAGTCGGGCGATTGGGACGGTGGCAGTGGTTGCAGAGGCAGCAATGGCTCCGCAGGCTGATTTGACACCGGCGTGTAATGGTGGCCCCAAGGAAGGTTTTCGACCACCGGAAGAGAGGACGACGACGACGACGAAGACGATAAAGCAGCAGCAGCAGCAGCAGCTCCTTCTCGATTGGACGAGTTTTCGGAATGCAAGGAGGTGGAAAAAGTGGGCATTTGGCCATTGCATGAGCGCGTCAAGGCCTCTACGAGAGCATCGTTGGCTACTCCATCGCAGTGCAACTCAATAAGCCTAGATTACAAAAACAAAGGGGGGGGGGGTGGAGGGGGC
>Ga0307982_1001791_pt1 | contig 17480 bp, 14 predicted proteins | sample OrgLakmetagen989_FD_201847 | JGI IMG/M metagenome (GOLD analysis project Ga0307982, IMG submission 201847) | Saline water microbial communities from Organic Lake, Antarctica - #989 | ecosystem: Environmental > Aquatic > Non-marine Saline and Alkaline > Saline | place: Antarctica: Organic Lake... | reverse complement strand
GCACTGCCTACCGACAGCTACTTTTTATGGTTGCTCAGTATTTCAGAACTGAGTGAGCACCAAATTTTTGTGAGACCAACTATCATCGATTTATGTCCCCCCTGTAGGCCGAATCCGTCGGGGCTACGTGAGAGTTCTGGTGGTTGTATTTGGGTGCAAGATGAATGTGGGTCCTGTAAAATATCGATGTATTTTAGCTAAAAAACAATACATTAGGACACGGGGATTGTTGGATCTTTTCTCATCATCAATGCAGCGGGAAATCTTGACACAGAAGATGATCACAACTTCTTCGTGAACAACTCACGGCACCATGGAGGACAAGAAGTTCCTCATGAAGAGTGTTTTGGTGCTATGCACCTTCATCGCTGCAGCACCAGCTTTAGCAAAACCTCTTTCCAAAAATAGTGGTGTCGAACTTGCCCCGTACCCTTCAGCCCAGAATTCCGCTGCTACTAGTTTGATAGCCATCGCAGACGCTGCGCGCTCGCACGATGAACTGCTTCTTCTAGACTCCCTAGCTGGCTTCGTCGCGCGTGACAGTCCTCAACTCTACCGGGTATCGAGTGCCACCTGGCGAAACGATTCGTCAAGCGATTCTTACGCCGCATGGTTGCTTGACCTCGAGTCAAGTCATGGTATTGTTGTCGACGAAACTATGCTAACTGCACCAGCGAATGATATCGTGGCGGTGTTTCTCGACCAGCTTGTAGGCGGCGCATATGTGACATGTAACGCCACAAATGCTTCTGTAAGCGCTGCACTCACTCTTGCTGCTGCTTCTGATACCGCTCTTCTCATTGCTTCAAACGACGAGATTGCTGCCTCCCTGTCTGCGCTCGGGCTCAAGCTTGCCGTTGATGCAAACCCCCTGACAATCGATGACGTACTCAGCGATTTGCTGCCAAACCTGTCAAATCGCATGATAATGTTTCAAGAACCTGCTAACTCTGATTTATTGGGCGACTATTCTATCTTTGCGCGTGCAGCGACGATGTCGTGGTCAGGCGGTGACAAAGCGCGCACCACTCTGATGAACCATGCCTACGCAAGTGGGGGCATCGGTGCCGCTTTTGGGTGGGGGCCAGAGAATGACTACGTGTCTATACTGAACACTTATGGCATGATGGTTCATGCGTCGGACTTCAACAAAAACCTCGCTGCTCTGGCCAACGTTGCAGTCGATTTTTCGGCTGCTACAGCCCCCTTGGAACCGGACCACGTTGCAACTCCTCGTCGTGACAACAACAACAACAGCGCTGTGCACACCGTCGCGTTTGTCATGACTGACGGCGACAATCTTCAATGGACTCTAGGACCATGGTTAACATCGGAAATTTGGTTCGGTTCGTCGCAGCGTGGAGAAGTGCCCATGGGATGGACTTGGTCTGCGGGGTCGTCCTTCGTGGCTCCTTCGGTGGTCAGTGCTGTTCGAGCACGCCTGTCTCCGAACGATGAGCTGGTAGCTGGGCCCAGTGGCGCGGGCTACGTGTATCCAAGCACTTGGCCTGCGGAGCTTCAAGACGACTTCATCAAGCTCACGTCGCATGGCGACAATTACGCGGCGATGCGGGTGATTAACGTGCTCGGAGGCGACGAAGCCGGACCACAGCCCGAGCGCATCGAAGGCGCGTTTGCGGCTCAGAACGACTGCGACGCCGTGCTTTACTACTCGTATGGAAGCGGGTAACCCTAGGTTTTTTAGGCGCATTGTGGTTCAATGCCACGGGCACCACCGCTTCAAGCAGCGGCAAAGGCGCGAAGCAGGGTGGCACTAGCGGCAAAGCAGCAGTGCTTTCAGGCCGGCGCTCATTGTGGGGCAACGGCACCGACACTTCATCGCCCATGCTCGGCGTGGATGCCATGATCGAGTTGCTTTTGTCGATGCCAAAGAATTCCTCGAGCCCCGGCGGCTACTCACTCATACCCGTCATGGCATGGACCCATTCCTACGCTGACGTGGTGACCATTGCTGACGCACTTGCTTCAGCAGGCGGCTTTGACGTTGTGCTGCCGTCCGAGTTAGCACGCCGAGTCAACGAAAATTTGGGTGAATTGCCAACCTGCACATGCTCAACCCCAAATGCAGGCACAGCAGGCCAGAACAAGTACACGTGCACTGACGGCGCGGAAGGGTTCTGTTCGGCTGAAGACACCTGCTACGCCGCACTGCCGTTCGTCAAGGGTGACTGGAAGAGCGGGTGTCGCGAAGAGTGAGGAATTTTGTGCCTCTTCTGCTGGTTGATTTATTTACAAGTGATTTATTTTTACGAGTACGATGCCTCATTTTTTGTGGAAGAACGGGCGTCTTGTGATGCAGTACACGGGCCAATAAGCAAGAAGAATCTGCGTGCTCAATTACGAACCCTGCGTATAGAGCAAAGAGCAGAGTGTTGGTTATTAACGTGTCTAGTCTAGTCTAGTTAATACTCCCCAAAAATACAAAGAAACACCACTGTGGCAAATAGCAACAGAAAAATGTAACCTTCAGAACAAGTCTGACTGGGCTGAGTGTCCTTTTGCGTAATGCAATTGTAATCATTTACTCTCGAGGTGTCCTTCAGCCATCAGGCATCAGGAGGTTTGGGAATGGAGTGAGTCAGCTGTCTCCACTTCGACCTGTCCTTGGCAATGGCGATCCACTCATCTAAATCCTACGAAATGCCCTTACTTTTGAGCGCGTTCTCCAACGTCCTGCGCCAAGTCATCTGTGGACAACCAATCGGTCGAGAATGCGATACCCAACCAGTCAGTAATTGCCGAGTCATATGTCATATGTAATTCGAGAGCTCAGCGGGTTAACTGTCCCCGCCCACAAAGGCCGTAAATACTTATACTTATTTTGTTTTAGCACAGCTCCGAGGGTCTGGAACTAGAAGGCAACCAGGTAGCAGGCAGAGATCAAAAGACAAAACAAAAGCAAAGGAGAACAAACCAAGAAACGCTAAACTTTTATTTGAGACAGCAGGCCCCGAGGGGCCGGAATTTGAAGGTTAACAGGTGGAGATAAAAAGCAAAGCAGCGAAAATACGAACGAAAAAGCTAATCAGGCGGCCTCCAGGCGCAATTTTTTTGACGACTTGGCGAGATGTCGCCCCCGCCCCGTGCCCCGTCAAACGGCCCGTTATTCGTTAACCGTCATCCCGTCATCCGAGAGTCCATTTCCCTAATATAACAAAGGAATGTGATCGCTTTTTGAGGGAAGTTAGTTCAAACAAAATGCGCGATGGACGATGGCAATGTCGCCAAGAGAAGAGGCGAAGAGTTGGGCTAGCCGAAGAGAATTGGGACGTTTGAGGCTAGTAATTATACCACCATTATCGATCTTAAATCGTGAATGCTTGCTAGGATATTTTGATTCTACAATCTCTCCAAAAAAGCCCTAGATCGAGCCCGTATCTTCAAGAGTTTATTTATGAGGCGTGCGTATGGCTTGCTTTTAGCGTCACCAACACCACACTTCGGCTTCTCAACGTGGGCACCTACGCAAACTAACTTACAAGTTACCAGACGTTTACATAATCACCAAAGAGGCACTGTGCTTCGCAACAGTTGTAACATGGATAAGAGTGCAACAGACAGCTATGTTGCGGTTCACCAACGAGACGGAAGCTATGTGACGGTTGAAGTCATTCGCCAATCTGGAGCTAAGCCCATCGTGTTGCGACGGTCGAGGACTGAAAATCTTGGCGCGTGTCTTGCGCGCCTTGGCCTGAAACTTTTTGGGCGCGAAGCGGCGTCGAACACCACACTAGCTCTTGTAGCAACAACTTCCATCGAGTCTAGTTCAGAAGAAGGAACCGAAGTTCTAGGGAGCACCCCAAACGCTTTAGCATGGGCCTCTGCCCAATACCTACGTGCAGGGGACGAGCTCCTTCCTATCGTAGTCAACCGGCCTGAAGTGTTGAACTTGTGGTGTATTAACGCTCCTATGGAGGGTTACCCTTTAAAACCCACGGCTGAACTTCATCATGCCTCCGACGAGCACGACTTGAACACCATAGTTTGGAGTTGGACAAGGGCACCTGTAGCTTTTTCAGGGACTCCACCAGGCAACTTAGGAGAGGTTGAAGTTTGTTCCTCGCGCTCATATACACCTACAAACGATGACGTAGGCAGCATACTCACGGTGCGGGCCTTACCTCCAGCTAAACCTAATAGCCCGCCGGGAAGTGGTGCGCCTGCTGTATCGCACACATTAATAGAACCGGTGGCAGCACGAGCCGACCCTAGCAGCGGCCTGAGCCTATTCGCAACGCCAGCTATGCAAGCACGGCACCAAGCTTTGGGCCCTAACCCGTTTATGCGAGTGTCCAGCAAAGATACAGGCGGTATCGTCGGCAGGGAAGACGTCAACAGCAACAGTAGCGGAGCCCCGACCGTCACTATTGATCCAAGCGGACTTCGCGTGCTGTCCTTGAATTTACTTGCTGACGCGTACCGACGCACATGGGACGATTCTGTGCACTTGTACCGTTCTGCGGATCTCACCAGCATGGACCGGCGCGCCCCTGTGCTCTTGAGCGACGTGCTGGGCTTTGATCCAGACGTAGCGTGCTTACAAGAAGTCGATGCGGCGTGGTTTGAGAAGTGGTGGGTGCCTCAGTTGCGCGATGCAGGCTATGAGGGTAATTTTGCTGCCAAGCAAGGGAACGCAAAGGAAGGAGTGGCCCTCTTTTGGAAAACGTCCCGCCTGCGCTTGCGCCGCCTAAGAGGACAAGATGAAGAAGAAGACACGCCTAGTGTAGCTACTGAGGCGCTCTCTTATGGATCATATGCGTATGCCAAGCTACCAGAGGAGGTAAGTGCGTACGTAGAATCGCGGCCTTGGATGGTAGATACCCTCAAACGAGTCACGAGCGTGGCGCAGATTGGCACTTTTGACTTGGTTCGCGAGGCAGACGGTGGCGATGATGTAGACTCCAGTGCTGCTTCGGCAAATAATGAGCCCACGCACTCGACAGCACGTCGCAGCATTACAGTCGTGAACACGCACCTGTTTTTCGCGAACGGCGCGCCCCATGTGCGCGTGCTGCAAGCAGCCATGGCCCTCGAGGTCGCGCGGGAGCAACACCAGTGTGGCCTCCGAAGAGACGGTGGCAAGAGCTGCAACGAGAATAGAGGGTTGGTGTTCTGTGGCGATTTGAACGCAGATCCTAAAAGCGGCTGCTTGCGGTTCTTGCAAGAGGGGATATTAGATTCGAGTGACGAATCGTGGCGAAGAGGTGAATCATTTCGCTGGGGCGATCAAAGTGCTTCAACCCAAGATGAAAGGAATGCGAAATCGAGGGGGTCCGCAGGTATTCTCGCAGCAGCGGCTGAGAGCAACAGTGATCCAGAAGAACCGAGTGGCGGTTCCCCTCTGCCTCTGCCGCCGCCAGTGCTTCGACATCCTTTTGCTCTGCAGAGTTCTCACGACCCTGCCACGCAGCTGGCTGCGGTTGACCTTAAGGATACGTCTTCGCGGTGGTCGAATCTCGGCTGCAGCCACGCAACCCTCGGTTACCGTGCCACTCTTGACTGGATCTTAGTGGGTGGTTTTAGTGATGAAGGTGCACTGAAAGTTGAAAGATGTGCGCCTTTGCCGACCAAAGCAAACGACGGTCGTGAACCAGATGCACCGCTACCTGACAGCGCCTTTCCTGGGTCCGACCACCTCGCTGTTTGCGCAGATTTGGTGTGGAGACACGAGCCGTGAAGAATGCGAATGCACAAACGCTATGTCCTTCCGTTTATATAGAGCAGAATTCTACGTTTTGGTTATACAATTAGAGCAATTCGATGTAGCCAGATAAGTCAGAAGCGAATTTCTATGCGGCGAGATAATTCAAGTAACTCCGAGCCTCTATCTTATAGCGCACGTAATATGTAATATGTTCCGTGTTATATTACCCGATTCACACTCCCGAGCAGCGATCTCCTTCGTAGATAGGTCTGCACGCAACAGTCTGACCGTTTCTTGCTTGCGCACCTCGCTATTATGTCCCTAATTCTTTTCTTGTGTACCTCCTAGGAAATTCGACGCAGGCGCAAACAAGAAACAAAGAACCAAAGGCATGCTAGTAACGCCGGCCACTTGGACCTCAAACGTGTATTCACGTAGCTAATTGCTGCCTTCTAAAGAGCTGAGCTCTCAGATTTAATGGAGTGAAAAGCACATAGAAACAAGTATACAAAAACACAGGCGCTGTCACGAGGCCCGCTAAACTGGCAACGAACAAACGATCGCAGCGCCTGCTTAGCGGTGCTTGCGCCGATAAGCCTTCGCTGGTGCCTCATAGGAAGAGGGCGATGATTGGTCATCCGCTTCTTCTTCTTCTTCATCGCCATTTTCCGCCGGCTCCATTCGTCCACCACCTTCACTCGCACGAGTAATAGCTCCTTCATCATCCTCGTTGCCCTCCTCACTTGGGCTGTCAGCGCCAAATACACGATCTGCCCAAGCTTGACGAGCAGCTGAAGAAGTTCCACCGTCAGGCAGTACTTCGTCATCATCGTCGTCTTCATCTTCTTCTTCATCGTCATCATCGTCGTCGTCGCTGTCCTCAGACTCGTTTTCATCGATTTCTTGGTAATACACGTCGTCTTCGTCGTCGTCTTCCTCTTCGTAATCGTCGTCGTCGTCATCTGCGCCGGCCCCTGTAAAATGCCGCAGCATCCACCGCATCGCTTCACCGCGTGTGGTCGCCCCGCGCCCATAGTAAGTGGGGCGGCCAAACGCCCTGCCAAGGCCCAGGCCTCCGTCCGAGTCATCCTCGTCCGAATCCGAAGATTCTGCTGCTGCTCGCCGAGCATGCACCATCATAGAGCTGCTGCTGCTGCTTCCGCCGCCGCCGCCTCCCGCACCTCCTCCTTCTTCGTTGTCATCGTCATTGTTTGAGCTGCTCTCTCCTTCGTCTTGGCCCTCGGGTATTTCAATGCCCCTCGACCTCAAAAAGGCGTTGCGAGCGCGGAGCTGTGCTCGCTCTGCTTTGGCCTTGGCCGCCGCTTTCGCCTTCTTTTTCTCCTCTTTCGTCGCCTCAATCTGCGCCACTCGTTGCGGAGTGGGAGCGCACCAGTCGTGGCGGCACATGTTCAAAATGTAAAAGAGCACATCGTTGGACATCCACGAGAGCGGGCAGTTGTCTTGAGGCTTGAGGTACAGAAATAGGCGCACCTACACAGGAGGAGTTGAAAGGATTAGGGGAAGAAAAAAGGTTACGACAATGCGAATGTTCGCATAGAATGAATTGGAGGAGTGACAAAGCTCAAACTGACCACGTCCTGAAAAGCGGGCGGAAAGTTACTATGAACCGCCACGTCTGGGTTCCAGAGTTCGAACTGGTAAGAAAAGCAGGGAAAAAGAGTACGTTGAACCATTAGAATAGAAGTTAGCTTAAAGACTATCCTAATCGCAAATTTTAATCCTAATTTCTGATGAGGTACCTGAAATCTTATTACATAGTATTGCATACATAAACACACCCCTCCTATCGGAATACCTTAGCACCGTAGCTCACACGCCCCACGAACTGCCGCCGCTCGCGCCACGCACCCCATGGATGGCTGCCGCTGAAGGGGGTCGAGCTCAAGTGGGCCAAGCCTGGCCCCACCCGTATGAACTGGTCCGTATGCGTGTAACGCGACCGCTGGTTGTCGTACACCAACGCTTCGTCGTCTTTAGGGGGGGGGGGGCACATGCAAACACACGCAGAGCCGAAAAAAGGGGCACGAAAGTGGCCAAGTTAAGGTTGAGTGCATGATATCATCTTAGATGCTCCCATTGTTAGTTTCAATTCTCATTTATTCAGCTCTCAACCGCGAGCGGGAATTTACCTCGGCGGCGCGAGTGGACGTATACACCGATGGATTCGCCACGAGGGATGATGACAGGCTCGTCGAAAACTAACGGTACGAAAGAACGCATGCTTGACTTATGGGTCTTGTCGTACACTTTGGTCCACTCCTCTTCGTCTTCCTGTTTGCCTTCCCATGACTCCGACGTGACCCATACCGTGAGAGGCCCCAGAGCTGCCGCCAAGACAGCCATTGAAATGCCACCACGCAAATGCACACAGCCATAGATATCTTAATCTTCTCGGTCAGTAGGCGTATGAAGGGGCTTGATTAGTGCAAATTAAAAGAAGTTACGCAACAAGTGCCGGCCAGTGCGAATACATGTGCACTACAGTAGATATCTATCCTGGAACCGGTATGAGCTCTTACCTCCTCGAACGGATAGTGAGGTGACTTGAATGAAGTCAATGGGTAGTGCAGCTTTAGCTTCAATTGTGAACATAACCCCCGAGAATGTGTGGTCCTCGTGGTCTTCAGTGTCGACTTCAACCTACGGATACCAAGCAGAGAACACCATCATGACTATCAAGCTAAGTAGTCAGAACAAGTGCAACTTTCAGCAGGCACAACGCGCTAAAACCCGACTCAAATTATCGATGCAATCAAAGTATAGAGATGAAGAAGACATTTACATGTTCATTGATAGTATAGTCCGATGTCTTCTGACGGAAGAGTGCGGCCATGGTCCTGCGTCGACGAAGGGCACAATGCTACAGTACACAGCCTGAAATCGGAAATCGGAAAGCGGATGATGATGATGACGCCGAGAAAACTTTTTTGAGGATGAAAAGACACCTAAATCTAACAGAAAAGATCTTGAAGATTCTGCATGTTTTCTTGCATGAGAGTTGCTCGGTCGGCTCGGTTGCTAATGCTCGCTCGGAGACTCAGTGATGGGTGATGGCGCCGTGGCTCCGCTTTGGGTCGAGGGTTACGAGCATAGTCTACGGTTCACCAGTTATATACAACATGTTGTAGCATTCACTATTTTCGATTTCGAAGGATTGTGTAGATTAGCTTCCGTCTAGTTACCAAGTAAAGGAAACAAATTAATCCCGCTGAGCTGGACTGCTAAGATGTTAAGTATCCTGACGAAGCAAGCAAAACTGCTAGAGAAAGAACTGAAAGACAAACAAAAAGAGTGCTTGGTCTTTCGCCAAGAGGCAGAAGAGTATGCAACAAACATAGAAGCTCGAGATCTTCGAATAGCATTTCTAGAAGCAGAGTTAGCGGCTTTACTGGTCGCACCACTTCAAAATGAAGCCGCTGTACCAACCGAAGAGTCTACTGGAGAATTTCCAGCGCAGCAGCAAGATGAGCAACTCAGCGATCAGGAACTGGATAATTTAAAAGACGCCATTACAGCTCTTCAAGACAAGCTCGGCAATTGCGAGGGAAAGCTGACTTTTGCAGAGCTGCGGGCCAGCATGCTAAGCCTACATAAGTCGACTTTGGAGCTTACACACGTAGGCGTTGTGCAGAAGTTTGAAGCCAGTCTCAAAACTGCTCAAGAGGAGGTCTCAGCGTTACGCGCCCGCCACTGTGCTGCTGAAGACTTGTCCCTTGAGCTCGAGCAAGCGAAGGCGGACGTTGGTCGCCGAGACGAACAGCTTGAGTTTTTGCTGCACGTGCACGATGCAAGCTCGGGCTATGATTGGGTGCCTGGCCACGGCAACACTGCACTTTCGAGCAATGGTCATGATAGTGCCTCGAGAGAAGCGCCCTCTACGCCTCGCATCGTTATTACCCCCCGAGGTGGGGGCTTACCGGTTGGCTCGGCCTTCAGCGCTGCGTCAATGCTTTCGGGAAACAGCGAACCCTTGTGCGTTGCTCCTAGCCACAATAGTGCCGACGTCATAGCCGCATTAGCAGAGCTCGGTGTAGATACAGCGACAGCAAATGCTGCTCTCGAGGCGGCTGGCGGCGACCTTGACCGTGCTGTGCTTGCCATCTTTCCTGCGGACTGATGCCGACTTCGATTCGACGAAAGATGGGGGAATCGTTACAATGCCAGCTGCAGTGCCACTTTGACTTTAAACAGCTCAAAAGATTGTCATTCGCTGACAGAGGTTATCTTGCCAATAAGGGTTCCTTTCGCGCTATTTTGAGGGTGCGAGCACATCAAGAACTTGGGCCTACCGTGCACCCGAAGTCGACATGCATGTGTCATAGCCGACTCCGACGAGGACTCGGCTTATTCGCTGCCAGCTAAAAGTTCCAGCCAACTCACGGTTTTAGGATATCTCATCTTCTGGGGCATACAGCCAAGAACACCGGCATGCTGTGGTCCAAGTTGCCTAGCTAGCGGCAAAGACGACGACGAAATAGGCCCCAGATGAATTTGGCTTCCTGAACACTTTTTAACACTTGGAACTGGATATCTCCCGCTATTTATTTGGATCGGGTGCTTGTTAATCAACAGTGCTCGCTGATTCTAGCTAAATGGCATATAGCTCGCGTGCTGAGAGCTCTCGTGAGCTAGTGTTTGGTTCTTTCTTTTTCTATTACTCAGCAGGGCGCGCAAACTCAAAAGCAGCTAGTTTTACACGTCCCTTTTGATTAAGACTTTGGCTAATTGAGAAACGCACCGAGCACTAACGTGGTTGTTTGCGTGCCCCGTCTCATGCCATTTACATAGGCATTTCAAGTTACGAGTAGCTAGAGTCTAGAGTCTAGAGTGACTGTGGTGCGAGCTCCAAAGTCGAAAGTCGAACCTTCCGAATTTTGTATTAGGTACGAAAATTGAATCAACGGAAGAGGTTGATCGGTTGATGCGTACTCGACATACAAAGCCACCTAACTGGCTGCAGATGTAGTTATCATAAGAGCTGTTGTAAACAGGTTCACCCAGCAATGACTCAGCAAAATAAAATGAGGTATACGTTTATCGTCGATGCATCGACCATGGACTTGTTTACCTTCGGGAACCAGCTGCTGCCCTGGCTTTGACCTTCGGCTTGGCTTTCGCTTTCTTATCATCACCACCTCCGCCGCGAGGCTTCGGTGGCTTTGGCCCAGTTCGCACCAGCTCATTCGTGGGCTCAAAGTCTTCATCGCCGCCAGCGTAGTACCACTGGCCTTCCCCGTCTGCATTAGTGTCGAACAAAAGGATGGAGCGCTCTGTAAACGCCTTCGTTTGCACAACTTCTGGCCGTAAGAGGTCAGGTAAGACACGCATTTCTGCTGACCACGTCACAGCTGCCTTACTGCCGGGTTCCACTTCTTCTGAGTCGATGATATTGAACGATTCAAATTCGACGGATCGAATAAATGTCGTGAGCTCCCGTCGCCAGCCATCAACATCGAGCGTAAATTCAGGATGCGTCTCATGGGTTGAACGAATGATGAAGTCTACTTTTTCCTGTGCATATGCCGTGAAGCGCGCGCGTAGGACTTCCTCGGGGCTTGTCGGAATTTCGCCACCTTCAATGAAAGGTTGACAGCATGATTTGAAGTATTTTCCTGAACGGCACGAGCAGGGCAGCATCTGGCGCAGGGAAGCAAGTTCGCTCTCAGGGCTGCTAAATTCTACTGGTGAACTTTGATCAGCGACTTCTCGTGGTCGTTCCTCCTTGCTTTCGTCTGGACTAGCCGCAGACCTTAAACGAAGCCTCGTTGGATTGACAACGTGGGGCTTGGAATTCATAAACCCATTGATAGAGCTAGGAACTAGACATAACAAAATGCTAGCAAGCACTGCTTCGCTCCGGCAAGGAATTATCATATCACTTGTTCCTTTTGTTTATCTAATGATTCACTCTGAAGCTAGCGTGTGCTGTAATGATTCTATTGCAAGAAGTTGCGATGATGTGCTACGACGTGTCGTTTGTTGTCGCGTTCACTTGTTGCACTGCTTTTACAGGGGGGGGCAACAGTATATCTGACGAACCCAAACCCGATGCCCTCCTTCGTCAACCTCACCCTTCACTTTAACAAATAAAACATCACGGCCACGGCTCCGTGGTTCACTCCCTCCTTTGATTTCGAATCGCAATAACGAAAATATCACACCTATAGGTTCACTGAAGCCAATAGTTAGAATAAGCGTAGAGCGCGAGCGTGCATGATTGTGCAGGCAATTGATGCACGTTATCTGTTATAAGACAGAGTCGCGTCCATTATGAGCCGTGTGGGAAGTCGCACGGTGATCAAGGGGAATTAGAGAGCTGTATGTGCGAAGCCGCGATGAGTGGGTGAGTGGGGGCATGAAAGTAAGTGACAAGCAGAATTATAAGTAGAGCGAGCAGCGATTTGTGGGGAGTTCAATAGAAGGAACCGGCGATTTACGGTAGTAAATCGGTGTATTGTGTACTGAGATCCCATTCGTAATCGCCAGTCGCCGTAGAGGCCAACATAAGAACTCGGAAGTAAAGGGTAGACCCCAGAGTGGGAGAAACCCTGTGCGGCTGATCAAAAAGAGAAGAAAATCACTTCCGTGGCCAATCGGGCATGTGTGCCTAATCCAAATCAGCACCTCCCCAGACAAAAGGTTCACTGCGTTATTTTGCTCTGTCTCTTCTCTTTGTGGTTCTAGCCAATCGGGGGTCGTGTAAACACAGAATAGGGCCATGACTATAATCAGTATAAAACGAAACCCCAGTCAAATTTATACTCATTAGAAATTTACTGGGCGTTTGCGTTTGCTGCTGCATGGCACAGCCGAAGTGGCACTAGGAGCAGGGAAAGGGATCCTTTTTAATGTTTAATCCTCAAATTCTTACGTGGGATTTGTGCCATTGTTGCTGGAAATGAAGTGCTTACCATATCTACTTCTAGTTTTTAATTGGTAACTGGGTAACTGGAGGTGGCTCTATCTCCATTTCCAATTCCATTGGGAATACGGAATTAAAACATATTTCTTATTTCCCTGCATACCAGTCCGAACGTGTGCGCCAATCGCCGGAATTATATTAGAAGACGCACCAAAGGCGTAAAAGTGTGGCGCGGTATAGGGTGGCATTCAACAGAGCGCGACATCTGATGCCATAGTCCTTAGCCGCACGAACTAGCACAAGCGGTTCATTTTCCTAGCATTTCCCCATACACCCGTTTATGTGCAGGGGCACACCAAAGAAATGTACGCAAGCTTCATTTGCAGGTCGTTTCCTATAATACATCACATCACTTACATCACTTTTCAGCGGCAGCCACAGGCTTAGCAAACACCGGAGGGTTTGAGCGCATCGATGTCAGATAAGAGCGCAAAATGTCCACCTGAGAAGGCCACAACAAAATGGTTCAAATATCAGAGACGAACTTTCAATCTTGGTTGTGAATTGCATATTGTCTGGTCATGCACAGAGGTAGCATCTCTGAGGGCAAAGAATATACCCTAGAACGGGCTTTTGTGTTCTTCCTTGACTTTCTGTTTGTTGGCACATTCACCCCCACCTGCGCGAGCACTTGGCGTTTGGAGGTACCGCCTATCGAGTCCTTGAGCTCCACTGACGCTTCGTAGTTTTGCAGCACCGCCACGGCCTCGGCGTCCAAGAGGGGATGCAAGCTCTGGAGCTGCTCCACCGTCAAAGCGCTGAGCGGAATCCCGTTGTCTTCGGAAAGCTTCACCGCTGCCCCCGAAATGTGGTGGGTTTCGCGGAATGGCACCCCCTTGCGCACCAAGAATTCCGCGAGGTCGGTGGCCAGCATTTCGGGCACCAGCTCAGAGCGCAGTGGCTCAGCTCGAGGCTCCATGGTCGCGATCACGCCCGCCGAAATCTGAGAACGAGAGGAAAATGAATCGAATGCGCAAACAGAAACGAATAACCACGTGTGAGCAAGTATGAACAGGGCATCAACATGATGATGATAGCAACAAGAATAACATAGTGTACGAAATGTAAGCAAATGCAAAAGCAAGAAGAATAGCCTTGCGTGTAAAAAAGTGGAACTTCCTACTTTGAGGCATGAGTGCACAGTTTCGAGGGTGTCGAAGAGCGCTTCCTTGTCTTCTTGCAGGTCCTTGTTGTAGGACCTCGGCAACCCTTTCAGTGTGCACATGAAGCCAGCTGCGTGGCCAATCACACGACCCGCTTTGCCTCGAAGCAGCTCTAAGGCGTCGGGGTTCTTCTTTTGAGGCATCAAGCTGGACCCAGTCGAGTAAGCGTCCGCGAGGGCAACGGCTTTGCGCCAATTGAGAAGAATCACGTCTTCCGCAAACTTCAAGAATAACATCACAAGAGGGGGTATCAGTGGCAAACGATTGAGTGATCGATGGGCAGTAGACAGCGATCTCCGATCAATTCTATACTGTAAATTTCATTTTCAACCCTACATTCCAAATAGATCAAATGGACAATTACCTGGGAAATGTGCACGAGCAAGAGGGAAGCGACTGAGTTGAACTCGGCAATGAAATCGCGGTCGCAAACCGTGTCAATCGAGTTTAGCGTCACCCCTTCAAACTGCAAGCTTTCCGCCAGCGCCTCGCGGTCCAGCCCAAACGCGTTGCCAGCAATGGCGCCACACCCCAACGGAGACACGTTGAGCCGCGGGAGCAAGTCGCGAATCCGCTGCGAGTCGCGCTGCAGCGCTGCGGCGTGGGACAGGAGCCAGTGGCTGAACCGCACCGGCTGCGCGGGCTGCAAGTGCGTGACACCAGCCATCAAGAGGTCGATGTGCTGGCTGGACATGTCGCAAATCACTTCGATCAGAGTGAGGAGCTCCTGCTGGGCGAGCCACACTTCTTCGCGCATCCAGAGCCGCACGTCGGTGGCTACCTGGTCATTGCGGCTTCGGCCCGTATGCAGCTTGCCCCCCACAGGCCCGATGATCTCCGTTAGGCGGCGCTCGTTTGCCGTATGGATGTCTTCGTCTGATTCAGTCAGCTCGAAGGTGCCAGCTGCCCACTCCGCTCGCACTTTTGCGAGGCCCTCGACGATCATTTCCACTTCTTCTGGTTTCAACACGCCTGTCTTGCCCGACGCTCGAGCATAAGCTACTGACCCAGCAATGTCCACAGACCAGAACCTCTGATAGTACGCGCAAAGCAATGTGGCGCACTCTTATAACTATTCTCAATAGAGGCGCTCTAGAACCATAATGCATGCCTAACATTCGTCTTATTACACTAGTAGTAGGGCAAAACTAACCTGTCTCGTGAGGGTTCAAAAAACGCCTGTACTTTAGGCTTATTTGCGCACCTGATCGAACCCAATTGACGCATTAAACTTTTGCATTTCTGGGTCAACATCACCGCGAAAGCGCCCGGTGGCCAGAGTACCGCGCGACATCGAATCTTGAATCTAAATTAGCTTGAAAAAGCTTACTTCTCACTCATCACGTATTCAGATAAAGTAGCAAAGTAGCTCGTTTTGGTTGTGTGAAAATTTTCGCTGCTGGTTGCTTGCGGAAGTCCGATTGTCCGATCTCCCTGAATTTCGTCGTCTCTAGTCTAATTTCATTGTGTGTGCTCGTGTGGCACGGCATCCTATCCGGCACCATATTAGACAGACAGTAGCTAAGCTAGACTATCCTAGGCCCAGCGCTTATGGAAGAGTTCGATCCATTCGCCGCGCCTCGTGGTGACCCCCTTGTTGCCCCTGCTCAAAGCGCTGCCGGGAGCGCGAACCAAGATCGCTGCACCCTACCTCCTGGATGGATTCAGCATGTCGATGTAAATACCGGTAAAGAATACTATGCAAATAGTTTCACGGGCGAAACGAGCTGGAGCCGCCCGCAGGCTGTGGAGCAGCCGCATACAATGACAGCGCCTGCTGCTATGGTAGTTGAGGTTCCTGGAGTGCAGGAGAGTGGAGCTGAGGTTCCGCTTCGCAAGCCATCGTTTGATGCTGCTGACGGGACTGCGGCATTGCCGCATAACCCTCCTGCGCAACAAATGTCTTACCAAACTCCTCCTCAGCCATACCAGCCGCCGGTGCAACCTCCAGTGGTGCAACAGCAGTACCAATCCCAGCAGCAGGAGACTCCTGCGACGCTTGCTCGACTGCTGTCGGGGAAACTGCACGGCGAATGCTTAGCGCGTATATCAATGCGCACGCTGCTGGTGAAGGAGTGGAAGCCTTGCTTTTGGGTGTTCCACAAGCCGAACGAGCTGCTGGTGCTTCGGAAGCGGGAAGATTACCTGGATTTTAATGTAAACCCATACTTGACAGCAGAGGAGAAAGAGTTTCTGGTCAAGAAGCGCGTGGCTATTAGCGCCAACGTGACTGCCTACCCCATCAATCAAAAGGACTACGGCTTGTTTGCCTCATCACACACCTATAACTTCAAGGTTGAAGAGCAGCGAGACTACGGCCCAGCAGTCCTCGTAAAGTTTGGCGCACCGTCGATGTCGATGTTGGAAGATTTGCGAGCTGCGATCAACGACCAGATTGTGGCTGAGCGCGCCAAGGGCCGCGGGCCTGGTCGGTGAAGAACGGCAGAGAGACCTATAGTACTTAGGAGATCGGAAAATATGTGGTTTTGAAGGATTTCCAAAATGAAAAGGCCATGTGAGAAGCCACCCTTTCTATTTCCCGCCGTGAGTTGCTTAAACTTTTAAAGCATTCGGAAATTCCCTTTAGCCTCCAGTTTTTTTTTTCTAAGAGTTTCTGGTTATACGGTTATAAGTTCATAAGGAATTGGGAAATTTGACATAGGTCCCGAGGGGGCGGGATTAGTAGGCTGCCAGGTAGAGATAGAAAACAAAGCAGACGTTTGAACTAGGAAGCAACTGGCTAGTCGCCAATTAGGCACACATGAAATTTGCAGTTACAAGTAGACTGTAGACACACGCCCCTTCCTCTTCTTTATAAACGGCAGCTGTATACTTTATAGTCTTCTAGCCAGAATGTAGCAATACTAGGCCCTCCTGGGGATCTGGATTTGGATGGGCGTGCGCAATAGTGATAAACGTGTTGATACTCGAGCACGCTGAGATTGGAACTGTTTACTGCTTACAGCCAGTCAGCCAGTGGAGTGTTCGGGACTACTCGTCTATGTACGAGGCCAGTGCACTGCCCATGATCAATATGGCTTTTGAAGTGCGTTATATGGCGACGTAAAATATGGAGACAATTATACCGCGGATTCTCGAGCTCTCGAGCTAAGTATAACCTGCTTCGCAAACAGCCGGCGACTGAAAGTATTTCTGTACAGATCTGTCTCTGTCTGAAGACAGACGACAGACTACTACGACGTACAGTATGGCTTGGACGCTTTGACCAAGGCCACTCCGATTTCCTGCAGGAAAAAAATCAGGAAAACCATAGCTTTTTCGCCAATCAGGACGCGCAAGGAAATACAGGAAAACCATGAGTTTCCTGGGATTCCACCTGTTCTCCAGTGATTTCCTCTTCTTAAATAGCCTCCAGAATAGAAGTCTCTTGAGCGGAATTCCCCACTTAAGGGTGGAAGTAACGTCGTTCGGTTGTTATGGAGTTATGGACCAATCACAGCCCTGAAACGCCACCAGGAAAGGACCAGGAAAGCAAATCGGGAAAACCATGGACTTTGATCAGGAAATCGGAGTGGCCTTGGCTTTGACTCTTGATATCAGGAATCAGGACATCAGGACAGGAAGAGAGAAAGAGCTTAAGCGTTCAGCGTTCTAGCTGGCTATAGTTGCTACACATAGCTAGCTTTTAGTTGCTGTGATCGTTTTGGCTCCGGATTCATTCCTTGCCATCATCCTGCACTGATACCTG
>Ga0307982_1001790_pt1 | contig 17481 bp, 10 predicted proteins | sample OrgLakmetagen989_FD_201847 | JGI IMG/M metagenome (GOLD analysis project Ga0307982, IMG submission 201847) | Saline water microbial communities from Organic Lake, Antarctica - #989 | ecosystem: Environmental > Aquatic > Non-marine Saline and Alkaline > Saline | place: Antarctica: Organic Lake... | reverse complement strand
CTGCACGCTGGGTGACGATCTCGTGGTAGGTGGCCCACACGGGTGGGTCCCTGGTGCTCAGCGCTTTATCCGCAGGCATCGGGTCCATGACAGCAATGGGCACACCAACATGATCCAAAGGGAGCAGCCGCAACAGTGCATCCAGCAGCTGTGGAATGGGTACATTGCTGCTGATTAGACCCCCACATGCTTGAGCAGCAACACTTGCAGCAGGGAAGTTTGCATCTGTGGCGAAGTTTCCTCAACGTTTGGTAAACTGCACCCAACACGCCGCTGTCTTGAAAGCGGGAGCTTACCTGCCAATACAATTTCGTCACCATGGCCCATTCGAGCAAGAGTTCTGAGGAGGTTGGGCGAAATAATTCTTGGAATTCCGCGCAAAATTGTCATGGTTGAAAAATGTGGCAGGCACACTTCGAATGTGATAAAATCAAATATACCCAAGAAGCCAGTGACTGGCTCAAGGCTTCAAGATAGGAACTCAAATTGCATTTATGCCTTGGGCTGCTTGCGGGTGAAGCGAATGCGTGTTTGGTTGGCCAGGGGGCCCACCACCATGGCCTTGTAGTCCGGCTGGGGCATGGTCTTGTCCACTGGCTCCACTTCAAACGTGCGGAACAGCACAGACAGGATGGTCTTCACCTGCAGGAAGCCGAAGCGCTCCCCCATGCAGGCGTGCAAGCCGCCGCCGAAGCCGATGTACGCGTATTTCTCCTTACCCTCGTTCAGGGGGGCCACATACCGGTCGGGGTTGAACGCGTCGGGGTTTGAGAAGCCGCCGTCCTTCTGGGGCAGGCGCATGCTGACGCCGGGGGCAGCCATGATGATGTCGCCCTTGGGCACGGTGTACTCCCCCACAGGGATGTCCACATTGGCCTTGCGCATGAGCAGGATGAGGGGGGGGAACATGCGGATGGCCTCCTTCACGCAGTAGTGCATCGTGTCCATCTCGTTCACGTGGTCAAAGGTCAGCGGCTCGCCCTTGGGGGGCACCACCGCCTCCTGCTCAGCCACCAGGCGCTTCATGATGTCGGGGTGGTGCATGCTGAGCATGGCGGTCCAGGTGGTGGTGATGCTGCTGGTGTGCTGCCCCGCAAACAGCAGGGCAACAAGCAGACCCGTGATCTCGTCGTCGCTCAGGGTCTTGCCGTCGCGGTACTTGGAGTCGATGAACACCTGCAGCACATCGTTGTGCTTCACGCCTGAGGCGCGGCGGCTGGAGATGACCTTTCCAAACAGCTTGCCCATTTCCTTGCGGGCGGCGTCACGCTTGCTGTGCTGGGGGATGGGGGCGTTGGGGAAAAACACCGACAGGGGCGTGATGCCCTCGTCCAAGTCGTGGTACAAGTCGGCCACCTCCTTGAACAGGTGCTCCCGGATCTCGGGGCCCATGAGGCAGCTGGAGGCGGTGAGGATGATGAGCTGTGACATCTCCTCCATCAAATTCACCTCGCCCTTGTCGGGCCAGTTGGCGAAAAAGTCCTCAGCCTCCTTCACCATCTGGGGCACGTAGCTCTTCAAGTGCTGGGTGTTCAAAGAAGAAGACATGAAGCGCAGCTGCTGCTGCATTTCGTGCTGCGGGGCATCGTACACAACGCCCTTGCCAAACACGGGGGTCATGAACTTGTACACCTCCGCCTGAGACACCTTGCGGTCAGGAGCATCGAAAAATGGTGTGTGAGCCTTGGGTCCAAGCATTATCGTGATATTCTGCCCCAGCATGCTCAGCGTGAACAGAGTTCCGTGCTGCAAAACATTCGAGGCAAGTGAAAGATGCGGAAATCGATGGCTGTAAGCCGACAAGCCGATCTGAGCGCTGCATGACCTGCAGTGTACACACCTTCTCATACGCATCCCGAATAGCGCCCACTGGGGAGTCAGCGAACTTCAGAAAGGGACCGATAAGGGGAAGTCCGGTGCTGTACACAGGTGGCGCACCAGCAGGGCGCATGCCCAGCACGAAAACCACACCAGCCAACAAACTGCACAAGTGTTCCCCAGAGTGCATGACAGCTCGAATTTGCAGCCACAGCAAATAACTCACAGCACAATGGCACCAACCCATGCCACCAATGGTGCCTCCAGTATCGAAGAAATGAGGCCAGACATGGCGGCAAAGATGCACAGCAATCAACCGTGATCTAAACACCCACGATTCAGCAGCCCGGAAACAGGGTGCTGAAGTTTGACATGCAAGGTTGAAATTGTTACCTTGACACGCCCGAAGACGTCGTGTTTCTCTTGTCGGGACAGCTCTGTCTGGATCACGGGGGCCACAAAATGCACAAAATCCGCAGAATCGAAGCTGATCGGGTGGAGATAGATCAGGGGGCATCAGTGATCGCAGCAGCGAATCAGTCCTGTACCAGTGTATCAGCCAGCACTACTATACCACCTTCAATTGCAGCCACTTCCACAGCTGTCAAGCTGTTCTGGTGGACGTGGCAGTTTGCACTCGGACATTTTTATCCGACGCCATGTCACTGGTTGCGTCCCTTTTGGATGGCAGCGCTGAGTACGTCCGAGCAGCTCATCCGGCCAGGGCCTTCATTCACGGTGTTTCGTTCGCAGTGCTAGCAGCTATGTCGTCCTGGTCATCGCAGTGGCGATCCTTTTAGCGTCAACCTGGAATTTGGTCACCTCGCTCAAGGTGGCTCACCTTCCTGGCCCACTCATGCTGCCTATCTTCGGCAACGTGCTTTCTGTGACTTCTGAACCATGGGGGCAATTCGCCCGTTGGCATGAGCAATTCGGCAAGATTTACCGCTTGTACGTAATTGTTCAGCTGGCGCTGAGACAAGTCACCCCCACGCAGCATCTCTTATGCAGTGGCATTTGGAACCTGAACATGGTTGCTGTGTGCGACCCAGACGCAATCAAGGCCATTCTCAGTACTGAGAAGCACAAGTTTACCAAGGATGAGTGGACTTATGATACCTTCCGGTAAGTTTGCTGCAGGCCAGCATTTCGCAATTTCCGCATCCCTCATCTGCACAGCCCTATTCTTGGCCGTGGCTTAGTCACTGCAATGGGTCAACGCTGGAAGCACGGAAGGCAGATGCTGAAGCCTGCTTTCCACTTTGATTCCTTGCGCCGCTTGCTGCCTGTGTTTACTCAGGCCGCCCAGCGCCTGTGCGTGCAGTGGAGTAAACAGCCAGCCTCCTCCCCAGTGGAGCTGGGCCTGACATTCCGCACTGTGACTCTTGAGGTAATCTCAGAGGTGGCTGTCGGCTTGGATGCCTCCAAGGCTTCTGTGCTGCCTGTGTTGTTTGAGGCTGTGTTGGACGAGCTGAACCAGCGTGTGATGAAGCCTTGGCGCGCATACATGCCCCTGGAGGCAGAGCACCAGCGCAAGCTGTCAGCGCTGAACAACCTGGTGTTCGAGATCATTGCACAGCGCCGTTCTGCCCGCGCCAAGAACGGCGGGCGCTCCCTGGCGGAGACAGAGGCCTCTAGCGGCAACGCCACTGCAGCTGCCCTGGGAGGGGACATGCTAGACCTCATGCTGGACCACGAGGCGGCCCACCCCGAGGAGGGCAAGCTGTCCGATGACGTCGTGGCGGACGAGCTGAAGACCATGCTGCTTGCTGGGCACGAGACCAGCAGCATGATGATGCTGTGGAGCTGCTACCTGCTGGCCAAACACCCCGACAAGCTCGCCAAGGCGCGGGAGGAGGTGGACGCGGCACTGGGGGGGTACGAGGACCCCCAGGGGGACTGGGCCGACTACAACGCGTACAAGGGCCTGGAGTACCTGGAGTGCGTCATGAAGGAGGCTATGCGCCTGTACACGCCGGTGCCCGTGCTGACGCGGGACACGCTTGAGACCACGCAGCTGTGCGGAAAGACGGTGCCCAAGGGCTCCTGTGTCGTCATGTCCTGCTGGGCGCTGCACCGTGACGCTGCAGTGTGGGGGGCGGACTGCGACGAGTTCCGTCCCGAGCGCTTCGAGAAGGAGGAGAGCAAGGGGCGCCACCCCTTCGCATACATCCCCTTCTCGGAGGGCACACGCAACTGCATCGGGCGCAACCTGGCCCTGGTGGAAGCCAAGGTGGTCCTGGGCACCGTCCTGCAGCGCTGGAACCTGGAGCTGACGCAGGGTCCCGATGGCGCCGGCGCCAAGATTCGGCCGGATGGCCGCGTAGAGACGGACTGCTACATCATCCCTGTGCGCCCAGATGGTGGGCTGTGGGTGAAGGTCACCCCGCGAAAGTAATGGCCGAGCGCCACTTGCGAAGGGTGTGTAGGCGGGGGCAAGGGGGGTCGGCTACACTGCACCGGTTGCACACAATGACATCAATTTTGGCACCATGCTTGAAAAAAATGCGAGGCTGTATCTGTGTAGAGCGTCACTCGTCATGATGAAGGCCTTGCGTTGCTTGTGGGGCACTCTCATCGTGGTGGGCGTTGCCGCAGCGTCTGCTGTCTTGACCACAGCATCCGAGGCCGTGCCAGAGCAGGCAGGTGGTGACCAAGGCCCTTGGCAGGGACCGTTTCACTGCTTTAGTAGCAGCTGTACAGAAGCTCAGTGGTTCTCTGAGCGCTTTTCACCATTGGCTGGCGATGCTGCACAGGTCCCCTGGCTGCGGAAAGAGCGGCGGCCTCCTGTGCTGCGACCAGGGTTGATGCGGCTGCAGCGCGCAGTTCGCCGAATGGTGGAGAGCCCTCACGATAAGAAGGAGATCGGTGTTGCATATGCCAAAACAGTCGGCAGAAGAGATGGGCCTCCCCTTGCAACCTTCACGCACTTTGATGCCGGGCGGGGGGCAGCTGGCTTCGTTGCGCAGCGGCAGCATAATATCACCCAAGCAAGCGTGAACAGCCTCAGGGAAGCATGTAAATATGCAAATTCAGATGAAGCAAGTGACTTGGTTGATTTGCCATACTACTCTAGTCCAGTACAGCACCACCACAAGGCCATGCCCTCCGCATCAAAGCACTTCATGAAGCAATTTCTGCCGGCGTCAGTGGCTGTGTCACGAAACGCTAGTCAGCCAAACAGCATGCAGAGACACCATTTCAACTGGGAGTCGCATATATGGATGGGCTGCCCAGGCGTCCATGCAGCAGCTCACTTTGACTCCGTCGTGAATGTGTTTGTGCAGCTTCGCGGAAGCAAGCGCTTTCGGCTGTGGGCACCAGAGGCGCTGCAGCACATGGAACTGCACCCCAGGGGACACCCCTCTGCCTGCCAATCAAAGTGTGCATGCACTGCTGCATCAGCATGTCTGCCCCCCTTCAGCCCTTTAGCTGAGGTGCTGCCCGCTGGTGCCGCTGCCGCTGCTCCCGCAACCCGTGGAGCGTGTCCCCAGGCTTGTGTCTCCGCAGCAGCTCAAAGGTACGTCGATTTACTCCTCCAACCTGGGGATGTGCTGCTGCTGCCTCCTTTCTTCTTGCATGAAGTGACGTCAGGGGGACTCCCAGGGCCAGACTGTGCATCGCTGGTTCGCACAGGGGCACGGTGGGGTGACCCTCAGGCAGGACTGCTGTCTGTGTCGCTGTCCTTCTGGGGAGATGCACCTGCATGGCAGGGTATCGATGCATTGATGTACACCCCGCTTCCTGTGCAGCCCCCCGTGCTGGGAGGCGTGCAGCGCCAACGCATCAAGTGCCTCCTGGGACAGCCCACAGGTTGCGACGCACAAGTGCAACTTCAACAAGAACACGAAGGCACCCAACCAACGCAAGATGATATATCATGGCAGCTTTCTGCTGTTCTGCAAGCCCTAGGACGCTTGCAGCAAGCTGTGAGCCAGGAATGGGAGGCCGGCACCCCCCCTGCCTGTGGTTCTGCCCTCCCCCTGTTTGAGCAGGCAGAAGGTGTGCCTGCAGCCGGGCCCGACAGACAAGGCAAACACCAGCTCGGTGCTCTTGTGGACGCCATGGTGGGCCCTGCAGCCTTGCCCCCCTTGCCTGAGTGGCTGCGGCTGAAGGTGGCCCACCAGGCAAGCAGGCTGGTGCAGGCAGCTCACCACATCCAAAGCATCAGCCAAGGAGGGGAGACACAGGCACCCCTGGCGAGAGAATGGTCCTTTCAGTGCTCTGCGCGGAGCATTGCCTCCCGTAAGCTGCAGGATTACTTCGCTGACGCACAGGCGTGGCTGACAGGCGCCCTGCTGGAGCAGTTGCCGGGGGGGGGCGCACACGCCACAGCCCTGCGGCCAGGCGGCATGTTCGGCACGCATGACGCGCAGCAGCTGCGCGAAGCCCTGCACGCTGCCATGGCAGCTGTGGGGGGGGAGCAGGCCTGAGGGCTGCGCCGCCCCAGGGCCCCAGGGCGACAGGGGGGTGGCACCCTGCTTGGCGCCTTTACTTGTTGTGCCGAAACAGCATCACGTCCCCATCCTGCACCTCGTACTCCTTGCCCTCAGAGCGCACCTTGCCGGTGCCCCGGGCCTTGTCCCACCCCCCCAGCTGCACGTACTCCTCCCAGGAGAGCGTGTCTGCGCGGATGAAGCCCTTTTCGATATCAGTGTGGATCTGCCCAGCGGCAGCGGGGGCCTTAGCCCCAGCCCACACACGCCACGCACGCGTCTCCATGGGCCCACTGGTGAAGAAAGTTCTCAGGCCCAGCAGAGCTGAGCTGGCCCGTATAACGGCGTCCAGGCCTGTCTCCTGCAGCCCGAAGCTGTCCAGGAACTCAGCACGGGTGGCGTCAGCCTCCGCTACAGTGGCACACGCTGCCACCGCTGCTCCGATTTCCTCCTCCATGCGTGCGCAGACCTTAAGCACAGCAGGCTCCAAGGCGCGGCCGCCGCTTGAAGCAGCACCGAAGGCCTCCGCAGCGGCAGCGTGCTCCTCGCCGGTGGTGCGAACAAACTCCTGCACCTGGCGGTACATGCTGTTGCCCTGAGGGTTGCTGGCGCCATCTTCGTCCACATTGCAAATGTATAAAGTGGGCTTCGCGGTCAATAAGTGCAGTGAGCGCCAGACTGCCAACTCCGGGCCAGCCGCCTTGCTTGCGCCAGCAGCGAGCTGCTCTGCAGCAGCAGCTGCCAACTGCCCAAGGGCTACCCGGGCTGGCAGGCCATCCTCCAGGACAGGCAGCACCGCCTGCAGCGTTTCCATTTGCAGTGCATCCGCCGGTGTCAGCTTCCCCCGCCGTGCCTTCATGCGCTGCAGGCGGGCCTCCACTGACTGCAGGTCGGCCAGCACCAGCTCCGCTTCAATGGTGTTGATGTCGCGCACAGCATCGGGCCCATCATCATCCACGTGAATGACGCCTTCGTCTTCAAAACAACGAATGACTTGTGCAATCACAGCACACTCGCGAATGTTCGAGAGGAATTTGTTGCCTAGGCCCTGTCCCTCGGCAGCTCCTTTGATCAAACCGGCAATATCTGTGAACTCGACCTGAGCTGGGAGAATTTTCTCACTACCGCTGATTCGTGCAAGCTCTGAAGCACGTGGGTCCCGAATTGAGACCAATGCTGAGTTCGGCTCGATTGTGCAGAATGGGTAATTCGCAGCCTGTGCATTTTGGGTCTCTGTCAGTGCATTGAAAAGTGTGGATTTCCCAACATTGGGCATCCCTACTAATCCAACACCATCTGTTGATGTACTCATGCATCTAAAACCAGAAGTGAGCGCTACGGGGGTTGTGGCAAGCCTCAACCGCCGTGAGGCCACGGCAAGCATTTTCTTTGCTGCTGACTGCTAGTCTACGACACAGAACGCAACCGCAATTCAGTGCTGACCCATCCAGCCCGCTTTCCAACACACCAGGTCAAATATTGGCGAAGGTGTGTAATTATACAGCTTGCCCAGGTCGAGGTGGTGTGAAGCCTTCGCAACATGTGGCAGCAATATTGATGAAGCCCTCCCGTCCCTCTCAAAGCAGCAATACTAATAGTGGGCATGCATGGCTGAAGCAAGTCAAATACTTCAACGCGCCTTCAAATCACGCTTTTCATTACTTTTTTCATTTGAATCTGCTTTGCGGGTGAACTGACTCAATGCAGGTCTGTGAAATGTGGACATGAAAACGACACGAAACTGGCGGCTAGACTATCTGTGTAACAGCACAATAGTCTTTCGAGTGCTGAACTCTCCACTCACTGTTTGCATATCATGCGTGTCAGTAGTTCGCCGCTCGTCAAGGCCTTGTTTCTGACGACTGAGCGGTCACCTTGCTGCGAGACAATTTGTGACTCTTTCGCCTCTGACACATTTCAACAGTGCTGGGAGATACTAAAATGCAAACACAAGTATCGATGTGATTAAATTTGCTCAAAATAGCCAACATACTTCGTAGGACACCTTTTGGGCCTGCATCTTGAGAAAGGAAGGGAGGCTATTGTCTCAACCAGATTCGGCCGTGTAGCCCGCACTGGCCACTGCTCTTGCCAAGACGACTTTCGTGAGCAAATCAAATGCTAGAATCGTGCCAAACGACTCAATAGCCCAATCTCAGGTTCGTGCTGCCATTCAGGTAGACTTGATGCAAGCTACGAGTGCAGCACCAGGCTAACAGTTTAACGTTGGGTATTGAAGCTGGTCGCGCAGCAGCGAGTGTTTTAGCACAAGCTTTGCAGGGCATGCGAAGGCAGCCGATTGCACATGAAACCAAAAGTAAGTTGTACAGTATGGCCATGATGGTTTAAATGCTTTCGCGATGAGTAAATGCAACCTCAGCAGAAGCGAACTTGAAGTATTGAAAGGTAATGCACTGCATCAAAAAGTGTTGTGCACACGGTGAAAGCAGTTGCGTAAAATATGCTTGCGATAAGAATGGCAACAGAAACACAATTTGTCTCGAAACCTGGTTTTTATTCTCTGCAATGCATGCTGGGCGCAGCCGGTTTCGCTGTATCTCCCCCCCTGTCTCAACCGGCAGCAGGCAGGCGAGAGATTTTAGGTTTGGTGTATCAGGCGGGTGTCCATTAGGGGAAATCGCCCCTAATGGACACCCGCCAGCAACGCCAACCAAGCCAGCCAGCAGAAGAGCGGGAGAGCAAGAGCGCAGCACTCTCTGAAATGACCGTGCACTCTTCTCGAAGTTTCGTTGCTGGCAGTTGATATAACGTAAGTGTGCGACAGATTTTTATTCCCGACAGATTCTTATTCCCAGGTGGCATGAGGAGGCTCTTTTCGATCTCGAATCGAATGTGACTTGAGTGTTTTCAGCAAGTCTCAAAAATGGCATGGGGCGCCCTGCCTATCGATATCGCTGCCGTGCATGCCAGCGATCAGTTACCAGTTATACTCATGAAACCGTGCTCAATCCTGCATACCCCCCTCGAGAGTGAGGTCAAGGGCTTGCGTGCCCCAAGTTTTGTTTGGGTTGATGTCGCTCTATCTAAAGAAGACATTACACACACATTGCTCAGTTGCGTGCCCCAAGCTTGGTTTGGGGTTGATGTCGCTAAAGAAGACATTACACACACAGCGCTCAAATAACACTTGAGTTAGATAATACTGTGCAAGAGCTGTGGTCAACCTCGCTGCTGCTGATGGGTGGAAATCTCCCGTAGTAGACTCTAGTAGTGGGCGAGGTGCTATATTTTTTCGGAGTGTGGCGACTGTACAATGTCTCCTCGATAGATTCTCCAAACTACCGCAGCTGGCAGCGACCAACTGCACTCAGCTAACGCTGTTCAATTAGTTCACTGATCGGCTGATGCGATTCAGAAGCTGTTCTACACACTGTGGATATTGGTGCAAGGAAGCCGCTCTTGCCTAATGTATGCTTGAGTTCTGGTGTCAATCCGGATCACTCGGACCTATGCATGCTACAATTCTGAGATCATTTTGTTCCGCTGGTTAAGCCGAAGTGCCACTTCTGGTCAGGTTGCCGGCCTGCCAATGCACGAATTGTCGTCGACAATTTCCGCAGCACAATGGACCGCGAACAGGTTATTTGCCCAATATTCAACCCACTGTACATAAATGCGTAGCGCCACTGCAGTTGTTTCGTGAAGTCCAGTCGACATGCAGAGAACTTATTTGGATGTTGCGCCTTGTGAGGTTGAAAAGCTGCTGAATCCTTGAAGCGCTACACTCGCCACGCTTTGAATCTTCCTTTGACCGCTGACATGTATTCATGCAATGCTGGTGTTGGCAAGGACACCTTGAGTACAGGGGAGCTTTTGCCTTGTGTGCAATGCCTCGTCGGTGAGGCCCACGGGTTAAGTCAGGTGAAACCGCCAAGAGTTGGCCCTCCGCATGTGTACTTGGGCTGTGATCAGGCTATGTTGATCAGGCTATGTCTGCTGCAGGTGGCGTGGGCGTGCTGCCCCCCTGCGACCCACCCACTGGCCCGTGCTTTGCAGGGGGCGGGCAGGAAGTGCATCTACCTTATGCAGCACCACGCAAGAAGACTAAAACACACCCGCCCCACCTTGGTGACTTGAAACAGCAGCGCCTGCCTGCACTGGCACGCCCGATGCGTCTTGCACCACAGGGGCTGAGTCGAGGCAGCAACCCCCCCCAACCCGGATGGGCAAGCAGTCACCTGAGAGCACTCTGGGTGAGCCACAAAGGTGCAATCCTCCGCAACTTGCGGGAATGCCGTGGTAGCCTGCACGGTGGGCCTGAGCGGTCACCACAGGGACGTGCGTTGTGGTTGATTAGTTCCACGCACCCAGCGCCGCACCCCGTCGAAAAGCTGCCAGCGCTGCCGGCTGCTCTGCCAACTGCAGCTCGTGCTCTACTCCCGGCTGCCACAACGCTGCAGTGATCTGTTTGTCAAATCTCGGATTCCAAGCTGCGGATGCGCCAGCACCCCAGCCCACCCCTAGCACTACCGGTGGCCTGCGCCGTCGCTGAGGAGTTGAAGAGCTCTCGTTGTAGGCGACCAATGAATCCTCCGAATCACAAACTGGGTAGGCAGGTGGCTGGTCTTGTATTTGTCGATACATTTCACATTTCACAGGACACAGGACCAGCCAAATATCTCAGCCACTGGGACACTCCCAGCAGCAGTGAGACGGGCTATGCTTCTACACAGCCGCATCGGCACGCGTGATGGAGTTTGCCAATGCTGCATGCTCACTGCGCTGTGGGGCGGGGGGGGCGCGTGCGCTTTCGGTGCCAGTTGCACCCGCTTTGTCATCCTTGGTTGCAGGGGACGCGGTGGACTCCTCCATCTTGGCGATGGCAGCCATGGCCTCACGTATTGCTGCAGCGTGTTGCTGTTGCTGCTCGGGGGATTGGTTTCCTTTCACGACCTTTGCAAGGAGCGCCTGGCCCCCGAAGCAGGCGGCGCAGCAAACCAGGCCCATGAACACGCCAGGCATGATGATGATGGCCAGCATGAGGTCCATGCTAGGCTTGTTGCAGCCAATATCCTCGGCTTGGGAGTACCACACACAGCCTGTGATCCACCAGGCGAAGTTGAACAGCAACGACACGTACTGAGCGCATGCGGCTTTAGCGACGCTTGCCGACATCGGGTTTTTCGCCGCAATTTGCACCATTAAGGTGCCCTTTGCAGCAAGGACGATGATAGCTCCCATGTACACCCACAGCCACATTTGCACGTGATCTGTGCAATCTCCTTGAGGCTGAGGGTTAGTAAGCTGCACGCCCATAATGGCGCAGGAGATTGTGAGCGCATACACCCACGTGGGAATCAGCTGCAAAATGAATCTTATATTAGATGGGTTCAATGTGTAGGCGCAGCTTGGTGGTGTCAGCAAGACGGGGCCGAGTTGACAGCCACAGAGACTCACGCTATATGTTGCCGGAGACATGGTGGTAAATGAGCTCTGTGAGGCAACTATTCTAGGCACCTGTTGGAGAAAATGGCGATTTTATGAACCTGTGCAAATCGCCAAGTGTGGGTATATGATTGGACCGAAGAGAATCGCAACAGTTTGCTGCACTGTAGTACAGGAGTGACTCTAATTCAAAGGTGCTGATGCAACAAGGCGGCATAGTCTGTGCATTGGTGAGGGTGCTAAACGAACCATTTTACATGTAGAAAGACTGAAAAGATTTTAGAATTATTCGGGCCTTTGCGTGTGCAGGCAGGGTTGTAGTAAGGTGTGTCAGACCCCCCCACCTGGGCACCTGCACCAGGTGGCAGCTTTCAGCCCTCTGCACAGAGCAAATAGCCACAATGACAGCAACTTACAACTCACCATGTGTTGTGCAGGTGATACAGCAGGCTAGACTGTATTTGCTGTATGCAATATTACATTTACGCAGCACTTGGCATGCATGCCCCCTTCAGACGCCGGCCCCCGCCACCAATGCCGCCAGAGCATCCAGCTGCTGCGCCAGCGATGCAGCAGCTGGAGAGGCCTCACGCACACGCTGCAGGTGGCCACCCATGGGCTGCTCTGGGGAGGCAACCAGACTCAGCGCCGCCAGCTGGTAGGCTGCGCTTCCCTGCATGTGGGCAGGCGCAGTGCCCAGGCAGCGCACTGCATCCGCCCACTGCTCCGCTCCAGTGGAGTGTGCCCCCCATTGTGGCGGTGTCAGTGCCTGTGCGCGCTGCATGGCGTCCAGGCGGCTGTGCAGGGCTTGGGGGAGGGGCACTGCAGGGCCTGCCTTACTCCCCGTGGAAGAAGCCAAGTGCAGAACCGGCTGCAACCCGACTCGCAGCGGGCTCACGTACGCCACCAAGGGACGCACTGCACGCTTCGGCAAGGGCGTCCTTGGGGCAGGCTCTGCGGCAGTCCCTGGTGCGGTCTCGGCAAGGGGGGCTGGTGCTGGGGCAGGGGGGCTTGCCTGCCCTCCCCTGTACGCCAAAGCGATGCGCTGCTCCACAGAGAGCCCCCCCTCCACACCGTTGTACTGGGAAGGCGAGGATGGGGATGCAGGGACAGCTCTAGGCGATGTGCGGGTGGTGACCACCCCCATGTCGAACTGCACCGCGGAGAGCTGCGGGGAGCCCCGCCGTGCCACGTGGCGCCCGGTGGCAGGGAGGGACTGCGTGAAGCCTGTGCCCTCGGCGCTGCTGTCGCTTTCATCGCCCTGGCTGTCGGAGTCGTGGTCTGCAGGGTGCACCTGGTCCACGCCCCGATCGCCGTGCCGCCGAGTGTGGCTGCGCCCAGGAGACGCCGGGGCAGCCACCACCGTCATGTGCCCCTGCCCAGGCGACGCATGAGCATCTGGGGCAGCATGCGCCACGTCAGCGCCCCCCTGGCCCTGCCCCCAGGACGCAGGCGGCAGCATGCTTCCGCGGGGCGTGATGCTGGATCGTAGGGCTTCCCGCAGCGCAGCCGGGAATAGCTGTGCCGCCGCCCGCTGCCCAGTGTCGCGGGCCAAGCTGCTCTGCCCATCCTCCTCCCTGCCGTGTCGGAAGCCGCCAAGGTGTGACTCGGCGCGTGAGTGGGCAACACCAGGCGGGGAGGCTCGCTTGTTGGCATGGGTGGCTGCGCCTACCGAGACAGGCGGCCCCCGTCCGCCACCCCCCTCTCCGGCCGGCGTCACGCGCATGGGGCGCACCAGAAACACATTCACCCCACTGTGTGCCGCCCCACCGCCCCTCAGCTGCCGCTTCATGCTTTGCACGACCTCCTTTGGCGCCCGCCCCGCCAGCTGCGCGGGGCCCGCCGACACCAGGATGTCCCCTGGGTACAGGGAATTCACATCCCGGGACAGCGGGAGCGAGGCGTGCTGGCGGTCATCAAACACGGCGTCCACGGGAACGACTGCGGCAGGCGTGGCCCCAGGGCTGAGGGGGTTGGAGCCGAGCTTTTGGCCGGCTTTGCCCCCCTTCTCAGGGGTCACTGTGGCTTGCAGCACCCCTGCTGAGCCAGGCAGCAGCGTCGCAGGGTCCATCAGCGGCGGGACGGTGCCCACGTTGAATGAAGGCGCGAAGTGAAACACAGAGGTGGGCACCTCAGCCACGCCATCCGCCAGCTGGCTGTTGCGTTGTGCTGCAGCAACAGTCATGCCGAATGCGCTGAGCAGTGCAGGCTGTAGCAAGCACAGCAGCATGTGTTGCCGAAAAGGCACCAGGCGCAGCAGCAGCGACAACAGTGCCTTGCCGGTGGCCTGGGGGGTTGGTGGCTGCGTTGCCTCCAGCGCATGCCGCGCCGGCAAGTGGGCGTCCAGCTGTGCCACGTCAGCCGCAGCCCCAGGGCGCACCACGGCGCCCACCACCACGGCCTTGTGCTGGCGGCTGCGACCAGCGGACGCACTGCGTCCTTGGGTGGCGCCGCGCTGGGTGGGCCCACTCCCAAGAAACGCCCTCGCCATTTCCGCTTGCGGCGCCGATGCCACAGCCGCAGAGGTGTCCACGCTGTCTCCCAGGCGCAGCAGCAGCACACCCAGCGACCGCACCGACGGCTTCAGCCAGACAGCCGGCAGGGCGCACAGCAAGCCCACTTGGTCATACACCCGCAGGACGGAGGCCCCCCAGGCCGTGGTGGGGAGGCCATGCTGGGGGGACTGCTTCAGCGCCTTGGCAGCCAGCTTCAGCGGCACCATGCGCACCGTCAGGGGCAGCAGGCGCAGGCTGAGTGGGGTGCGCCCTGGGTTTGCAGACGCCTGTGCAGCCTTGGCCGGCAAGCCGCTGCGTTGCATTGCCCTGCTTGGACCTGGGCGTCTTTGTGGTGCGAGGAGGGACCGAGAGGGACCCCCCCCTTGCACCCGCCTACCCCCCCCTTCTGTGCTCGATGCCCGCGACAGGGAGCTGGGTCGGCGGGGCGGCGTGTGCAAGCTGCCGGAAGCGGGGGGGACGGTGGCTGCTCCATGGGGTGGACGGTGCCCCCCCCGCCGGCGAGATAGGGGCCGCCTGGCAGAGGCGCGCGCAGTGCCCGGTGCAGTGCGAGCGCCTGAAGTCCCCCCTGTGCCCCGTTTGCTGGGCTGCGGAGTAGCGGCGGCAGCGTCAGCAGCAGCTTTTCGGGCAGCACGGGCTAAACTGGCCTGCTCGGCAGTTGCGAAGCCAAACACAGCCCCCCCCCTGATGGCTGTAGCCGCTTCGTCTACGCCCATATCAATGCCTGCATTGGCAGGGGGGGCGCCTGCATTGGCTTTGCCTGGATGTGCATCTGGTGCTGCGGCTGCAGAGGTGTCACCCACCTGCAGCGGCTGAGGGCGGGGCTTGCGGGCGGATTGAGATTCATGAGCAGTGGAGTCTGTGGACGGTGACGGTGCAGCTGCAGGTGTGATGGGTGCCGGAGCTGCGGGCTGTGCAGGGGGGGGGCGTGTTTTGGCCTTCCAGTCAGCCCGGCCAGCAGCAGCAACAGCCTGTGCAGCAGCATGCTCCAGAGGCGACAGCAGAGCGTCCCCTGCTGCAGCTGCGTCGCTGTACGCGGCCTGTGCAGGCCGCCGCTGCGCCGCCTCCACTGTGCTGTCCCAGGCCCGGGCCAGCGCCAGGGCATCCAGCTCGTGCAGGCGGGGTGCATTGCGCTCACGGATACCACCCATATTGTTGCTGATGGCCACTGCCCACAAGCGGGCTTCCACTGCGCTAGGGGCCAGCAGCTCGAGGTACACTGGATCGCTGCTTGTGTCCACGGCCAGCGTCAAGCTGCAGGCAGCCTCATGTGACAAGGATGCACCCGTGGCCAAAGTTGCAAGGGCTTGCCAATTGTACTTGAGACTGATGATTTTACTCATTGGGGTCTTCTTGCCACTGTCTGCGTCTTGTGCCCAGCTGGCTTCATCGGAGAAGCGCAGCAGCGGAGCTCCAGCGCTGAGCGCCAGCGTGAAAAAACGTCCGAAAAGCGTGTCCCTGTTCGAGCCACTTGATGTCCTGTCTTTAAAAGCTCGTATTTTCAGCTCGCCACACAGGACGCAGTTCGATTGGGAAGATTCAGGTTCAGTAAGCACTCCGGCGGATGACTTCAAATTCCGAAGCAGAGTATCGCCTGGTGTCCTCTGGCCCGAGTCAACATCAAAAATGAAGCACCGAGATGGGTCGCCTGTATCATACTGACGAATACTGCGGGAGTAGGCTGCTGCTGTGGGTCCAGCTGCAATCACGCAAGTGCCACTGTGGGACGAAAGGCAGCTGGCCAAAGATACTTCCTCCGCAGAAGCGCAGCTGCGCCAATTGACCGTGTGCAGCTCGCTGTTCAAAAGCACAGCCTGAGCTGATGTAGGCCTACATAAATAGTTGGTATGATCTTTAAGTCAGCCGTGGTCGTGGTGCAGAAGAACTTACAGGCTAGGACAGCCGTGCACTGCTGGGCACGCACTTTCTGGCTGGGTCTGCAAATAGTAAGCAGCATGAATCCAGACTGTGGCACAGACAAATACAGAAACCAAATAAAAGTACACATACCTCTAACTGAAGCCCGTAAATTGGGGTTATCAGCACGCAGTGTGCCGAAAAGAGCCACGGCACGCTGCCGCTGCTGCCGGCCATGAGGCTGTCGGGCACTGGACCTGGGCCGGGCACAGTAACGGGAGAGCGACAGACTCAAATTGAATTCACACTTGTGGCGCAATCAAAGGACTTGGCGGATGAAATGATCGAATTCTTTGGGACCCTGCCAGCTCTCGCACTTCCCCACGCCCCGGCCTCCCCCGTGGAGCCCCCTCTGGAGACCCCCCCTATTTCACAGGGCCCGGCACAGCACCATGGCACCAAAGTGCAAGCCACATGGAGCAATTGACACCTGCTGAGAAACTTCTGCCTGGAATGTGAGTTCCAGCCACGCCTCAGCAGGCCAGACGAAAAGAAAAGAGAGTCAATTGAGCAAACAGAAAGTAGTAGTGAAGGATCGCCCTGGATGTGCTCAGAGGTTTTCAGTGCGCTTGCCTGAGTTTCTTGCGGCTCCCAGTCCGCCGAGGAGACGCCGCCACAGCAGCCGGCAATCGCAGCGCCTGCATACTGGACAGCAGCATGCGAGCCCGGCCTTGCCTGAGGGGCGACTGCCCCAGGGCCGGGTCACTATTGGCTGAGCCGTCGGAGCTCTGCCGAGGTCGGCCAAGCCGAGTCATCTCCACGCCCGGTGGGCCGGAGAGCACACTGGATCCCACCCGGGCCCTGAGCGAAACAAAACTAGCACAATCCTGACGGCCATCTGCAGGGGCGCGCTGCTCTTGGCGCACCCTGCTTCGGCCGCTGATGTCCACTTTGCCCCCAGAAGTGTCCGTGCCGAGCAGCAGTCCAGCGTTGCCAGCTGTCGCTCCAAACGGGTTCAAAGTTCTCAGCATTGGATTGTGTCCAGCAAGCATTTGCGCCTGCCCGCTGACCAGTGACAGCCGCTTGGGCTTCTGGGATCGCCGTGGGGTTGCGTTGCGCTGGGAAGCAGGAGCCAACTGCACTGTGGCCACCAGATGGCGCCCCAGCCGCAGGGGCAGGTCTGCAGCGAACGCCAGCACACGCCAAACCACCATCGTGTTGCCCACCACCACGGGCCGCAGCCACCCAGGCAGCATCATGCACGCCAGCGCCACCACCGTAGCCCACCATAGCACACACCGCACCACCACGCCAATAAACAGCGCCCGACTGCTCTGTGCGTCACTGAAGCCGGGATCCTCGTCGCTGCCAGAGACACCTTGCACCTGCTGCCCGGCATCCCATGCCAGCATGGCGTAGGACACCGCTGCTTGCAGGGCGCAGCTCCAAGC
>Ga0307982_1001788_pt1 | contig 17490 bp, 15 predicted proteins | sample OrgLakmetagen989_FD_201847 | JGI IMG/M metagenome (GOLD analysis project Ga0307982, IMG submission 201847) | Saline water microbial communities from Organic Lake, Antarctica - #989 | ecosystem: Environmental > Aquatic > Non-marine Saline and Alkaline > Saline | place: Antarctica: Organic Lake... | reverse complement strand
CGACGTTGCAAACCTGATGAACAACCGTCCGAGAAAAACCCTCGGATGGAGAACACCCGCTGAAGCCCTGGCCGACGAAATCGCGGCCTTCAAATCAACCGTTGCACTTGATGTTTGAATCCAAGCCATACTGGAGTTTGGCAAGGAAAGGTATACTTCGAGGGCCCATGACTGATTCTAAACAATTTAACGACGATATTGTCGAACCGACACTTGCTGAGTTTGATGCAGATTTTTCCTGCCTACGGCGTGCTTTCTTGGCTGTGGCTGTCGTTGATGCCCTCGCGGCGCAAATCTATGCACAAGCTGTAGAGCACGGCATCAACCCATTCGACTTGCTGGGATGGCACATATGTGGTGATCCGTCGGACCCAAATGACAGCAATTTCAGGCACCGCATTGCCGGAAATTGCACTGGTTTCCGGATCATTCTCGACGTAGCAAAGGCTAATAAGCATGCGGTTTTGACGAAGGGACAACCGATGGTCAAACGATCAGATCAAATCGTATCACAATCTAAGGGTTATGGTATTGGCCGCTTCGGAGAAGGCAGATTTGGCGGCGTTGACCAAGTCATTGTTAAGTTTGATGACGGCGAAGAAATATATTTGGAACATCAGATTCTTGAAGCGCACGACACACTATTGAACCTAGTTGATTTGCTAGAAAAACGCTTAGGTTAGCCCCCGTACCTTCAGGCCTGAGGTCCGCTTTGGGGCTGAGACCGGTCGGCTGCGCCTACGGCGTTCAGGTTGGCATCACGAACCGCAAAGGGCTTCCAGCCGTCTTGTGTCAGGCAGCGAACACTAGCAGTACCCAGCCCGCCGAATCCTGGATTGGGCCGCCCTGGTCTCCAGGTCATGGTACCGGCCGCCGGAATATCGCCCGCAATCCAGCGCATGCCCGTTTGCGACGGCGATCGCCGCGATATCTTGTCCGTCGAGGTGGCAGATCCCGACCCATCGGTCATAGGTACGCGTCCCGTCGAGCCCGCAGGTGACTGTCTTGCCCCGAACCAGGCGCACCATGAAATTGCGCGCTTCCTGGCCAGCCCGGGTCGAGGTCTCCGGTCCGTCAAGCCCTTGGAGACGGACCGCGGTACCGGCAACGACGATCGTATCCACGTCACGCACCACAGTGACCCGGCCTTCAATGGTTCGTTCGGCATGAGCCGGCGTCAGCATCAGGGAAAAGAGGACACCGATAAGAAGACCCGAATAGGCCCTTGCACGCATAAAGTTCATCTCACCTCCTGTAGATCTTGGCCGCATCCTCGGCAGAGAAGTGAGCCTCCCCGTCATCGACGAATACCAACGCTCGAAAGCCACCGGTGAAACCGGCACCACAACCCATCGCGAGAATAGCTTCCACGTCCAGCTGCGTGGCGAACCGGTCAAACCACGCCAAGGATTTCTCGTAACGACTCGCGTCATGCGAGAAAAGGGGTGATTTTGGTGAGTGCTCCACGCGCATGTGGCCACGGCTTCCACGACGATTTGACCGCCGGTTCGACTCGAGTGTGGTCATCATTAGAGAAGTTTCTCGTACCCCGAACGAATGATCCCTGCCATAAGTTTACGACGCTCTTCCAAAAAGGTATCGTAAGGCATTGTGGCCCAGTCCTCCGGCAAAGCGTGATGTTTCTGCATACCGAGCCACTCGTCTTTGTGAAAGCGGGCCTCTATTTTTGGAACATAAACATCTGGAGAGTCGTCGCTGATATCCAGATTCTCCGGCCATTCTAGCAACGCGTAATTGGCCATCTGATTGATGGCGCGGCGCTCGGTGACCCCGTTCCGTTCTAGGTATGCGCGGGGAAAAAGGTGGTGGCGCTCCAGTGCCTTCTTCTTCGACTGGATCGCCGGGTCGATCAGGTCTCGCAGGCTCTTGTGTGAAAACAGCACCGGCGCGCCCAGCTTGTTCTGGGCGGCAACGTAGGCAAACAGTTCCGGATTGCGGGCCGATGAGCTGTCAAGACTGGCAGGCAAGCTGATTTCCCAGAAATCATTCGTCAGGGTGCTTTCGAGGATGCCGTCGAGGATGGCCAGAAAGTCCTCACCCTTCTCGACGGTCCGGAAGCGGGCGAGGTCTGCGTCGAGAATCGTCTCCGGGGATGACGTATAGCGCCCGGTCAGGGACACGGCGAAAAACCAGCGGCCTATCGCCTTCTGTAGAACGTGTTCAGGCACCTGATACCGAACCCGGCCCATCAGGTAGAAGGCGTAGGAGAAAAGAAGGGCGTTGTTCGAGGAAATCATCTCACGGCTCCGGAACCCTGCGCCGATCAGCGCGCTCAGGAACTGGTGCCAGTTGGTCAGGTTCAGGACGCTCTTTTGCGCGTCCTTCAGTATCTCGAACTGCGCATCGCGGCGCTCTGCGGTATATTTCCCGGTGTCCGGGTCCTTGCCCCGCAGAACCTGGTAGACACTTTTCAGCCGCCCCCGACCAAACCCATAGGCGACCGCCACGCGCAGTAGCTGATCCGGATCGGGCTGGATGAAATGGTTGAACGGGGACGCGGTACTGGCCCCTGTGGGCACCATGCGGGACGCGCGGCAGAACGCTTCCAGCTCACGGCGACCGTCCTCCCAGAATACCGACAGCAGCGTCAGGATGAAGTCGGCCTGATTGAGCTTTACGCCTTCGCTGTTGATGCGCACGAAGATGTCGGAGACCTGTTCTTCATCCACGGTTGAGGCGATTTCCAGGGCGGTGAAAGGATATTTGCGCAGATCGAACAGACGGTCGAGGTTGTGGGCGATGGCCTCTTCCTCTTCGTCAGTCAGATCGACCTTTTCGCGCACCTGGGCGAGGAAGTGTTTGACCACCGTATAGCTGGGTCTGCCGCCTGCCCAAATCTCGGAGATGTTCGGTATCCACTCCGGGTCGCGCTGGATCGCCGCGTCAGCCACGTCGAACTTGCCGTCGCGGGGGCGAAAGGAGATTTCGATCTGTCTCTCCTTGTAGTTCGCATCCAGAACCTTTTTGCCACGGAACACGGCATAGAGCGATGTGAGGCGCTGCTGGCCGTCCACGATCAGGCGCGCGGCGGTGCCATGTTGTTTGGCCCCGATGCCAATCTGTTTCACCCCGGTCTCGTTGGTGTTCTCCCAGAAAAGGAAATAGCCGACCGGAAAGCCGCGATACATCGAGTCGAACAGGTCGCGGACCTTGGAGTTTTTCCAGACAAACGGCCGCTGGATGTCCGGCAGCGCGATATCGCCCAGGTCAATGAAATGCAGCAGCCCGTCGAGGTCGTACTCGACACGCTTGAAGCAGGTCTTCAATTCACTCATTAAATCACTCCTCGATATCCAGTTTTGGCAGGTCGTTCACGATCTTCATCGTCTCAAGGCTCACGGTGATCACGCGGCGGAAGAGGTCCAGCGGGTAGCGGGGGTTGAATCGCCCCGGTTTCGTCGGAGACCTACAGCTCATTTCACGCGACCATATCGAGCACGTCGCCCTGTGCATAGAAGTTCTCTTCAGCCTCTGCTGACGGGATGTTTCCGATGGGGCCAAACAGGCGCCTATTGTTGAACCAATCTACCGGTCACGACGAGCCCTACCCGCTTTCTCTGAGCCCAAGGTTTCGATATCACCCCAAAAAACGTTGGGAAAAGCGCGGCATGGCTATCAAGAAAAGCGACATCTACAGATCCCTCTGGGAAAGCTGCGACCAACTGCGCGGAGGCATGGATGCCTCGCTCTACAAGGATTACATCCTGACCCTTCTCTTCGTGAAATACGTCTCGGACCGTGCAGGCCAGCCTGACGCGCTGATCGAAGTCCCGGCCGGGGCCTCCTTCGCGGACATGAAAGCCCTGCGCGGGACCAAGAATATTGGAGAGGGTATCGACACGATCATCGCCAGCATCGCCGAGGAAAACGACCTGAGCGGCGTGATCGATCGGGCCTTCTTCAATGACCCCGAGAAATTCGGGCGTGGCACGAAGATGATCAATACCCTGACCGCGCTGATCAACATATTCAGCCGGGAAGAACTGAACTTCTCCAGGAACCGGGCCGGTGGCGACGACATCCTGGGCGATGCCTATGAATACCTGATGCGCAACTTCGCGACCGAGGCGGGCAAATCCAAGGGCCAGTTCTATACCCCGGCCGAGGTCTCCCGCGTCGTGGCGGCGGTGGCGGGGGTCAGCCGCGCGGCCAGCCCGAAACAGGCGGTTTATGATCCGACCTGCGGGTCCGGATCTCTGCTGCTCAAGGCCGCGGAATACGCCGATGTGCCCATATCGATCTTCGGGCAGGAGATGGATATCGCCACCCGCGGCCTCGCGCGGATGAACATGATCATGCACAACCGCGAAACCGCCGAGATCGCACAGGGCGATGTGATCGCCGAGCCGCATTTCATGGCTGGCGATCACACGCTCCAGACCTTCGATTTCGTGGTGGCCAATCCGCCGTTTTCGGCCAAGGCCTGGGCCTCGGGCCTGACCGAGGACACGAAATACGGGCGTTTCGATGATGGTGAACCGCCCGCCAAGAATGGTGATTTCGCGTTCCTGCTGCACATACTCGCCTCGATGAAGGCCACCGGGTCCGGTGCGGTGATCCTGCCGCATGGCGTGTTGTTCCGCGGCAATGCTGAATCCCGCCTGCGCGAGAAGATCCTCAAGCGCGGCTACATAAAGGGGATTATTGGCCTGCCCCCGAACCTGTTCTATGGCACCGGCATTCCCGCCTCGATCATTGTTCTGGACAAATCGGCAGCCTGCGAAAACCGGCCCGTCTTCATGATCGATGCCTCCAAGGCCTTCATCAAGGACGGCAATAAGAACCGCCTGCGGGCGCGCGACATCCACAAGATCACAGACGCCTTTACCCGGCAGCAGGAAATCTCCGGTTATTCGCGGCTTGTCCCGTTCGATGAGATCGCCCGCAACGACTTCAATCTGAACATCCCCCGCTATATCGACGGCTCCGACCCCGAAGACCTGCAGGACATCACGGCGCACCTGCATGGCGGCGTACCGGAGCGTGATATCGATGCGCTGGCTGATTTCTGGGAGGTCATGCCCACCCTGCGCGCCACGCTTTTCGGGCCAAACCCGCGCAGCGGTTACGCCGACCCGCTGGTTGCTCCCGAGGAGGTACGCACCACCATCCGCAATCACCCCGATTTCGCGGCGTTCCGGGCGACCATCCGGACCATCCTCGACGGCTGGATCACTGCGAACACGCCTGCGTTGACCGGCATCGAGACAGGCGACCGCCCCAACCAGCTGATCCACGGCATCGCCGAGGACATCCTGGCTCGCTTTGCCGCCGCCCCGCTGATCGACAAATACGAGTCCTATCAGCGCCTCATGTCCTACTGGGTGGAAATCATGCAGGACGATGTGTTCATCATCGCGGGTGTGGGCTGGGGCGCGGCGCGAGAGCTGCGCGAGGCGCGCAAGGAAACCGGCACGGATGGCAAGGTGAAATGGCTGGAAGATGGTGATCTGACGGTGAACAAGGCGCGCCTTGTGGCCGATGTCATCCCGCCCGCACTGATCACGGCGCGGTTCTTTCCCGACCTGCAAGACAAGATCGACACCGCTACGACACGGGCCGAGGAACTGGGCCGCGAGATCGAGGAACTGAGCGAGGAGCACGGAGCCGAGGGCGGACTGCTGGAATTGGCCCTGACCGATGCCGGCAAACTGACCGCCGCATCGGTCAAGGCGCGCGACAAATCAGACGAGGCGGATGCCGAGGAACGCCCGCTGCTGAAACAGGCCGCCAAGCTGATCGCGGCCGAGGCGGCAGCGAAGAAGGCGGCGAAGGAGGCCGAGGCGCGACTGACCGAGGCGGTGCTGAAAAAATATCCCGAGCTGACCGAAGACGAGATCCGCGCGCTTGTGGTGCAGGACAAATGGCTGGCTGACATCGCGGCGGCCATCGGGGCCGAGGTCGAGGCGCGGACCGAGGGGCTGACCGCCCGCGTGCGGGTGCTGACCGAACGCTATGGCCAGACCCTACCGCAAATCATGGAGAATCTGGAGGCGCTGGAGGCGCGGGTGGCCGGGCATCTGGCGGCGATGGGGGTAGCGCATGAGTAAGAATATATTCCCACTTCGAAAGGTGAACGAAGTTTGTAAGGTCGTCCGCGGCGGATCCCCGCGCCCTGCTGGTGATCAGCGATTCTTCGGTGGCTCATATATACCTTGGCTGACTGTGGCGGCGCTCACCAACGTGAGCGACTCTAACTTAACAATAACCTCTGCGCTTGGTTTTCTCACTGAAGAAGGGTCCAAGCGGAGTCGGAGGTTAAGCACTGGCACAGTTATTATCTCGAACAGTGGAGCGACGCTGGGCGTCGCAAAGATCCTTGGTTTCGATTGCTGCGCGAACGACGGAATAGCTGCACTCGATGGCGTTTCTGGAGTTTCCCCAGAGTATTTTTGCTACTGGCTGAACACTCAAACGGAGGTACTCAGGACGAGAACTGCAACTGGGAATGGGCAGCCCAACCTCAACACAACGATGATCAGTAACCTTTCATTTCCCTGCCCCCCGGTTCACGAACAAAAGGCCATCGCCGCCGCGCTGTCGGATGCGGATGGGGTGGTGGCCGGGTTGGAGCGGGTGATCGCCAAGAAGCGCCTGATCAAACAGGGCTCGATGCAAGACCTGCTCACCGCCCGCCGCCGCCTCCCGGGTTTCTCGAAGGAGTGGGAGGTGAAGACGTTGGGGGATGTTGCGCGAGTTACTACAGGCGGACGCAATAACCAAGATAAAGACCCTATGGGGGAATATCCGTTTTTTGTGCGGTCTGACACTGTAGAGAAAATTCGGAGCTATTCTTACGATTGCGAGGCGATCCTCGTCCCCGGTGAGGGCCGAATTGGTGAAATCTTCCATTACACAAATGGAAGGTTTGATGTTCACCAAAGAGTTTATTGCATCTCATCGTTCTCTGAAGAGATTAGCGGCCGGTTCATCTATTTCGTATTGCGCCAATTCTTTGGGGTGCACGCGATGATCAACACAGTAAAGGCGACAGTTGACTCGCTTCGGCGGCCAACTTTTACCGGTTTCGAATTTAAGTTCCCGCCTGCGCTGGACGAACAAACAGCCATCGCCGCTATCCTGTCTGACATGGATGCCGAAATCCAGACTCTCGAGTCTCGCCTCACCAAGGCGCGCGCCGTGAAGGAGGGGATGATGCAAAACCTTTTGACAGGGCGTGTCAGGCTGGTCTGACTGGGGCCATTCAGTTTCGAGGGGTATCCAGGGATGCAGATCGGCGATCCGGAACGGGCCACACAAGACCGCATGATCGCCCAGATATGCGGCGATACCGCAGACGGCACCGGTGGCCTTGGCTGGCGATATCTCGGTGATTGGCAGAAACGCGCGGGCAATTCGAATATCGAAACCAGTCTGCTGCGCCCTTGGTTGATCGATCGCAGTTACACGCCCGAGGTCGCAACCAAGGCCATCGCCGAACTGCAACGCGTCGCCCGCATAGATGGCGACAAGCTTTACGAGGCGAACCGCGCTACCTACGAGATGCTGCGCTATGGTGTCCAGGTCACGCCCGGCCCCGGCGAGGCACCTGTGACCGTGCGCTTTGTCGATTGGGACACCCCGGACGCCAATGATCTGGGCGTCGCCGAAGAGGTGGCGGTCAAATCCAAAAACCCCAAGGCCTATAACAAGCGTCCCGATCTGGTGCTGTATGTGAACGGGATCGCCATGGGGGTGGTGGAGCTGAAGAAATCCACCGTTGAGGTGGGGGAAGGTATCCGCCAGACGCTCGACAACCAGCGGTCGGAATTCATCCGGCATTTCTTCACGACCGCACAGATCACCTTCGCGGGGAATGAAATCCAGGGACTGCGCTATGCCGCGATCCAGACGCCGCAACCCTACTGGCTGGCCTGGAAGGAAGACAGCAGCATCACCGCGCCCCTGGAACGCGATGTGGCGCATATGCTGACCCCGGCGCGGTTTCTGGAGATCATCAACGATTTCACCCTCTACGACGCCGGCATCAAGAAGATTGCCCGCCACAACCAGTATTTCGCGGTAAAGGCGGCGCAGGACTCGGTCCGCGCGCGCAAGGGCGGGATCATCTGGCAAACCCAGGGTTCGGGAAAAAGCCTGATCATGGTGATGCTGGCCCGCTGGATCCGCGAGGATCGCCCCGATGCGCGGATCCTGGTGGTGACCGATCGCAAGGAGCTGGACGAGCAGATCGAGGCGGTTTTCGGCAACACGGGCGACAAGGTGCGCCGCGCAAGATCGGGTGCTGATCTGCTGGCCGCACTGGCCGACCCGAAGGAACGGGTGGTGTCGTCCCTGGTGCATAAGTTCGGCCGCCGCGAAGAGGACGAGATGGGGAGCATGGTCGCCGAGATCCAGCGCGGTCAGGTGGGTGCCCCCGTGGGTGAATTCTTCGTCTTCATCGACGAGGCGCACAGGACGCAATCGGGCAAGCTCGCCCGGGCCATGCGAATGATCCTGCCGGACGCGATTTTCATCGGTTTCACGGGAACGCCGCTGCTGAAGTCGGATAAACAAACCTCGCTCGAGACCTTCGGGCCATATATCGGCAAGCCCTATCGCTTCAACGAGGCGGTCGAGGACGAGGTGGTGCTCGATCTGCGCTACGAGGCGCGCGACATCGATCAGCGGATAGGCTCCCCCAAGAAGATCGACGAGTGGTTCGAGGCCAAGACCAAGGGGCTTACCCCGGTCGCGAAGGCGACCCTGAAACAACGCTGGGGCACCCTGCAGCGTGTCTTGTCATCGAAGGACCGGCTGGAACAGATCGCCAATGACATCATCATGGACATGGAGATGAAGCCGCGCCTGAAATCGGGTCGCGGCAACGCCATGCTGGTGGCGGGCTCGATCCCGGAGGCTTGCCGGTTCTTCGAGATATTCCGCAATTCTGGATCAGAGCTTGCCAAGAAATGCGCGATCGTCACGTCCTACACGCGCAACGCCTCGGAACTGACCGGCGAAGAGGCGGGGATGGGCGAGACGGACAAGCAGTACGTCTATCGCGTCTATGACCGCCTCATGACCGATCTCGGCACGGATGAAGAGGCGTATGAAGCAGACGCCCTGCGTAAGTTCCGCAAGGAACCCGCACAGATGAAGCTCCTGATCGTCGTCAGCCGGTTGCTGACCGGGTTTGATGCACCGACCGCGACGTATATCTACATCGACAAGCAGATGCGCGATCATGGGTTGTTCCAGGCCATTTGCCGGGTGAACCGGCTGGACGGCGAGGACAAGGACTTCGGATACGTCGTCGACTACAAGGATCTGTTCAAGAGCATCGAAGCGGCGGTGGACGACTACACCTCGGAGGCTTTCGATGCGTTCGATGCGGACGACGTCGAGGGGCTGATTTCGAACCGGGCCGAAGAGGCTGGCGTTGATCTCACGACCGCACGGGATGCGTGGTTCGGGCTTCTCGATCCAGTGGAACAGCCGAAGGGGCAAGAGCAGGTGCTGGCTTATTTCTCCAGCCCGCAGGGATGGGAAACGGATCCCGAGGCAGAGGAAAAGGCCCGGCGACGGCAGGCGTTATACAAGCTTGTTGGGACCTATGCGCGGGCTTTCGCCTCGGTTGCGGAGGACCCCGCAGCCAGCGGCGTGACCGACCCGGAGCTTGAGCAATACCGCAAGGAGGTCGAGCATGCCTTGTTTTTAAGGGATGGCTTGCGGCTTCATAGCGGTGATGCTGTCGACATGAAGCAGTTCGAACCGGCGATGCGGCATTTGATCGACAACTATGTCAAAGCCGAAGGATCCGAGGTGATCTCGCATCCCGACGACATCAGCCTGATCGACTTGGTGGCCAGCAAAGGAGCATCGGCCGAAGACGCTTTGTCGAAAACCTTCAAGGGAAAGCGTGAAAATGTCGCCGAGGCTATCGAGAACAATGTGCGCCGTCTGATCATCGATGAGACCCCGGTCAATCCAAGGTTCTATGAGCGCATGTCTGAGCTGCTGACCGATCTGGTTCGGAAGCGACGCGATGATGCTATTGCCTATGCCAAATATCTGGAAAGGATTGCCGAGCTGGTTCGGTCCGTGAAAGCCGGTCACGGAGGGGGGTATCCTCCCTCGATAAACAGCCCAGGGAAAAAGGCGCTGTATGACAACCTGGATCAGGATGAGGCCCTGACACAGGCGGTTGATAAAGCAATTCGTGATAATGCTGAGGTGAACTTCCGGGGCAACCGGATGAAAGAGCGAAAACTCCATCGCGCCGTTGAGGCGGTCCTGAACGACACGGGACTGACGGACCCTATTATAGAGATAATCCGGTTTCATGATGAATATTGAAGTGATCGAGGTGGCTGGCCTATCGGTGGATCTGATCCGAAAGCCGATCAAGAACCTCCATATCGGAGTTTACCCTCCAGCTGGACGCGTCCGTGTGGCCGCGCCGCCTGCGATCAGCGAAGACGCGGTACGCGTTGCCATTGTGACGCGCCTCGGATGGATCAAGAAGAAGCAGCGTGAGTTTGCCGGACAAGCGAGGGAACCCGAACGCCTGTATATTTCGGGAGAAACACATTACGTTTTCGGGAAACCCTTGCGTTTGACGGTCCGGCCGATGCGCAGGCAAGGTGCCCGTATAGAACTTGAAGGGTCAGATCGTCTTGTAATGACGGTCCCTCACGAGGCCACGACGGCCCAGAAGGCAGGATGGCTCTCGAAGTGGCACAGGGACCAATTGAGGGAGCGCACGGCCCCTCGGGTGGAAAAATGGGCAAATCGGTTGGATATCCCTGAACCGCGTTGGGGTGTGCGGCAGATGCGCACGAAATGGGGCAGCTGCAATCCGGACAAGGATCTTGTCTGGGTGAATCTCGACCTGGTCCAAAAGCCACTCCAATCTCTTGACTACGTCGTACTCCACGAGTTGGCGCATTTTGTGTCACGTCGGCATGATGATGTTTTTCTCGGAGTCTTGGATAGGCACATGCCTACCTGGCGACAGATCCGGGCCGATTTGAACGCGTTGCCGCTATCCAACTGATCCAATGTAGTTTTGAGTAGTTCGAAATCAGATGAATGGGATGATGGCCATCATTGCCCCCTGCCCTATTGGTTCGTGTACATAAACGTCGTGGTAGCACGGTTCCGCTCAGGGGACTCTTTCGACGTTCGTTTTTTGGGCGGGCTTTCAGCCCCATTAACCTCCTTGAGCCGCTCATAGGCTGAGGCTGGACAGAGGCTTTGTCTGTACTGGGCTTCGATCAATCCTACTGACCTTCGTGTCGGTGTTGGCCATAGAGAGAGTTAATATTTGTTAGAGTCAGAGTTACGGGAATCTGGCGCATCGATAAGCTGATGATTTTAAACTAAAGAAAACTTGTTCAGAGGTTGTATCGGTGTGTGAAGTGACGAAGATTGGTGTGTGAAGTGACGAATCGTGCCATAAGTTATCCACAGGTGCGCCTTTGGGTGGGTGAAGTGACGAAGCTTGACCCTCGGTGTGTGAAATGACGATAGTATCAGCATGGTGTGAGAAGTGACAAATCGATTCTTGAAGGCAGGTGTGTGAAATGACGAATGAGCGGTCCCCTCTCCTGCCCGACCGACATCCGCAGCGCGACCTGTTCGTCTGCGACATCGTGGATGCTGTCCCGAAGGGCGACATGTCTGCGATGGAGCACCCAGTCTTCTCACTCTCGACCAAGCCCGATATGCGCCCGCGCCGCTATGCGCGCGGCGACAACTGGATTGAAATCTCGCCTTCGCGTTATGGGCTTGCGACCGTGCATGACCGGGACATCCTGATCTACTGCATCAGCCAGTGTATGGGCGCGCTCAATGATGGCCGCCAGGTCGCCAAGAGCATGCGCTTCAAGGCGCATGATCTACTGGTCGCCACCAACCGGCAGACCTCTGGACGGGGCTATGACCTGCTGAAAGATGCCATGCGCCGCTTACAGGGGACACAGATTGAGACGAACCTGCGCCAGGGCGGCAAGGAGTATTTCAAAGTGTTTGGGCTGATCGATTCGGCTGAAGTGGTCAAAGAGACCCGAGACGGGCGCATGCTCGATGTTGAGGTCACCCTTTCGGATTGGGTGTTCGATGCGATCGAGAACAATCATGTGCTGACCTTGAACCGGGGCTATTTCTTTCTGCGCAAACCTTTGGAGCGCCGCCTCTATGAAATTGCGCGCAAGCACTGCGGAGCGCAGCGCGAGTGGAAGGTTGGGCTCAATACATTACGTGAAAAATGCGGTTCGGGTTCATCTTTGAAGGAATTTCGCAGGCTGGTCAGTAAGATCATCGATGATGATACGCAGCACGATCATATGCCCGATTACACCTATGCGTTCGATGAAAACCTTCTCATCGTCCGGCCGAAGAAGGATAACAGTGCGAGCGCCCTGCCCTTGCAGTCTGGCGCATTGCGGATCAATCCGGACTGTTATGATCGTGCCCGGCAATGCGCGCCTGGGTGGGATATTCATAGCCTGGAAAGGGAATGGCGATCCTGGGTTGTGGATAAGGCGATATCGGTCAAGGATGCTGATGCGCACTTTCTGGCGTTCTGTAAGAAGCGCGGCCCTCTGCGGTAACGGCGCTCTTGTCACTAGGTACCGTACCGTAGGATACCCTACGGTACGGTAGACTACTATAAGGCATCACTTAGTGCTTGGTAGGGTAGAGTACCCTATGGTACCATATTATACCAACAAAGAGCGGGTCTCTCCCGCCACAATCGAGCAGAGATAGGAAAATCAAGATGCCTGTAATTGCCTTCGCCAATTCGAAAGGCGGGAGCGGCAAGACGACAAGCGCCTTGCTGCTGGCTTGCGCCTTGGCCGAACACAAATCTACCACCATCATCGATGCTGATCCGCGTCACCCCATAACCACCTGGTCTGAGATGCCGGGCACGCCGGAGACGTTGAGTGTCGTCAAGAATATTTCCGAGAAGACGATCCTTGATGAGATCGAAGAGGCGGCCGAGCGGGATGCCTTCGTGATCGTCGATCTTGAAGGCACGGCCTCGCGGCTAATGAGCTATGCGATCAGCCAAGCCGATCTCGTGATCATCCCGATGAAGGAACAGCAGCAGGATGCCGTCGCGGCCCTTGATGTGATCCAAGAAATTCATCGGGACATGAAAGCAACGCGGCGTAAGATTCCCTACGCGGTTCTGTTCACTCAGAGCCGGGCGGCGGTCAAATCGAGAACAGCACGGCATATTTCATCGCAGTTCCGTGATAATGAAGGAATCGACTGTTTCGAATGCGAGATACATGAGCGCGATGCGTTTGCGGCGATTTTCGCGATTGGCGGCACGGTCGCTGCGATGAATCCGAATAAGGTGAACGGCCTGCCAAACGCGCTCGGCAATATCGAAGCATTCCGCAAAGAGGTCATCGATAAGCTGCGGACTTTGCGTGAAGACGGGCAGGGGAGGGCTGTCGCATGAGTGGAGCAGGTGACCGCATGGCTTTGGCGATACCGCCGGTCGATGAGGTCGAAGACAAAGCCCCTGAAAAGCATGAAACCGATGCTCTGGATGATTTTGCCCCGCGGGCGCGTGACCATGCGCCGGTGAACGATACGCGTAAAGCTATCGATAGCGCGTCCAGCTTTCCAAGCCGCGAGGCGAGCCCAGATGCGCAGCTCAATCTCAAAGGGCCGCGTGATGTCCTCGATCGCTTCAAGGCGATGTGCAAGGCTGATCGCCGAGCCTATTACGATATGCTCGAAATTCTGATGGATGCGTATGAGAAGCGCTAGTGTTCCGTATCGCTTGGCCGCAGAGCAGGGGGATGCCAGCGCACAGTTAAATCTCGGCAACATGTATGCCAATGGCTATGGCGTGACGAAGGACCATGCCGAGGCTGTCCTGTGGTGGCTACCGCTGACGGCATTCGCCTGTCCGAACCGGCATCATGGCCAGAGCTGCCCACGTCACAGCAAAGCCAACCTCCCGGCGCGCGACTAGGCCGAAACCGACCGGGACCAGTGGAGGGCCATGGCTGAAAACCTCGCGGAACGACCGCCGCCGCTGGTGGCCGTGGTGAGCGCCTACACGTGTGCGCATTCCGACACATCCGATCAGGTGTTCCGACGACATATGATCAGCCATTCCGGAGTATCCGATCACCCCGAGATGACGCCGTCGGGCGCGGTTTGGTAATGGCTCCTTGGCTTGGCCCGGTCAAGTGCCGGGGTTGCAGAGCTTCCGGAGCCGCGCGCGCCGCCAAGCGCGCCCCATAGCGCTGGCGCGGCGGCGCGCGCGGCGGTGGACTGGGTGCGTATCATGTCTGTTGCTTTCGCATTGATGCGCCATCGAGAGGCAGTCTGTGGGGGGTCTGTTCCGGCTGAGGGCAGGATGACACCTTAAGGGCCTCGGTCCCATTTTTCTTCCCCATTTTGATATCTGTGGCCACCTTCGTGCCGGTTGCTTTCGTGCTATGCGCGTTTGGTGGCTGTGCAGGTGGCAGGTGGCAAGAAATAGGGGTGATTACTTCACATGCCGAGGGTGCGATGGCCGCTGTTCTCAGCGGGCCATCAAGGTCTTTTGCCACCGATATTCGCCGGTGAGCAAGATGTGGGCCCACCCGAGCGGCGAAATGTGGGCCAGAAGATTGGGCGCACAATCCAGGCCGCCCCGGCGGCGAGCAGAAACGGCCTGACCGAGGTGCTTGGTGTTCCAGTAGATTATGATGGCTGCGAGCAGGTTGAGTCCTGCCATGCGGTAGTGCTGGCCCTCGGCAGTGCGATCACGGATTTCGCCCTGACGCCCGATGCGCAGGGCGTTTTTCAAGGCGTGGTGCGCCTCCCCCTTGTTCAGCCCAACCTGAGCGCGGCGCTGCATGTCGGCGTCGAGTAGCCACTCAATGACGAACAGCGTGCGCTCAATGCGGCCGATCTCACGCAGTGCCACGGCCAACTCATGCTGGCGGGGATAGGCCGCAAATTTCTTCAGCAGCTGACTGGGCGGCATGACGCCGGTCGCCATGGTGGCCACAGAGCGCAGGACGCCTGGCCAGTTCTGGACGATGACGCCTTCGCGGATTTTCCCACCGATCAAACCGCGCAACTCGTTCGGCGCGGCGGCGGGGTCGAAAAGATGGAGCCGCGTTGACGGTAGATCCCGGATGCGCGGAATGAACCGATAGGACAGCAGCGCGGTGACGGCAAAGACCTGGTCTGTAAAGCCGCCGGTGTCGGCGTACTGCTCTGTGATCTTTCGCCCGGCCTCATTCATCAGCAGCCCATCGAGGATGTAAGGCGCTTCGCTCACGGTGGCCGGGATGGTCTGGGTCGCAAAGGGGCCGAACCGGTCGGAGACATGGGTATAGGCCTTGAGCCCGGGCTCGGAGCCATATTTGGCGTTGATGAGGTTCATGGCTTCGCCTTGTCGGGCCGCCGGGAAGAATTGCCCGTCACTGGACGCAGTTACGCCCCCGCCCCAGAACTGGGCCATAGGCAGACGGGCTTGCGCCTCGATCACCATGGCGAGGGCCTGGTTCATGGCGTCGCTCTCTATATGCCATCGCGACAGACGGGAGAGTTGGAAGTAATCATGTGTGCTGGTCGCCTCGGCCATCTTGCTGAGACCGAGGTTCAGGCCTTCAGCCAACAGCACGGTCAGCATCCCGATCTGGTCCTTGCAGGCTGCGCCGGTATGCAGATGCGTGAAGGTTTCCGTGAAGCCGATATCCGCATCGACCTCCTGGAGCAGTTCCGTGATCCGTATGGCAGGCAACCGATCGTAGAGATCGAGCACCAGCTCGTCCGTCTCTTGCGGCACCGCCGCGCTCAGGCGGTCGATCTTCAAGACGCCGTTCTCGATCGACCCGCCCGGTATCGCTCCTGCACGAGCTGCCTTGGCCAGTCGTGCCAGCCCTTCCTTCATGCGTGCCTTGCGATCAGCAAGCCAGGTCTCCGGGTCGAGCGGAACCGTCAGCCTTGGGGTTGCTTGCGCTGCATCAGCAGGCACGAGAGCCTGCTTCAGGTCGGCATAGCGCCGGGAGTGGGCGAGCCAGATGTCGCCCGAGCGGAACGCCTCCCGCAGATGAAACAGCACGGCCACTTCCCAGAGCCGATGGCTGTCACCTTCCTCAGCGTTCAGATGGCGGTGCCATTTCGAGCCTCTTCGGAGGAAGCCAACCGGCCGTGTCTCGGCCTTTTGATCGTCTGCGATCAACACAGTCGCCTGCAGCAAGGGGGCCGCTGCACTCGCCGCCTTGATGTCAAGAACGCGCAGCATGCGCGGGGCATAGCGCCGGAACCGGTGATAGCCTTGGCCAACGTGGGCCAGAGGGTCAGCGGCCATCGTGTCCGTCAACTCGGCGGCGGTGGCGACCAGCCCTTCGAGCCGATCCCAACCGCAGGCAACCTCCGTCGCGTGATCCAAGGAGGCCCCATCACCCTTGGCATCCAGCAGGGCCGACCCGAGGGATTTGAAGGCGCGCAGGGTGTCCTGTACCGCTGTCTTTGCGTCGGCGATTTGGGCGTCACAAAGCTTCTTCGCACCCTGCCAGGTCTTGCCGACGATGCGGTCATGGGTCTCGACCACCGCGTCGGAGATCGCAGCGCACCACTCGACGGCACAAACCGCGAGAATGGCCAAGCGGCGATCACTGCTGATGTCGCGTAAGCCATCGGCAAAGTAGCGTTCGCCCTGGCGGCGCAGGCGTGTCACCCGATGGGGTGGAATGCCCGCGAGGATGTCCGGTGACAGGTTCAGGTCCCGCAGAAATTCCAGCCGGTCGAGGAGGCGGCCAACATCGGCTGAGTTCCGGCCAACCTCGAATTGACGCAGCCAGACGAAACGGCTGACCTTGCCATTGACCAACTCCGTAAGCAGGCTGTCCAAGCGGGTCTTTGTATCGTCATCCAGCCGGGCCACGATGGCACTGTCGACCCCGCGTTCCGCCGCCACGAGCGCATCCGCGCAGAGGCGCTCGATCACGGACACGCCCGGCAGGATCGTCTCGGTGCGGCGGCACTCTTCGACGAAGCGTCGGGCCATGTCATAATTGGAGTACGCCGTCTCCGCCTCTCCCGCCAGCCAAGCTTTCAGCTCCCGGGCTCGACGCCCGGAGAACATCTTGAAGCCGTAGAGTAGACGAATGGCATGGAGGTGTTGTTGCCGGGTCTGACGACGGGCGGCATAAGGCAGAAGCTCATCCGCCGTCATGCCCAACTGTGCTCCGATGAACCGGACAACCGGCTCGGGGATCACCTCGCCGGTCGAGAGAAGGCGGCCCGGGTGTCGCAGAGCGCAAAGTTGCAGGGCGAAGCCGAAGCGGTTCTCCGGACGCCTGCGTTCATTGATGTGTTCGAGGTCATCATCGGACAAGGTGTAGTGATAGAGGATGCTTTGTTCATCTGTAGGTAGGTCGAGCAAGGCCGCACGTTGGCGGGCGGTCAAAATTTGGCGTCTTGGCATTGAGGACTGTCCTTGTTAATCAATAGTCTGTTCAGGACAAAATCCGCACCAGCAAAATCAACGGCTTG
>Ga0307982_1001785_pt1 | contig 17494 bp, 15 predicted proteins | sample OrgLakmetagen989_FD_201847 | JGI IMG/M metagenome (GOLD analysis project Ga0307982, IMG submission 201847) | Saline water microbial communities from Organic Lake, Antarctica - #989 | ecosystem: Environmental > Aquatic > Non-marine Saline and Alkaline > Saline | place: Antarctica: Organic Lake... | reverse complement strand
CGCACGTCACGAGCTAAGCTCGCGCGCCTTCCTCTTTATTGTTTCTGCGGAGTGCGCGCTACCCACAAATGCCTCGCTTTTTGCAATTTTTGCGAGAATTTTGGCCAATGCCCCTCCCCCTCATGATTCACTCCGCACTTGCTTTGTTTGCGCAACGCACGCGCATTCCCACTTCTGCCCGCAGCATTGGCTTCTGTGTCTTTTGGGTTTGTATTAGTTCGAGTTCGAGTTTGCCATCCCCCATTAGGGCCGTTTGGACATCAACACTTTAGCTCCTAGGAGCTTTACCTCTGCTTATGTGCCATGCTTTTCGCTATGCGGTGGCGCTAAGCCTACGGTGCGGTACTTCTATTACAGTTGTTAATGCAGTATGGTTTATTGCAAGGACAACGGACTGCCATGTGGTATGAGGCACCAAAATCCCATAAGCTATTCATAAAAGTGTGAGCCAGAGCAAGCGCCTGCCGTTGTCTTTCTCACTCATTGAAGGGGCAAAACGAACTATTTCCCTTTGCTTTTCGAGCGGCTTTTTGGTGCAGGTGGCTTCGCAGCAGGCGCATTTTCCCGCCAGAACGAGAACACTAAGCTGAGGAGATCGGCCAAAAATCCGCTTTGATCTTGCAGGTCCATTTTAGGCATCCACACCGAGAGGGACCGCTGTAGGAAGCAGCGTACGGGCAAATGGGATAGATATCATTATTGCAGTTCTATCAACAATTGGTGTGTGCTTCTATGCACACGTCCAACAATCAAGTTCACGAAAAGTATAAGCACTACATTTTCGCGCACCTGCAGTTTTTCGCCCTTGCTCATTTCTTGACGCCAGGTGTCTTGCCACTCGGCGCGGCGCGCGTAGGTGGCGTAGTACTTCCCGAGGGGGACTACGCTGCTGCAGACGCACTTCAGGCCAGCAGTGTGCACCGACGCCACCCGCGACGCCGCGGCGGTTGAACTGTGATGGCAGATAACGGAGATGCGAGAGACGAATTCAAGAAGATCGTGAATGAAAGGAACGGACAGTGCGGTCGCTGGTGCATTCTCAAGAGCAGGAAGGGTAGAGATAAAGAAAGGAAGAAAGGCGGCGGCCAATGCACACAACTTCATAACACAGAGTCAACTTACTCCGAGTGGGGCAAGCTCATCAGCTGCGCCAATATGGTCTCGTTGAGGGGTTCAGTGCTCTCGCGCCCACCACCTCCGGTCACGGACCCTTCCGTCGCTGCGGCCGACAATGATGACGTCGCAGAGGCTGACGTTGACGACAATGAAGACGACGACGTAGAAAAAGCCGACGACGACGACGATGATGACGAAGACGTTGTCAGCGCAAAGGAAGGCGCTGCTGCGTCAAGCGCAGGCGCCAGCGCCGGAAAAGAAAGCGTTGGAAGAGCTGACACAAACTCCCACGATGGCGCTGCCGGAGCTACAGCTGATGATGAGAAAGAAGACGAAGAAGAAGCTTCTGCCACCGGAGTGGGCGGTGCGGACGAGGCAGCTGACGCGACGGAGCCTAAGAGCGCAAGGCCAAACGACAACGCTGCGTGGCTGTTGTGTTCCTGTTCCGCTGCTGCGGCTCTTTCGTCAACCATGGCTGTGGTCTGGGTCATAGTGACGTTATTGTCAACTTCCATGCTGTTCCTGCTGCCAGGAACTTCTGTGGTCAAATGAACACTGCTGCTGCTACCACTGCTACTAGGGCTAAAGATTAGGCGGCTGTCGGTCGCAGTAACAGCATCAGTCGTTGCGTGAACATCAAACACATGCACTGTAGTGGTGGCAGGAGCAGTACATGATTCTGGTATTGTGTTTGCGGTGTCAACAGCTGTTGCCTCAGTGCTCTCTTGAGTGGTAGAACTCGAAGATGCCACCTCCTCTTCCTTCACTAGTGCACCATTTCCCGTTCCTTCGGTGTCTCTGTGGTCTAGATCCATAGCATTTTCAGCGGGCACTGGTTCAGTTGGCGCGCTAGCCAAAATTGCTTCAAGTGCGCTGCAGCTCCCACTGGCGCTACTGATATTGTTAGAGGCGGCTACCGCATTTGGCGCATCGGGTGCAACATCCATGACGACAGCAGGCTCTGGTACCGGTGCAGCCTCAATGACGGGTGCTGGTATTGCTTCAAGTTGATGGTTCACTGCTTGTGGAGGTACCATTGACCCTACTCGTGTAGTTGGTGACAGCGGTGAGCCTGATGTTGATTCAGTCGTTGCTGAAGTTGCTGGTGCCGCAACTTCGACATTGGCTGTTTCAGGTGGTGACGTAGCTGTCGTGGGTGCATTCGATGCCGCTGTGATTTCATTTGCTCTTGAAGTGGCCTCTACTGCTGCTGCAGGCTGTGTCGCAGACGCTTCCGCTGCGGTGCCTGCTTCGTCTTGTGCTCTTGCTAACGTTGCCGTTCCTACGGGCGCTATCTCAGATGCCGCCACCGGTCTTGCAGCTGTTACCTCAGGTGCAACCACAGCTGCTGCAATGGTAATGTCCACGTCTCTTGTGCCATCCGTGCGAGGATCTGAAGTAGTGCTCGCCGCTGCCGCTGCTTCTGCCGCGGCTAGCAATTCCGCCATGGGATCGTCGCTGTTGCTGCTGCTCCTGGCACGGCCGTTGCCACTACTGTAGTAGTCGTTGCTGTCGCTGCCTGTGGCTGCTCGCTTCGCAAAGTAGCGCTCGTGCTCTTGCTCTGGGGCGGTTGGATGTGACTCAGGTTGAAGCGAAGCGCCATTGCTGTGGCCATCACCATGGTTGACCTCAGGACGTTGCTCAGGCGGTGGCGCCCAGGGCTGGAAGCGAAGGCAATGCCCGTTGATGTGCGGCTTCTTGCCGCGCGCCACGTCACTCACATCGTTGGCGCTCACCCCCAGCGCCACCGCACAGGTTGACCCGCTGGGGTACACGTCGAGCACCACGTCCGGGTTGTCGGGGTCGAACCGCTCGATGAGCTTGCAGCCCGCAGGACGGCCCGACAGGTCGCGCTTTCGGGTGCGTTTGCCCCCTGTATAGGGCTTGGATGCGCCGCTGCTCCGCTTGCCGCTGCCGCTCGTCCCCGAAGGCGCCACCGATAGCCGTCGCAGAGGTTGATCAGGAGGCACTTCGCAAACCAGACCTAAGCGCAGGCACCTTGCGCAGCTGGCACTGCTGGCAGCTGCAGCTGCGGCGTCCGCGTCTGCGTCTCCGCTTGGCTCTGGCTTGGGCGGCTGTTCGCAGCGACTCCGTATCCTTTTGCAGGCAGTGCACGGCCTCAAGCACCGGTCCAGACGAAGGGGCGCACCTGATTGAAGGAGAGGCAACTGCGAGCATTCTGGGGGCGCGAGCAGGGCCTCAGCTGCCGCTTTCTCCCGACGCGCCACCGCGGCCTCGTGCGACGCTTGGAGTTGAGCTAAGGTGGAAGCACGACGAGACGCTCGCTGAGGCTCGCTTAACCCTCGCCGAAAACTACGGACCTGTTTGTTTAGGGTAGGAGGATAATTTTTGAAGAAAAAAGAGGAGTCTCAACTTTCATGCTTTGAATTGAAATGTTTGATACGGGGTGTTGGTCATATAGACTTCTAGACTTCTGGCTTGAAGTCTTCGTCTTTAGGTAAGAGCACAATCACAGCCAACACCAGTACTCCCCTACAAAGCCTTTCGACCTACCGTAGCTTTCAGTTGCATGGGGTAGGTGCCGCCTCCGCCGTGCCGCATCGCTGCACTGGTTGCGCTGCCCCAGCCCGGGCGAGTGGGCTTCTGACGCACGTGGAAGTACCGAAAGATGGAGGCGGCGTCGGGCATGGAGGTGTCGTAGGTGCCCACGATGAGGCCCACGAAAGGAGACAAATCAGCGAGCGGGTCTTCAAAAAGGGCCTGCAGATTCGAGAAGAGATGCACCAAAAAAGCATGAAACACATCATCATAAGAGTAAAAACTTCAGACCAAAGCACGCAAGGCGAGAACGCCGCGCCCAGTGGGCCTTCGAGCGACGCGCGCTAAAAACACAAAAACATGATCAATAAAAAAAAAAGCCACACTCCAACAGCACGCAGTTCCGGGCTCCTAGACCTACCTGGTAGTTCTTTTGGTTCACGATGTCCGTCACGGAAGGGTCGGGCTGGAACTTGGGGTGGGAGTGGTACCACCCCACCACCTGCATCCCGTGGCCGGCGATGATGTCGCGGATCGCAATCTCCGACGCGGGGTCCATCTCCACGTCCGTCGCGCCGTCGTCGGCCCGCTCGGTGCTCCGGCACGGGAACGGGGCTTGAATGAAGATGGTGCGGTTGTCCCGGTCCCAGTAGCCCCCGAGCAGGCCGATGATCTCCGAATCCGCCAAGTGCGCGTGGAAGTCGCACACGAACGCCACGTCGGGATGCACATGTACCGCGAAGGGCTGCACCGAGCCCGGCGGCTCTTCGGAGGCGTTGAGCCGTTGGGTGAGGTCGGGGGTGGGGACCTGATTGTGAGACAGAGCGCAACACACATTAGCATTGAGAAAAGAAAAAAGAAAGGCGAATAATTAGAAAGATGAAGGAATGCCAACAGAAGGACACATCTTTAATCATGAGGATACGTTGCAAGCGCATTTCTTCTACGAAGGCTTCAATTTTCTTGCTTCGGCTCTTCAAACTCCGTACCTCATAGGGCTCAGGCGCAATCATCACGTGCGGATCCAGAGACTCCAAATCGAACAACCTCGACCCGAGCGAAGTCGAGGAAGCTTCGCGCGATCGCCGCGGCCGCGAGCTGGCTACCCCGGTGGTACTGTCACTGCTGCCACCATAGTCGCCACCACCGCCACCGCTGCTGCTGCTCCCCGCCTGAGAGCCCTTGGCATTGCTGTCGTCGTGGTCGTCGTCAGAACGAGACGAGAAGTAGCCGTCATCCCACACCGGCCAACTGCCAAGGAGCTTGTGCTGCCGCTGAGCCTGGTACCCGCCTTGACAGCATGCGCAGGCACGCAAGAACGGTGAACTGAAGTCGCCAGGATTCGTCATTAACGACGACGACAATGACAATGACAATGACGACGATGCTGATGGTGGCGGTGGCGGTGGAAGCGGTGTAGCCACTGGAACTGCTTCTTCGCTCTTTGCATCTTGGTTGTTTTCAGTGCTTTTGACATCTGATGAAGGCATTGAGGAGACCGAGTTCGTGATAGTTTCTGGTGATGTCGCCAAAACCTCAACTGCTGCTTCATCTTGGTTGACGCTGGCGTTGCTATGATCAGCACCGGCTGTCGCAGCTGTAGCCATCGCATTTAGTGCAGCTTCGCCACTACTACTAGAGGTTGCCGTTGGTGGTACTTCTTGAGTTGCTGCCATCACGTTCACAGGCTCAGCCTCAGCACTGAGCGCCGGTAACGACGACGATTGCGACGACGACAATGGCGGCGGTGGTGGTATTAGCTGTGATGAGATCACGAGTGCCGCTGCCTCGCCCACACTTTCCTCCATGTTTGCGCTGATAGTGGCGAGGGTAATGCCGGCATCCGACGACGCAACGTCATCGCTCAACGAGGGGCTGGGAGGTCGAAGCCAGTGCTCACCGAGAAGCTTGGCCGCTTCGTTCATTTGCAAGTCTTGCTCTACGCCCGTGCCGCCTTCTTCGTGCGGCCCTCCGGTGCTCGCTTTCGAGCGCTTCTTTTTGGCGCCCGGTAACATCACAGTGCTGCTGCCACTGCTACTGCTACTGCCATTGACACCAGTACTGCTGTTGTTGCTATTCGTAGAAGGAAGTCCTGCGGCGCCGCTGCTCGCACCCAGCACATCACCTGCTCTGCCGTTCTGTGGCGCAGCAGCCGTCAGCAATGAGCTGCCACCTTGCTTTGCACCGCCGCCGTTACCGCCAAGGTCAATCAAAGCAGTGGCAGTGGCAGTGGCAGCCACAGTTGCAGAAGGGGTCTCATTGATCGAAAGCTTGCGTTTCTTTTTCGTGCGAGCGGCTTTCTCTGCCGCAGCTTTCTCTGCTGCTGCCGTTGCTGCTCCAACCGTGTCCTTTTCAAGTGCTTGGGGAGATGGCCTCTTCTCCAGCAGCGTGGCAGCATGAATGACGTCATTCTTGTCGTTGGCAATGGTTCCGCCGGCTGTCTTGAGCCGCCGTTGAGGCAACAGGCGGTTGAACTCGGTGTCGGTGCCGCTGAGGATTGCGATGCAGCCGTTGCTTGCTCCTTCCACGGTGCCTATGCCACCACGTTTGCTGCTGCCGCCGCTAGTGTTGCTGCAATTACTGCTGCTGCTGTCACCGCTGTTGCTGCTATTACTGCTGTCGCTACTCAAAAAAGAGGCAGAAGTTCCAACTGTCTTGGGTTGTGGTGCCGCTAGCTTTCCAGTTTGGTAGCAGTCGAGCCTGAAGCCCGAAGCAGCCACCCGCACAAACGCCCAGCTGGAATTGCCTCGCTCGCTGAGTTTGCGGCCTCGTAGTGTGGAGACCGCATCCACCAAGGGCACGGGTGCTGCCACTGGCGTAGCTGCTACTGGTCGTACGGGTTCTGCAGCCGCAGCATCTTGTGCCGTAACATTGCCATCGCCATTCGCATGAGAAGGGGCAGGAGTCGCACTTGGCGTCCCCACTTCATCCACTGGTGTTGCTTTTGCAGCCTCGCTACTGACCCCTTCGCCTGCTCTCGCTGCTGACGGCACCACCACCTGTGCATCCGGCGTCAAGTCGGCCGCCACCAGCGCTCCAACCTTGTCTTCGATCAACAGCGCCCCTCTGCCCGCCCTCAACTCGCCCTTCTGCAGCAACTTCTCCAGGGTGACCGGAGAAGGAGGTCGGACCAGAAGTTTGTGCGTGCGCTCCACAGGCCGATTTCCGCCGTCTCCTACTAGCGCACTACTGTCGTTTGCCGCAGCGCCTGCTTCGCCGGGCTTCCCATGGCCGACCTGATCATTGGGGTGAGCGCGGCTGCGGTGGTATTCGACGAACCGCTCGCGCGTGCGGTCGGTCAAGTATGGTACGCCGCTGTGGTTCTCGAGGACCACCAGCGCCCTCGCTCGCGCCATCGAGGAGCCCGAGTCCTGCCACACCGCACATTTCAAGGACCGAGAGCGCAGTAGGAATAAAGATGAGTATACGTGTTCAAAAGATGCTTGCATGCGAAATATACTCGAAAGGAATAATTATAACATAAACAACGATGATTATGATAATGATTATGAAAATGATGATATCACGGCAGACAAAGATGACAAAAATAGCGCAGGTGTTAAAGAGCTCATTCATTGCACCTGTTCCAAGTCGGAAAGGCAACCTCGGAGCTCGCGCGCGACTGCCGCAACTGTCGCAACGCTGTCAGAAGAAGAAGGAGCGCCATCTGCGAGGAGTTTCAACGTGCTTAGAAGCGTGGCACGGAGGGCGCCCATGCCCTTGGCCTGCTCCAGCGCCAGCTCCTGCAGAGGATCGTACCACGATGGCTCGCCTCCTCTTTCTCCTCCTTTTGGGCCTGGAGCAGGCGACTCCGAGGGCGCACCTGAAGTGACCTCTGCCTTGGCGCTCGCGGTGCCAGCGTGATTGCCAGCGACCGTGGCGGGCGCAGCAGCAGTGGCAACCGCAGTGCACGTGTTGGTGCTGCTGCTGGTTGGGGTAGGTGGAGGAGCAACGAGAGTGGCTTTTTTCTTGCGGCTGGGCCCTGCAGCAACTGCTGCGTTGCTTGTAACCGATGTGGTCGCTGGAAGGACTGGTGCTTTCACGGCTAACGGAGCCGTGATCTTTCCCGCAGGAGCTTGAGCAGCGGCAGCAGCGGCACCAGCAGGTGGACTCGCGAGCGCCTTGCTTGAGCTCGTGGACGATGCCTTCTGCACGCGTGGTGCAGACTTCGGTGGCGGTGGCAGCTTGGGTAGAGGAGGTGGTGGAGGGCGCTTGGGAGGCTGCGCGGATTGCGCCAAAAAGCCTTCAAAATTAAACCCCGCAGGCCCGCCGATGGGGAATTGTGCAGTGCTTTCGGACCATACTCCCCATTTGTCCGCGAACCAGCCGCTCGTGTAACTCACCGCTGCTGCGGCTGAGGAAGGGGCTGGCGGAGGTGAGGTTGCTGCTGGTGCCTCTTTGCGTCGTGGAGTCGCAACAGCAACACCAGAAGCTGGCAGCACAGAAAACGCCGCAGTGCTCATACTACCTTCAAGTTCGAGCTCGGACGATGGTGCCGCACAACCCCAGCTCCTTCGCCACGGCCCATCGCCAAAGGTGGCAAATGCGTCAGCGAGCTTGATGGCTTCGGCTAAGCCCCGCGCACTGGAAGGGCCTTTGCGCAGGCCCTTCAGAACGTCCTCAGCAGCTTTTTCAGAATACCTGCATCCCACCCCGAAAACATAAAGGCAGCGTTGGCAACTTTTAGTGTACTAGGTAAGAAGTAGTCGAATCATATTCTGGTGTTGCAAGTACATATGTAGGGACATGCGCTGAAATTGAGTTATTCGTAGATGTGGTGTGCGCACCTCTGAACAAAACTGCGATCGTCGCCTGGGCCCTTCTGGAAGTTATACGAGTGCAAGAAAATCACAATGATCTCGCCCTTGGCTAGCGATTGTAGGTAAGGCGGAGGGTCCATGTCCAACGCTTGCACGTCCTGGTAAGGAGTCCGAGTATTGAGGAAGGGTCCTCGTGAAATAAAATCCAAACGCGCAGTTACAAAAAGCTATCCTGCAAATCAACCAAAACAGGGCTTACTTCGAAGGATTCAAAGGTAAGCGCCGGCCACCACGGGCAGCCCGTCATTTTACACCATACGAGTTCGCCGCCGACAACGCGCATGGGATTGCGCTCCATGATCAAGTGAACGACAACCTAAGATTAGGACGCTTCGCACTTCACACGCACTGTGTTGTGTTGTCAAAGAAGGAAGAAGGCACACTCTGGCTGCTGTGGTGGGACTGTGGGAATAAAATGAGGAAATGAGTATCTTTGAACTAATTCTTAGGTTTACGTTCCAAATGTGTACTGCTCGTTTGGGTGTGAGTTTGGGCAGGGTGACTTGCGAAAATATCTGAAAGCCTGAAAGTACTCCGATAAGTCTGAAACTTTGCGAATGCTTTATTCAAGCCACGGTTGAAACGCCGCGAATATGGATCACCAAGGAACAGGAAGGCTATGACTTTCATGTTTTGACAAGGCACAATAGAGGGGGTGTTTCTTTGTTTTGGGGAGTATTAACTAGACTAGACTAGAATTGAAACTAGCTACCACACTGGAACTTAATTAAAAGAGACACCGCCGATGAGGTCCCCACGTGCTCCAAGGGAACCCTCGTTGACGTCAAGACCTCCCCCCCAGGAGAAGTCTATCCCGACGACCGCACCGGTGAATCCAACGCAGCTGTAAACACCCGCCAAGTGCCCGTCAACCAAGATTACCACAAGAATGCCAAGGACCTCGACACCCGGCTCGGAGGGGATCAACAAGGCGGATTCGATTCGGAACTAAACACCTTCGGCCGAGACGGGGAAGTCCTGCGACCAATTGTTGGCGCATTTGGAGAGATTTCATCGCACATCGACCTCCTTGCCGATGTAATTGCGGACGCGCTGACAGCGGAGCACCTCTCCTACTACGGTGACAGGGGCTCGAAGACCGCCAAGGCCTATTACCGCCGGGTGCTTTACCACGCGTGGGGGCTCACCGCCCATCGTGGGTGTGCACGCCTTCTGCTCGATCGCCGGAGCCTCGTACAAGCCCCGAGCGCCCCACGGGACCAAAGCCAACACCCCCGTGCTCGCAACGACTACGACGAAGAGAACGCTTGCGAAAGTTATTTGAACCCCGATCCAGGATTCCAGTCCGGCCCGGGGGACTCTGTAGACGCCGATTAGATGGCATCCTTTCTGCTAGTAACTAAACCCAGTCCCCCCTCGGGGGGGGGCTCAGAAAAAGGGAAAATAGATAATAGCTCCGACCGCGTACTTTTTGATGATTGACAGGTACGAACACGCCCATTAGCCCACTACGCGGGGACTAACACGCGCCGTGTAGTAGACTAATCACTTATGTACGATCAATGCATCCAAATAATATGTACTGTACAGACTGTACACTGCCCTTAATTGTTGAGCCGGCCATGTGGCTTGCTTGCGGCAGATGTTGCCATGGCTGTCCTTATATATGCCTCCCATAATCCAAATAAAGCAGAAAGCAAGAAGAAGGCAGCCTATTGACTAATGATTCAACATACCTTCCTGCGCAATACTACGTACCTGGTTTCTGGTTTCTAGCGCACTAGGCCTTCTTGAATGTATTTTCAGGGCCGCAGAACTTCGGAACTCGCCCCGATCTAAAATGAAATTAAATAAACACGATCCTTGGTTCTAGAGATCAGGTGTCAATGCGGTAGGTCTAGGGCCGCGCGGACTTCCACTTTTGTATCATCGCGGACTCAGCGACATTGGCCTTGCGCTTCGTAGTCGAAACCACCGCAGGTTTCTCCAGCACGCCAGAAGAAGCTGTAAATGACTCGGCCGGCAAGTCAAAAAGAGGCTGCTTCAAGTCACTCGACTGCACATACCGCAAATAGTACCCTAAGCGCGATGTTACCCACCCAATTGCTGCTGCGACTACAGCTTCCGCTTGGTTTGCCACTTTTTCCACGCCTTTCTGCGCGTGAGCATCTGAAGTGAAGGTAACCATGTAGTAATTGTCGCCTAGAATGCGAACTTCAAGCTTACAATTTCCCATGAACTCTTGAGCGAGCTGTATCCCAGAAAAGGGCACCCCAGTCGATGAGTATATCAAAATCGACGACTTTTCCATTGCTATACTCGGGGCAGAAGATATTGGCTCTTCAACTTCCTCGGTTGAATGTGATGATGACGGTGTTACACCATCAGTCGGAGCAGCTTCTGAGCTAGATTCCGGCACATCATCATCTTTTTCTTCAAGCTTCACATCAGAGATAGCGCTCGACGGGCTCTCATTGATAACAGGTGTAGATGGGCGAATTAAATCTGCCATTTCGATGAGCCTCGTGGATAAGAATTTATCCGAGAGACCCCCTGCCTTCCAGTCAATAAGCCTGCACTCCAAAAATGCTGCAAGACGATTGTCTCCACGCCCAGATTGCAATAAATCTTTCAGGCTGTTCCAGGCAGCTTTCACCGCATCTGCAGGACGTTCTGGGCTCCCATCGATGTTCGCAACGGCGGCATCGTAATCAGCTGTGAACTCGTGGGTTGCGGCTACGTCAGAGGAGGTTTGAGGCGCTATGGGTGCATTCCAGGACACTTCGTTGGTATTTTCATTCCAGAAGTAAGCTTCGGCACAATCCTCCGTATAAACCTGCTTCCATCCGGGCAATAGCTTAATCTCAGCCTCGGCTTTTGTATCCTTTTCCTCATTTGCCGCGTCAGCAGGGCGAGCTGGGCCGGTTCCGATTTGTCTACGGCCCATGGTCAAAAACTAACCGAGATTGTAGACTAGCCCAAAAACAAAAATTGTCCTGATGGCTAGTTATGCAGTCTATAAGCTAATGTTATTTCCCTGTTGAAATCGGTAGACAAATAGAGCCCAGCCAGGCCCTTCCTTGCTGCAATTATTCCTGTACTTTTGATGCGATGGAAATGCAAGAAGTGAAAGGACAGAAAAGAAAGGCTTTCAAAATATAAATACGTCACTCGATTGATCTACCTACGTCAATACCTATCAAGATTTTCAAGGAGAAAGACAGGGGATGTGGGATTAAGGCGACTTAAGAAACAAGCGGACATCTATAGCCATTCACCCAGCATTCCGCCTGACACCCCCTTAGCATTAGATCTACTATCGCAAAAGCAAACAACCGCAAACCGTAGGTAAATGCAACCGAAAGCCGAGACAAGCTCAAGAAAATACATCTGTCCAACTCACACGGACGAGCACGCTGCGTTCGTAGCTGTATCAGTGGTGACTTTAGCTTCAGGTGGTGGTGTAACTTGGTTCAGTTTTTTCTGCAGCGCGAGGCACTTGAACGAGGTGTCCCGCGAAGCCTGGCTTTGGTGCCGCAGGCGCTTCACGAGCTGGGCGTGCGTGAGGAATTTGTCGGTGGTCTTAGTCAAGTGCAGGTCAGCGTTGCACGCGCGCGCGACAAGGGCAGTGAGCTTCTGATTTATCAAGAGGTTGGTGCATTCTTTGCACGACGATGACGACGGTGTCAAAGTGTTGCGCGCAGCCTTTACGAAGGCGGTGCAGTGGATGGATCGAACGTGCGAGTGGGCGTCTGGTGCACTCCACGTCACGAAGGGCTCATCTTGGAGGCCATGAGGATAGTTAGCCCCCACTGGTGTCGGTAAGTTGATTGGGACCCCGCGGCACATGACGCACTCCCCATCGCGAGCAAGTGCCTCTACATTTTCGCCACGCAATCGAGCGACTTCGCAGCGCAGCTCGTGGTTCTCAGCCTGGGCACTACTTAACTTTGCCTGCACGACGCTCGTGATGTCGGCCTGAGCACGTGGCGAAGTTACAGGAACCAGAGAGGAGCATGCGCTCTGAGCCCTAGTCTGCTCGTTGCGCTCCAGAGGCGTTGACGGCCCTTCAAACGTTGGTGATGAAGACGACGAAGATGACGGAGGCACTCTGCTTGGCAACTTTGCATCGCCCACAGTTGCCTCAGTCGCCTTCAGCACCTGGAAATGACACAGGGGTACCACTAAAATGCACTAGTTGCATAACGCGGGATGTTACATGCTATAATTCACACCTCAGATCTTTCGGCGTCTTCGTCTTTTGGAGCTGCTTGAAAGAAGCTAGTCACGAGCTTCTTCTGCGCGCCCATGGCCCTATCAGGCATTGCTTTACGTTTGTTTGTCGCTTCCAGGTCGGAGACAACTTTTGGCTTGTGCTTCGCCACCACATGCTGCGTCAAATGGCGTGCGTCGCTGAGCTTGAGTACCTTTTCGTATGGCATAGTTATGACAAACGTGAAAGAATGGCACCGACACCGTCTACATGTGCTTGTAAGCTTCTAAAATAAAATATACTCACCGCTCGACACTCGCACTCTACGGGTCGTGCGTACTCGCCGATGGGGCTGATTCTTTGAAATCGCACGGTGACGTTGAGGCCACCGTCGTTGCCGTCGTCAAATACGTGCGAATACAAGAGCTCACCGGCCCAGTGATCGCTGTTCTTGAGCTTCTGAGCCGCGCTTTTGCGAGCTTCTAGGCGTGCCTGCTTTCTAGCACATGCGACACTATGAGACTGGAGTGACTTCCTGCTGTACGAATGAACCCCAAAGTGGTGGAGGCATTGTTGGCAGTCGGCGCCGCGCCTGCCTGTCCTTATGTACAACCGCTTTCCACCTTCCTCGTCCAATTCAAAGGTCTGACCGACGGGCACACATGGCAGACCTTGCTTTTGGTGCCACGCCTGATCCTCGTCGCTCAGTACAATAGATTCAGGGGCTTGTTTTTGAGAGTCGGCGTCGGTCACCAGTTCGAGTTGCGGGGGCGTCTCTTGGTGTTGCCGGATAACTTCTACCTGACTAGAAGTATCTGAATCGCGCACATGTTCTATAGAGTTCATAGACTATGCAGGCGCACTATTGCTAGCTACACAATGTCTTTGTGCTGTGCCCGACTGCAATTTATCGATTCCAAAGCTTGTACGTTGTACCTTATCTAGTTGACGGCCTCATGAGGCCTCATGGTTTTGGAAAGATAAATAACCACATGATACCGGAATACGTCACGTCAATGAAACAAATACGTAAATACGTCACCAAACAAATACGCAAATACGCCGGTGCCCTCTTCAAAACCAAAACGCCCTACATTATATCATGTACAATAATTCGCTGATAAGGATAACAAAAATTAAAAATTAAAATTTCAGATGGGGATTATGCTTCGGGAAGAATTTCTCAAGGAACTCTCTGAACAGAATTATCCCTAAAAAAGAGAGAGGTTCCTAGAGAAGGTTGTATAAATAGGGAACTCTGCCTAATGTAAGCACAAGCAGGCAAACTTTCCCCCTTGACCACAATTCGATTTAATTTCCATTCGCAACCGCAGCATTGCAGCACCACAGCCCACAGCCGGTAGCATATCTAAACCCCGGTTGAAGGACCATGCGCCTCCGGTATCCCGTTTGTGAAATCCCTACAACCGTGTCTTGACTCAAGAGCACTTCCAGATCCGGCAAGTGTTATCCTTGCTGCCCGTAATGATGGTGTCGCCCTCGTAGTTGAACGCACAGCTGAAAATCTCGTCCGTGTGGCCTTCCAAAATCTGCACGCACCGAAAGACACGCACCGAAAGCAACCGATCGTGAATGAAATCTACTTATGAACTGCACCCATTCCTGTCCCCACGGGTGCCCCTAGACCCCCCGACCTCGGAAAAGACGCATTGCTAGGGTAGTAAAGATATACACTCGTTTTCTGACCTGCATGCAGCCGCCCGTCTCGACCTCCCATATGCGCGCCGACTTGTCGCTGCTCGCAGTGAGGATGCGGGACCCTTGCGGGTTGAAGCACACCTTGCTGATCTCTCCCTCGTGCCCCACCAAAATGGCCTACATTCGCATGACGAGCGCGCGACAATGATATGAAAGCAAGCGAGGGTGCTGACGATACCGCATGCACCATGTGTAATGTACAAGCAGGAGCTTGCGCGTAGAAGAAAAAAAGAAAAAAAAACATCTCTCAAAAGCAGCCCCAGTGCCCACCTGGCACGCGCCGGTGTTGGTGTTGAAGACGCGGCTGGTGCCGTCGGCGCTCGCGGAGACCAATTTGGAGCCGGTGGTGTTGAAGGACACGTCGAGGATTTCGTCGTTGTGGCCCCGCAAGGTGTGCACGCACTGGCCGCTGGCCACGTCCCATACTTTACAGGTGCGGTCGATGGACCCGCTGATGCACAGGTCCGACCCGAAGTTGAACTGCGCACGAGAGGAAGAAAACATAAAATATAATATAATATAAAGCAAGAAAAACGTCGAACGCAAACGTGTGTACGTCATTTCAGCTTAAGAAGTCACTTCGAGCTCCCGCCTACGTCTCTGTTACATGAAAGGGTGGGAAGTAGTGGGAGAAAGAAGAAGAAGAAGAAGAAGAAGAAGAACAAGACGAGAAGTATCAATCTCGAATCACCTGAGTGCTGGAGATTTCGCCGTTGTGGCCGGAGAGGGTGTGGATGCAGCGGCCCAGGCGCACGTCCCAAATCTTCACTGTGTGGTCGAAGGAACCCGTGATCACGCGCTCGCCCTTGCTGTCGAAGTTCAAGCTCACAATCTGCACAAGGAAAAGGAGTGCACGCACGCCAGCAAAAGTGGAAAGAATGAGACACAGTACTGTCCCCACACGCGCGCGCGCTTGCACGTCTCATGAGTCCCAATCCTGGCCTCAAGTCCTGTTCATCTGGTGCATGATGGCATCCGCGCGAGCACTGCTTTTCAAACCTAAATCTCTCTCTTTCTCTCGCCTTCTCCTACATGTGCCTACCTCCGCGGTGTGGCCGAGCAAAGTGTGCAAGCACTCGCCGGTTTCCACGTCCCAGAGCCGCGCAGTGTTGTCCATGCTCCCCGTGGCCACCACCGTGCCCTGCGGGTTGAAGCTCAGGCACACGATCTCCGTGGAGTGGCCCCGAAACGTGTGGTGCAAGTCGCCGTTTTCCGCCGACCACAGCTTGCAGGTTTTGTCTGGTGTGGGGGGGTCGAGATTGGAAGAGAGATGAGGAAGACGAAGTCGCGAGGAGCAGACCGAGGGGAAAACTCAAAATAAGTTGGGTAAAAGCGTGTAAATGCACGAAAGACGAGCTCGCCAAATGATGACAGCACGTTTTGTTTCCAAAGGTAAATAACATGCTGTTGGCCTTACCAAAGGAGCCGGTGATGACTTTGTCGCCATAGGGATTGTTGAAGGCGATGGCGTAAACCACGTTGCGGTGGCCCTCTAGCGTCAGGAGCTCCTCGCCGGTCTTTCACACAGAGGGAGAAGGTGGCGGAGAGAATGTGGACAAATCAGAGGAAAGAAAATGAAATAATAGGAGCTGTACACTAGGGGCATAAGTCAGGCTACTGAATCAGGGCTACTTGTCGAGGGGTGTGGGCTCTCTTTCTCACCTCGGTGTTCCAAATTTTGCAAGTGCGGTCGTAGGAGCCAGTGATGAATTTGTCGCCACTCTTGTTGAACGCACAGTTCGTGAGTGGCAAGATGTGGGCGCGCAATATCTTGAACAAGTAAAAGTCGCTATTCTGTAGTAGTAGACGAGGGAAAGATAGGTAGAGGGTGCGTCAGCGTTTGCCAGCGTTTACATTCGAAGGGTAGAAGAGTTAGTAGCTGGATGAGATGTAAATGGGCAAACAAAGAGCATCGTCCGCGACGGCACTGCGATTGATACATGTTGCCCCACCTCGTTGGTTTCTAACTTTTCGATGAGCTTGTAGATGAGTCGTCGCAGCTGTGGCTTGCGATTTTCACTAATCAGCGGCTCTCGAGCAACCATGTCATCAACCAACACCTCCACGTCCGACCTGTTCAGCATCGCAAAGCGGTGACGGCGAAAGCCCATAGATGTAGCGGGATGTGTTGTCCAAAATCTCAATGTAAGCCATAAAGCATGGCCATCAGTCAAATAAAAAGTTAAACTTTCTACTGTTCAATAATTTGACTTTGCGCTGAGCTACTTGGGCCTCAGTGGTTAATAGTGATGGTGTGCGAGCTCTTACTGTGGGGTGAGGTTCAAAAGATCGACTTCCTTCTGCGACCTCGTCCCATCTCGCGATTCAACTTCGAGGATGATACCTGTGACCAAGGAATTTATCAATGTTAGGTAACACCTGGAAATACATTCGCTGGAAGAGGAGTGCGGCAGACGATGGTCGTTCCATGGACAAAAGCCTTAATTTAAGCCAAGACTGACTTTCATATTACCAGGTGGATAGTATCTCAAAAGAAAGCGCCTCAATTTCATCACTGATGTCTACGGCTGAGCTTAGAGGGAGTTATGCTCTGCGCTTCCACTGCGCGCCCACAGTTAGTATACTAAATGCCCAACAGTTTCGAAAAAAAGGTGAACACGAATTCACGAATCGACTAAAAGTCGACGACGGGTTGTTGCACGACGAAGAAGGTAACTGATTGAATATATCCCCCTGTAACCTGGTGCTGGTGCACACTGTGTGCACACTTCCCACACAAATCCCCCAAGGGGGCAGGGTTATGTAGTATAGGACAGAGCAGCAAAGCAGGGCCCTGAACCCTTTGCTCCTGAGGGCGCCGTCTTGTTAGCGCCCGTGGGACCCCAGGGACTCCTGCATCCAGAAGCCAAAGGATATGAATGGCTGTTTGTGGGTATTTTGGGGCCTGCACGAGGCCACTGCAAGCCCGTGTCAGAGCGGAAGGCGCGCCCAACCACGACAGACGTGCTTACCTCTTTAGGGGATTCTTGAGCGCGCGTAGTATTCTTACGATAATTAATGGCTGTCTTCGCCTAGGGCCTTAGTTACGGGGCCCTCATATAGCAATTATTTGCTTGCTTAGGAGAGGGCCCTGGTGAAGATGAGTGTCCCTTTTCTTGGAGTTGCGTCTCCATTTGTCTTGAAGTCCTGCTAACGATGCAGAGAT
>Ga0307982_1001783_pt1 | contig 17498 bp, 14 predicted proteins | sample OrgLakmetagen989_FD_201847 | JGI IMG/M metagenome (GOLD analysis project Ga0307982, IMG submission 201847) | Saline water microbial communities from Organic Lake, Antarctica - #989 | ecosystem: Environmental > Aquatic > Non-marine Saline and Alkaline > Saline | place: Antarctica: Organic Lake... | reverse complement strand
TGCTGCTCGCGGGGTGTCGGCTCGCGCTCGCTCGGTGGGCGCCTGGGCCCGCGGTGTGCTGGAGCTTGCACTGCCAGAGCTCAAGAAGCTGCGAGATGCGGCAGTCAGTTGTTGCGGGCTTGTGCTGTGCGCTGCCGGTGTGCTCGCCCCCTGGATGCTGCGCAGGCACGCCGGCGCGCCGCTGCCCCCCCCGTCACAGCAAGCGGCACCCAGCAGTGGAAGGAACTGCTGAATATCGCCGTGTGTGTAAGCCGGCGTGCCATGGATGCATCTGAGCAGCCATCTGCAGAGACCATTGCTGCCGAGCTGGACACGCATGCCTCAGCAGTGTTTGGCGAAACGCATAACTGCTGCTCGCTGTGCAACAGGGAAACGTACGACAAAGGGTCCATGGTGCCACTGCGGACTGCCCAGCAGCAATTACGCCCTGGGGGGGCTCTGCGCTCCAATGGGGCCCGTCCGAAGGCCTCGGTGCTGAACAAGCCTCCAATTGGTGACGCCGCCGCCCCCTCAGGCAATTTTCCTGTGAGCGGCAACCTTCGCCAGCTTTCTGATTTCGAACACACTGTGAACCACAATCGCATCGGTTTCCAGCAACAGCGCGCCCTTGGTGTGCCCAGTGCACACCTGGGGCCTGCGCGCCGAGGCGGAGGGCAGGGGGCAGCCAAGGCAGCACGTGCAATACTCAGCTCAGGCAATGACCGGCAGCGGGGGGGGGCAGCGAGTGGCCTCTAGCTCGTTCCGGCCCGTGCGCCTACCTAGCCAGTCCCGCCTCACAGCGTCCAGTAGAAAGCTGGCCAACGATAACAGCCGCTAGGCTCTCAAAATACTCGTGAGTTCACAATGTGCTTTTACCTACTTGTTGGCAGAGGGATGATTTGTTCAGTATTCCGTGTCTCGTGATTGCTTGTACAACCAAGCAAACGTCTCGTTTGCTTCGTTGAAAAACAAGAGCCACGACAACCTGCACGAAACCGCGCGGCAGAAAAAGCTCTTGCACAATATATTATTAAATAACGAGCACCACAAGCATTGGCCAACATAACAGTATGGAAGATGGATATACGCAGGGTCTCATGCTCACGCACTGTTGAGCAATGTGCACTGCCTCTTCCCAGGAGCCGCCAGTTTGAATGCACCACGGACTGTGGAATTGAGAGTGTGTGATGTACTTGTGTCGCTGTGTGCCAGAATAGCACCGCTTTGGTGCTGCGCGGCAGGGGCAGGGGTGGATGCCCGGGTGCGCTTGTGCCCGCCTGCAGCGGTGCCCTGTGCAGCTGCGGTGCACGCAGTGTCATTGCTGCGTGCACTGTAGTCGCTCGCAGTCGATGCCCGCACAGAGGACGCTGCCTCGCTCACATTACCTGGGTGCGACGGTGCAGCTGAGGGCTGGGAAGGGGCTGCACAACGGAAACCAGCAGATTGCAAGGCTTGGCCAGCTGGAATTAGGTGGGGGGGTGCCAAGCTTTGCATCGAGAGAGCGTGGGGAATCAGCGTGTTCAGCGACAGCGGCTGGGTCAAGCCAGGACTGGGGTGCATGCTGCCGGCGGCGGAGGCGAAGGAGGCCCCCCCTGCAATGGCTTCAGCAAAGGAACGAATGGCCAACCATGATGCGTTGTGCACGATACTATGTGCAGCAGCTGGCATCTGGGTGGGGGCGGTGTCATGCGCCTCGGCTTTGGGGAGTGGTGCTGTGGAGGCCACTGGCGCTGACGAAGCCACACAGGACGACCCTGCTGACGAGCTGCCTGGTGAATAGGCAGCGGCAGGCGGAGGGGTCCCAGGCGCCTGTTTGCATGTTGGAAGCTGTGGTGGAATGTCCATGTTGCCCTTGACGGGCGCAGCCTTCAGCGGTTTATGAGGCCACCACCGTTCAACGTTTGACGACAAGAACTCCCGCCACAACGCTCGTCGAGATGGATGGGCATACTCCAAAGGTGTCGCATTCAACCTGTCCGTGCCCCGCAGAATAGATTCATTCATGTCCAGAATTCGTGCGGCAATTTTGAAGGATGGAGATGCGCTCCAAACACAATCATGCATGGGAGTTTTGCCGCAGTCATCGGCTGTGGTGACGTCTGCGCCAGCAGCAACAAGTACATCAAATACTCGCTCAGCACCGTGACGGCATGCATGGTGCATCAACTGTAATATATAAAGGTGAAAGCGGGGAGAAATGCGTACAATGGTACCCTACAATGGAAAACAAAATGTGACGTAGCCACATCCGGTGGTCAATTTCCGCAACGGTCAAAAGCGGTCACCGGCAAGCACCTCCAAATTGGAGCCAAGACCTTGTGGAAACCAACCCCGGGACAGTGTGGGACAAAATTGTTTCAATAACTCCGTAGACCCGGGAAGTTGTCATGGGGACACAGGCACGCAATATCACCACGTAAGCACAAAATGACACAGTGGCGGTGCTACACGACTGGTCATGGCGTACTCACAGTTTGCCCGAAGGCATTACACGTGTTGGGGTGAGCTCCTTGCGCAATGCGTGCCTTGACAAAGTCGACATCATCTCTGCTGATAGACTGAAGCATGTCTATCGTGTATGCTCGACGAGAGTCTTGCGTCACAACACATGCCAGTCCAGCTTCCAAAGTTTTGAAGCGAGCAGTGTCCCAGCCACGCGAGCTCTGCAAAACCCACAAATACATAGCGAGCAGGATTTTGCATCTTGTCGGTACTTACAAGTAGCTCTTCGTGGAGAGCTTGTGGTGAATCTACAGCAGCCATGCCACGTAAGCGAGGTGGAGAATCGAATTCCGCAAGGTGCAGACAGGTCAGACAACGAGGAGGTTGTCTGCACTGCACTGTGAAACCTACAGTGTCTTGAATTCAAAGCTGGGTTGTGTAATGATCTTGGCGATGTTATTTACGGTGTATGTAATGTTATTTACGGTGCGCCATGAAGAGTCAGAGAGAGACGTTTGCACAGGCTCAATCGTTGATCCATGAAGAGGTCTCGGGGGCCTGTAAAAACTTGTCTGACTTCACCAAGAGCACACAGTGCAAGGTTGGAGCCCAGCGCAGACAAGATTATACTTTTCACACGAGCTCCTCTGCCGAACAATGAATCGGGCTCGAGGATCATGCTTCATGCTGCCTCCCATGCCCAAAGATATTTCTCCACTGTCAAGATGCGGAGAGGGACATTCACCGGCAGATGTAGGGGGGGCAGAACTGGACAGGCACAACTAGCGGACGCTCGACCCAACCAATCCCTAACAGCAACTTGCTTAGCATGCGGTTTTTCCAGCACCAGAGCTGACCAGACAAGGGACACAAAACTGTTTTACACACACGCCGACACTTCTGCTGAGAATGGCTCGGGATGGCAGCCTGGAGAATGCGCTGTCAAAAGAGCACTTCAAGGCAGTGACTGATGCACGCAGGGAAATGTATGTATTTGCTGCCGGTAGCTCTACCTTGGGTCAGGTTTCGAATTCAGCTGATCACTGCCTCGTTGTTGCTGCAGCTGGACTGGAGGCTTCAAGGGTATGGCCTACGGCACCGTGCTCGGACTAACTGCAGCATTCGTTGGCAGTAAGAGGGCGAAGTTTTGTGTATTGCCTGTACAATTGTAGCACTGGGCTCATCGCAGAAAAGTCTGGCTTCGCTCCCAAATGGGGAGCCAACGAAATGCTTTTTGGAGCTTTGAGTGGGTCACTTTCATCCATTACGACAACTTGAGCATGATTTACCGTACATTTATACAGGTGGGACTGCTGCTGGTGGCCTTGTGGGTGCCCAAGTTCGTGGGCGGCCAGCCATTGACAGCCTCGGACGATGTGAGTGGTTTGTGACGTGGCACTGCAAAACGCAAGTGAAACACCCACCCACCTTCTACAGCTGGGGCAATGCAGACGAATGCCAAGCCGCTGCGCAGCGAATACGAGAACCGTGTTTTTACGGCCAAGCAAGCTGAAAGACATGCACTTGAGGCGGCAGCTGCAGCAGCCGCAGCAAGGCAGGAAGCCTCATCCTCCCCCGACATGGAGCACCGGGGCTCCGACACCTGGCATGCCGGCCGCGCCGGCGATGCGCTTGAGGACACCACTGCACATGAGCACACTGCACCGCCTGCTCCATGGCAAGGAGCTGACTCGCAAGAAGACGGCCTATCTGGGCTCCAAGGAGCCACTGCCCGGGAGCGGCGCGCTGCCTACAGGCGAAGGCTGGAGGAGCAGCACTAACAGCAAGATAGGCAGTTGCCCGACGAAGTTTGAGTGACAATGCATTGAAGAGCACCCACACAGCGCCGTCTTGAGCCCCTCTGGGGGGACCTTCGACGTCACTGCCCACGGGACGCGAAAGGATTCAACGGTGGCACAGGCCACGGGGGGGGAAGGAAGCAGGCTGGGAGGGTGGCCCAGAGTTCCACCGAGAAAGCAGGGGGTAGAGGGGGGTGTTGAGTCCGATCGCCACCGCAGGCAGCAGCGCCGCTCACGTGGCCACACCGGCAACGCTTGCCGGGAAGCACGCTGCAGTGCTTACTCCTCCTCCTCGTCCTCGCCCAAGTCAAAGAAAGTGATCTTGTATGCGTCGGGGCCGGAGGTCAGCACGCGCAGGTACTCGCGGAGTCCCTCCTTGGCAACGTACTTCTTGGTGAGGTAGCGAAGGTAGCGCTTAGACACCTGAGCGACAGCGGCGTTGTCCTTGGTGACCAAAGGAGAAGTCACGGTGACCTTGGTGGTGTCATTGGCGACGACGACTGCACAAACGTGTGTTGAGCAAATGCCTTGAGCACGTGCAGTGTGATTGCTCAGCAAGCAGTAAAAGGCGGAAATAGTGCTGGGCAACAGGCGCTCCCAAAGTCATAACAAAACAACAAAGCTCACCATTCTCGCCCAAATTGCCAGCCTTGCCTGCAACCTTGATGTTGTTGCGCAGGAAATCGGCCTGCAGTGAGAAACTAGAGGTGTGGCCAGCAGCAGAGAGCTAAAACAGCGACTGCACGTACGAAGGCACCAGCATCAATAATGGTGCGGTCGACGGGCTCAGACACATCGATGGTGAACACATTGTTGCGCTTTGCGCCCTTCTGCGTCGACAAAAAAGGTACAATGTATGCTGAATTCGGCGGATGCCAGTGATGACAGTAGCTCAATTTCCGCACTCACGCGTGCGGCCATTTTGACTGGATTGGGAGTGAGAATTGCAACGATCAGCAAAAGTTGAAGCAATTAAGCACTAGTAGCATTGAATGTTCACTGGAAAAGTGTCGCAGGCGGGCAAATCACAAGCACTTGAGCTGCTCAATATCATTCACGTACGTCTTTTTCAATGGCAGAAAATATTTCTTTGGAGCGTGTTGCAGGGGGTGTCAAAGCACCAGCAGCTGGCAAACCTTCCGTGGAACAAGTCTCAATGGAACCGGTGATTTGATGAGTTCATTCACGTCAAACCGATAAAATTACCGTGTAAGGTAATTGTGGGCTCCGCTTTGTTACGAAAGCAGGCGGGCCCGCAACAACGTGTTGTTTTGCTGGCAGAATTTTCGTTTGCATGGCATTGGAGTTGAGCAAAAGATATCCTACTGAGACTGCAGCAGACCGCCGGTCAAACCTACACACTATCTTGTGTGGTTTAGTGCTCGATGGCAACTTTGAAACCGACTTGGATGTTGTAATTGTTGCATCCCCGGGTCGAGACAGACTTTTCATGGGCCATTCAGACAGCCCTGGACTTGGAGGCTGCACCATAAACGCCGCCACTCAAGCAGAAATACTAAGCTTCACGCAAAAACTGTCCTTTTCGAAAGATTTGCATTTCAGCAACGCTGTGCCGGGCGCATTTCCTGCCTTCGTGCTGCCGCTGACCCTGCTAACGGCAGCGGGCAAGCTCATTGACGAGCAGCTTGCAGCTGAAACGCTGCCCCCCTCCCTGCCAGCCGCAATCGCAGTGCAGGGGGCAATGCCAGCCTCCACCCCTGCAGCTGCTACTGCTGCTACTGCTGCTGCTGCTGCTACTGCTGCTGCTGATGGTGCTAGCAGCAAGCCCTTCCCCGCACACCATGTGGCCGCCGCCCTGCTGGGGGCATCGGCCGCCGCTAAGGCAGGCGCAGCTCAGGGAAGGGTGCACTGTGCTGCCCTGCACCAGCTGTGGACAAGACGGGACTGGCAGGCATATGCCTCTGCCGCGCTGGCTGTCATGTGCAGTCGCGTGTTCCCCTTCAGCAGTCAGCTCGTGACAGCCCTGGAGCGGGGTGCAGGGGGGCTACGCATGCACATCGCCGCCCTAGACCTGCCCAGTACAGGGGGTGTCAGCAGTAGTGCTGCCCTCACAGGCTCCATCTCCATGGGCCTGGAGGCTGCTCTGGGCTTCGTCTGGCCCCGCTCAGTGCACGCAGTCGTGGATTTGGCGGAGTACCTCCTGGGAAAAACAGCAGGGGCTGCGGATAAAACCGCGCAGTTATACGCAGCGCGGGACAGCGCAGTGGTGGTCAGCTCGTTCCCTGAGAAGTTCCTTCGAACAGTGAGCATCCCGCCAGAACACATCCGTGTGTTCATGGTGCAAACAGATATCCCCCGCATCACCACTACAGCCGGGGGGGAGTGGCTGACGGCTCAGCTAGACCCGCAGCGCGCCGCAGCGGTGCAACAATGGGGTGCTGCCGTCATGCAGTCATGCGGTGCTGTCGCGTATGAAATCGCAAGCGCCGACATTCGGAAGGCCCTTGTAGGGGGGGGTATGAAATGCACCTTGTCTGCAGATGACATCTTCACGGTGTGTTTGGCACTGTACGGCACAGCAGACACGCAGGAGCCGCAGGAGCTGTATGTGCAGGGGGGCCTCCTGAGGGAGCTGGCTGCAGGAGGCGCCCTGGCGACACTGGTGCCAGACACACCCCGCCGCCACAGCATTGTGTACAGCCTGCTGACTGCCGTGCGGGAAAGCGTCACTGTGGGGGGCACACGGCACTGGCCACGCGCCGCTGCTCTGTACGGTATCTCGGAGTGCGAGCGTGGGGCCGTGTATGAGGCGGCAATGGGCACCTTGGGGGGGGGCGGCGCCAGGGACAGTGCCGGCGCAGCGACCGCCGTGGCAGCTGTCTTGCGCTGCGTGGCCACTGCCCATGACGGAGACAGGGCCCTGTGGGATGCCTGGGCTGATGGGGGCGCCTGCTCCCAGCTCCAGGCAGCTGCCCCTCCGGCGCTGCCAGAAGCTGGCGGGGCTTGGACAGCATGGGCCCATCGCAGCGCAGCAGGAGAAGTCGCAGCGGCGCATGTCACCCAGGAGCAGCTGGCGCAGTGGGCTGGGACCCCCCTTGAACACCCCTTGCAGTGGAAACCTGGGTCATTCCAGCGCAGCCTGCCCCAGTTTGACGCCGCCGCGGACGACTTGGCAGCAGCCTTCCCGGGCACTGCTGCGCTGCGGGTGGCTGCAGCTGGCTTGGGGGGCTTCGTGGCTGTGCACTGCACCGCTGCTGTGGCCGCTGCCGTGGCGGCTTGGCTGCAGGGCCGGGGATGGCAGCCGAGGGAGGTGACACCAGGCATGCCCACTGCTGTGCTGGCAGTGGCGCCGCTGGGCCAGCTGCTGCAAGAATGCCAGTGAGCGGCCCCTGGAGCTGAGTTAGCTGTGTGTGCAATGTATTGTAAGCTTTGTTGAAAGGCAGGTCACCTGCGCTGCAACGCGTAACCCCCCCTGCACCCCCTACAGTGCTGCCTCTACGCCTTGGTGAAAGTCATGCCGAGTTCCTTGGCCAAGAAGGCAAAGGTCTCTGCCACCTCGTCCAGCACCTTGCTCGTGGGCTTCCCTGCCCCGTGGCCAGCCTTGCGGTCCACCCGCAGCAGCAGGGGGTGGGTCTGGTGGGGGGAGGGGCCGGCGATGCTCTGGAGCGCTGCCACCATTTTGAAGGAGTGTGGCCCAGGCACCACACGGTCATCGTGGTCTGCTGTGCTCACTAAGATGGCGGGCAGCTGCTGCTCCGGCGAGGCGGGGGCCGTCACATTGTGCACGGGGCTGTATCCCAGCAGGTACTCCAGCCACTCCGCGCTGTCCTCTGCACAGCCGAAGTCCGTCTTCCAGGCGTGACCAATGGTGAACATGTGGAACCGCAGCATGTCAGCCACGGGCACCTGGCTCACTGCGGCACGGTACAGGTCGGGGTTGCGCAGAGACGCTGCCAGGGTGAGCAGGCCTCCATTTGACCCACCCTGAATGGCCAGGCGCCCGGGGGCAGTCACCCCCTGCTCCATCAGCGCGCGGCCCACCGTGGCAAAGTCGTCGAAGCAGTTGGTTTTCTGCATGAGAGCCCCCCCCTTGTGCCATTCCTCGCCGTATTCGCCCCCCCCTCGAATGTTCGCAAGCACCCACGCCCCCCCCAGCTCACTTAGCCACACCAGGCGAGTTGCACTGAAAGAGGGGGTCATGCTGATGTTGAACCCACCGTACGCATACATGAGTGTGGGTAGGGGCGTGTCTGCGTCTGCCGCTGCCTTGCTGCGGACAATTGTGTAGGGGATGCGGACACCGTCAGCTGCCGCAACGAACCGCTGCTCTGCGACAAACTGGGATGCGTCGAAACCAGGCACAACAGTGGTGTTCCATGTGGATACCTTCAAGTGTTCCTCCTTGATCTCAGTGGGTGCGCCCCCAACGTAGGCGGGCAGGGCGCCCCGCTGGGCAACATCCAAGCCTTCCCCTGTGTAGGGAGCCTCACGTGTCCAGGGGTTGCCCACTGCAGGCAGGTCCAGACGGAGGCTGGTGCCTGGTGCCAGGTACGAGACATACTTGATCATCACCCGGTCTTGCGACCGTTTGCCTGATACCCCCAGGGATCCTGGCCCAGGCATGACCACTTCAGCACCAGGGGCGTCGGGGGCGTACAAATTCCGCACATGCATGACATCAGCTGCATGCCGTGACAGCACTGTGATGAGGTATGTGCTGCTGAGCACACTAGCATCATCCAGTACCCCCCCCTCCGGATCCTGTGGCAGCCACTCATGCAGCTGCAGGTGCCCCGCAGCGCCATCACCACCTGCATCGGCGACATCCCCCGTCACTGCAGCCTCCTCCTCCAGGGAAGTGGGCATGGTGAAAGCCACGATGCGGTATCTGGGCGCATTCTTGTTGGTCTTGGCCCACATAGTTGGCCCATCGTTCGCGATGATGTCATACTCCGCGTCGAAGTTGTCGATCAACTTCAAGATGGGCACGGGGGTGGCGTCTGAGCCAGTGGCCTCCTGTGTCAGGAATGCTTGCCACTCGCTGGCGTGCAGCTGCAGGTCACAGGTAAATACGCGGGACACGGGATCGCATCCGCTGTTGACGTTAATAATGAGGTAGCGACCGTCACTTGTGACGCCGCCGCCCACAGTAGAATCGGGGTTCTCGGTGTACCGGAACACCTCCTTGTCGGCGCCTTGTTCCGACTGCAAGGGGTGATACCACACCATGTGCCCCTTCACAGAGGCGGTCTCGGTGCCGGCGGATGACCCCTCGGGTGGGGCAGCAGCTGCACTCTCCACAATGGCCCCTCCCTCGTTAGCTGTGCCCTCCACATTGGGTGGCGCTACGCCAGCAGGAGCTGCGAATCGAGAGTACAGGAACCCGGATGAATCAGCCAGCCAGTTGATCCCCGAGAACTTCACCCAGCGGACGCGGTCCGGGAGGTCAGCACCAGTGGTGGTGTCGCGAACCTTGATGGTGCACCAGTCGGACCCCGCTACAGACAGGGCGTACGCGAAGTACTTGCCATCGGGGGAGAATGACGTCGCCCGCAGGGATGTGGTGCCCTCCGGGAACTCCGCGTTCAAATCCAAGAATGCACTGGCGCTGCCAATATCAGCCTCTGCGGGGAGGGGAGGGGGTGATCGCATGCTGGAGTCGTGCACGGCACCTGGTGGGAGGCCGGAGATACACTTTGCGGGGCCGTGGGCATGGCGATTCGCTGGTCACTCACCCTCACCAGCCAGCTTGTACAACACATACTGGTTTTGCAGGCCGGAGTTGTGGTACATGTACCAGTGGTCTCCGTGCTTGCGTGGAATTCCAGACTTGGCGTAGTCGAACACCTGCGCATTGCGTAAAGTATGGCAGTGCCATGGACAAACAAGCCAACACGCCTGTCTGAATACTGCAGCACGTACCTCATCCATGCGGGCGCGAGCTGGATCGCGGGTAGCAATTGTGTCAGAATTGTAAGCCTTCCACACTTTTTCCTGTGAAAATTGCACAGTGTGCTGCTGAACATCGCTGAACGTATAGTGCCTCGGCGTTTCATGCTGGCCTTACGCACTTGCTCGTCCAGCCACGCCTTGGTGTCGGCGCCCTCAGGATCCTCCAGCCAGCGGAAAGGGTCCCGCACTTCGCGCCCATGCAGGGTTTCGACAACGCTGCCTTCCTTTGCAATCGGGTAAGTAAGCCCACTAGCTGTTGTCAAAGCTGCCATTGCGCTGAGAGAACTCTGTGTCAAATTTGAGAATGCTGTGCTTGGCAGTAAACAGCTGAGGCTATGGTTCAGCCTGGACCTTCTAAGCGTGTTCACAAACATTGAGAACAGTTGGCGCCAGAAAGATTGTTGAATCTGAAGTGCGCATTCGCTCGATAAGCGGGTCGGCAGCACCCGTGCGTCAGCTAGCTGCGGTGTTGCCCCCCTACACTTTCTAAAAACGCCGCACCCCAAGCAAAGCAAACGCGCTAGTACATGTAACTCACTTTGCTATCAGAGCGGTGTGCAGGGTGACCCCCCCATAGGCCCCCTCCTTCCCCCAGAGCCCCTTGGGGCACGAAGGGCTCACAGCCAGCAGTCGCTTGCCGCCAGCGCACAGCAGCAGGCCGCGGGAAGCTACTGCCATCAGGGTCTGTATATGAGGAGGCAGTGACTCCTGCTGGGCACTGGCGCCTGCCTTGAGCTCTTCCGCTGCTGCGTCGTCAGCCAGCACTACTGTGATGAGGGGGGGCTGTCCTGTGGCCAGAGGGGGGGTCGATCCCAGCAGGCCCCCCCCGTCGTGCGCAACATCGTTCCATGAAAACAGCTGCAGGGTGAAGCCCAAGGCGACCCCCCCTACACCCCCTCCAAGAGTCACCTCTTGCTCCGACGCAAAGTTGCTGCCGGCGATGCCCAGCTGCAGGGGCGCGGCAGCAGACGTACCAGCAGCGGGGGGGCTGGTGCCATGTGCGTCTTCACTTTCAGCAGGCACTGTGAGTGTATACGCTGATCTGCACCTGTGCACTTGGGGCTGGGAGGGGGGGGACTGCCTGTCGTCTGCAGCTGAGCCGGCGGCGTACACAGGCATCACCTCAGCATACTGTCCTGTGATGAAGGGGCCTAGAATACCGGACCCAGCAATAAGCAGGGGGGCGCTGCTGCCCCCGGTGTGAATCCCTCCCAGAAACCTTGCAGGGTGTGTCTTGCTGAATGACGTGCCGCCCAACGCCCCCAGCGCCAGGCGTGGAAGCAGGAACACAGTCGGAACACCTGGGTCTACATGAGCATACGCTTGTTTTAGGGCTGCAGGCGACGGCAGCAGGGTGACAGCCAGCTGTACAGCGGCACCCGGGCCGGCGGCGGTGGGAGCCGGGGTCTGTGCCTCTTTGCCCAGACGCAGGTCAGCCAGCATGGACGCCAGTAGCTGTTCGTCACTGCAGTGCTGGGGGGGTGTCTGGGTGGGTGCGTGTGCTGCTGCAGCAGCCAGCAGGTCCAGGGGACTGGGACCTGCGGGACCTGCTGGCTGCGCCGACACCTCGCCCTGCCCCGCTGTGGCCGAGGGCACCTGCATGGATACCGGCGGCTGTAAAGATTGGGACGATGATGACACAGCAGACACAAAATAATGTTCAGATGGTATAGCCAAGGCTGGTGAAATGAGGTCTTGGAAGTCGCTGGCGAAAATGCTGCGCTTGTCCGGAGCGGCGGCTCGGCCTACAACAGCTGCAGTCGCAAACGGCAGCTCCTCGGCTGCAGCTTCAGCAGCAGAACCACCGCCTCGAGGCACTCGCCGCATCATTGCATGTGAAGCTTGGCTGGACATGGTGTTTTGCTGCCGGGTGTGCAGTGCTTTGCAGACCTGCAGTGAAATCAGTCACAGATTGTTGCCCGCTGCCGGATAAATTTCGTCAGGCTCTGCACACCTCTCACTCAGAACAGCCTGTGCGCAGCACGACTCGATATGCGCTGGCGGCACGATGCAACTGGGATCCGAATGATACCTAATGATGCCTAGCTCTGGTGCCGTGTGGTGCTGGTGCCTGGAGCCTTCTGTGCTTGGATGGCTGCTGGGCTGCTGCACGCCCCCCCCCACAGCTTCTGATCACACACAAAACCAGCGTAGCAACAAGCAAGCACTGCCACACCACCAGTATGCATTCCACCCCCCTACTCGTCTACCCACTCATCATACTGCGCCTCAGTAAGGTACCCCAGCTCCAGGGCGGCTGCCTTGAGGGTGGAGCCCTCCTTGTGCGCCTTGTTGGCGGCAGCGGCAGCCTTGTCTAGCCGATGCATGGGTTCAGCGACGTCACCAGCACCTTTAAGGAGCAGCTGCATCCATTATACCTTTGATCAATGCTGAATAGGCACCATTCGAATTACCGGAAGTTGATTCCAGCCCATGGCCATCCGCAAAAGACCAGAAGGCACGTGGTACAGAACGCCCAGAATCCAGCCCAGAAGCCAGCCACTTCTCGTCAGACTCTGCAGACCACACTGGAGATGTTGCATGCTCATTGCCGTCTCCAGCGTCAGTTGGCATTTCAATTTTACGACAATAGCCCTCGTTGGACATGAGAACCTGCAAGTGTTTGAGCCTGTCAGTCACAGGAGTGCCCTTCTCCCAACCAAGGCCATTTGTGCCGAGTGCTCTTTGTTGCGAATTCAAGTGACTTGTGTTCATAGCCTGGGTTTGCATGACCAAGTGACTTGGACGAGCGCACGTGTGGCTAGGATTTTCTCCGTGGCAGGCAGATATTTCGCACAGCAAAGGGTGGTGACAAGCCGTTGCTAGAGCTGCTACAGCTCCATCAGACCCCATTTGAGCGCTGCGGGGGATGCGCAACGGTATTGTGGAGAATGGGAATTGCAACTGGAATCCGGATACTTCCCCAAAGTCGCACTCCAGCTGATCTTCTGCCTTTGTTAGCATCCATGTCGAAAGCCAGCCACTTGTATTGTATATGCGATCAGCTGCAACACCAACACCAACACCAGCGGGATCATCAGGTTTGATCATCGGAACCATGGCCTTCCGAGTGTCCCAACAGCCTGTAGTTGCGACGCGTTCGCCAGAACATAAGGCAAACAAACACCCAGCAGCAGCTTGAAGCAAACTTTTATGCGAAACATGCCGGTGCTTTTGCGGGTCTTTCTTGGAGGGTACTTGGAGCACCACTTTATGGGATGCAATGTCCTTGTACAGCTGCATGAAGCACAGAGCATCACCGGCATTGACATACTTGTGCACATCAGTGATGCCAAGCTGCGAAGAATCGCCAGAAGCCGGAGCGGCTCCGTGTATCACATACTTGCAGAGCAGCTGAATGCTGTCCAAACAGGCCTTACATGCTTGACTGCCCGATTTTCTTGGATTACATGTGCAATCCTGCTTCTGCCTAAGATTCCTATAGCACTCTCTGAAACCATCTTTGAAATCATCAGAGTTCAAACCAGTTGATTCGATGTGCTTTCCATTTGTTTCCCCCAATGTCGCCATGCGAACTCCGGTAACAACATACCGCGCAACTTCCACCTCGGAAAGGTCAATTTTCTTCAAGCTGAAATACTTGACTGGGAAAAGGGCGGAAGGAAACTGTGATAGTGGCTGCATGATTGGTAGAAGGACTCCTGCTTGCCAGGCACTGCTGATGCCGCTCAGACTAGGTTTGGATGCACACAACTCCCTAGTGTAGCGCCTTGCGAATATGAACAAGTCAGCTAGATGTTTTTTTTCCAACTGTAGGCTCGACGAATTTCGGTTGCACGCAGCGACCAGCTGGTTGCCAAGCGTATACCCAGATTGTGGTTTCGCTTCCGGCAAGTTATCCTTCAGTGAAGGAAGAAAGGCTAGTACTCTGCAGACGTTCACTGCATAAGTCACAACACGTTCGCCTTGAGAAGGATTTGTGCGTGCAAAAATCATGAGGTTCCCGCAATCGCTCTGAGCGCCATTTGATGAGAAACTGGCGAGACTTCCCGAAGCGCCGGCTTCGAATTCAGCAATTGCTGCAAATGTGCTTGAATTTATACCGGAAGGTGGAAACTGTTGCAGCAAAGGGCCGGTGGTGCTTGACTGAAACGATGGCTCCCCCCGTGGGTACATATGGTCGTTCGAGGTGAAGCTGATGACATCCAACAGCGGCATGACCCTGATGCCACCCTGCTTGACATCGAGCCGGAGGTAGCCATCTGTTGCAGTCCGTGGTATGAGCAGTCGCAGTACATTGTTGTGGTCGTCATCCTGCATGAAGTTCCTGACGAGGTCCTCGAAGACGTGATAAGCTGAGCCAAAAGTAGTGCTGCTGCCATCCATGTACCACACATGCCCACATGTGCTGTCCACGAGAAAATCTGTGTCGTCAACTTTGGTCCACCATTGCAGCTCACATTCATCGCCGAGAGCTGTGGTCTTGACTCCTTCGCAATTTCCTAATCCAGTGCCCTCCCTGTTCCATTTTGGCCATAAAGTGCACGCAACCGCGAATACGACCTCATGGGCAGGCCTCTCCGCTATGACCCCATCACTGACACCTTGGGGCTGGTAATTCGTAGGCTGGCCAAGCGGTGTATCTCCTGCCCCCGCCCCGGACAGCGCAAAGCCCACATGCGGCCCCTGGCTGGGATCCGCGGCCGTTTTGAGAACGCCCCGAAAATCATTCTCCAAAAGTGTGCTGGCAGCTACCCAAACTTCAAGCCAGGTGCTGCTGATCAGCTTGAATTTGACTTCTTCGGTAAGAGATTCGAGTTTTAATTGGAGCTGTTGGAGTTGCAAAGCTTCGCGTGCGACTTTGTATTCTGCTCTTTCCTTATCTGTTGTACCACAGTCAAGGCAACTGTCGCCGTTGACCAGGTCCTCCCGGACAATTTGACTAACGTTATCTTCAGTGCATAAAATGGACAGATCAGGCTGCACATAATTGCACTGGCTGCAAAAATGGAAGCTTTTGAAACAAACTGATCCGCACGAATAACCTGACGAATAAGAGCTGGCACGGTCATCAAATCTCATCTGACAGTTACAAACTACACAAAGGTTCTCTTTTGCTGCCATTGATCTAAATTTGCGCAAAATAATCACAAGGAGTGCCTCCTAGCTGCACTTGTCGTTGCGACAAAGAAGTGCAGGGCACTGTTGCCATGAAGCTGCTGCCAAGTTCACGAATGCAAAATGGCAAAAGAGGGTTTGGAAAATGTTGGTGCTGGTTTATCCCAGCCAACCTTCACAAATATCCTAGTCGTAAAACATCTGAATGTCAACAAAACGGTGACACGAGGGGGCGCCGCCTTCGGAATTCCGCAATCGGCAGCAGCATGATCAGCATACACCAGCATGTATTTCCACCCCCTACTCAATGCCGTACTGCTTCTTCATCACATCCACAGGTGTGGGCCCGATCATGAGACTGGGGTCTACCCACTCATCATACTGCGCCTCAGTAAGGTACCCCAGCTCCAGGGCGGCTGCCTTGAGGGTGGAGCCCTCCTTGTGCGCCTTCTTGGCGGCAGCGGCAGCCTTGTCATACCCGATGTACGGGTTCAGCGCCGTCACCAGCATGAGGCTCTCACCCAGCAGCTGCTGGATGCGGGGGCGGTTGGGCTCGATGCCGTCGATGCACTTATCCGTGAAGGCAGAGCAGGCGTCCCCGATCAGCCGCGCCGACTGCAGGAAGTTGTACACCATGAGTGGCTTGAACACATTCAGCTCGAAGTGCCCATTGGACCCGCCGATGGTGATGGCGACGTGGTTGCCCATCACTTGTGCTGCCACCATCGTGATGGCTTCGCACTGCGTGGGGTTCACTTTTCCAGGCATGATGCTGCTGCCAGGCTCGTTCTCGGGCAAGTTTAGCTCCCCCAGGCCGCAGCGGGGCCCGGATCCCAGGAAGCGGATATCGTTCGCCACCTTCATGAGGGATGCCGCCACCGTATTCAAGGCACCAGACGCCTCCACCACGCCGTCGTGGGCAGCCAGTGCCTCGAACTTGTTGGGCGCAGTGACAAAGGGCAGGCCAGTCTCCTCCGCAATGGCTGCGGCGATCTTCACGTCGAAGCCCTCCACAGAGTTGAGCCCGGTGCCCACAGCGGTCCCGCCTTGGGCCAGCTCCAGCAGGGCAGGCAGCGCTGCCTCCACACGCTCAATGGAGCGCTTCAGCTGATGTGCGTAGCCGCCGAATTCCTGCCCCAGGGTGAGGGGGGTTGCGTCCTGTGTGTGTGTGCGGCCAATCTTGATGATGTCAGCCCACTCGTCAGCCTTGGCTTGCAGGGCGGCGTGCATCTTACGCAGGCCGGGCAGGGTCTTGCTGTGCACCTCCATGGCGGCGGCGATGTACATGCCAGTGGGAAAGGAGTCGTTGCTGCTCATGCCCATGTTGACGTGGTCATTGGGGTGCACGGGGCTCTTGGAGCCCAGCTCGCCGCCCAAGATCTCAATCGCGCGGTTGGCGATGACCTCATTGGAGTTCATGTTGGACTGGGTGCCTGAGCCAGTCTGGAAAGTCACAAGGGGGAAGTGCTCGTCCAGCTTGCCGGCAATCAGCTCATCGCAAGCCTGGACGATGGCGCCTCCAACTTCCGCAGGCAGACGGCCATACTCCATGTTCACCTTGGCAGCGCACTTCTTCAGCACACCGAAGGCTGCAAAGGAAAACGTGTGTAACAAACATCTATTCCGTTGCATTATGGTGCACACATCATGATTTGGGTGTGCAGGATGAAGCTTGTGCATTGGGCGTGGTGAGGGTAACACGCGCACTCACATCGCATCACCTCCTTGGGCATACGGTCGGTCTCGTTACCGATGGGGAAGTTAATCAAACTGCGCTGAGTTTGTGCACCCCAGTATTTGTCTGCGGGCACTTCCAGCTTTCCCATAGTGTCAGCTTCCACGCGGATTCCAGTGGAGGTGCTGGCTGGGCGCAGCTGAGCCACGCCGGCGGCAGCACCAGTTGAGCGGACAGAGCTTGCAGCGGCCATGCTTGCAGCACGAGAAATGGCGCGTCGAGCAAAAGCCATGATGGTCAAAGCAGCAAAGCAGGGCAGCTGAAAGGAATCGAATTCTTGAAAAGTGTCCAATATTGCAGTTCGCTCCGCCTCAACATTTTGAGAGCCCCCTGCTGCACAGGTGGGGTCGAAGTAATGGCAATCAAATTTGGGGTCAATCTTGCCACCCCAAACATTAACCCTCTCCACTATTGTGGTGGTGGCAATCCAATTTGGGGTCAATCTTGCCACCCCAAACCCGGGTGGGCGGGATGGGTCAATTGCCACTCAAAAGACGAACATTTCGTCTTCACTATTCACTATGTGCCGAGAATGGCACGCTGCGCTGCTT
>Ga0307982_1001780_pt1 | contig 17510 bp, 19 predicted proteins | sample OrgLakmetagen989_FD_201847 | JGI IMG/M metagenome (GOLD analysis project Ga0307982, IMG submission 201847) | Saline water microbial communities from Organic Lake, Antarctica - #989 | ecosystem: Environmental > Aquatic > Non-marine Saline and Alkaline > Saline | place: Antarctica: Organic Lake... | reverse complement strand
CATCTGGAACTTACACTGGAATGCAAGGGGAAGGGTGTAATAGCGCCATATGTCTCGTGCCTATGCCCTTAGGTGTCTAAGAGAGCTTCTTCTGTCCTTCTACTTCTGATGATTCTGATCAGATCCGGGTTGGCAGTTGGCAGTTGGCGGCGGGTTGGAATCGCATTATAGTAAACCATATAAGGTCATTGAACTGCACGGACTTGCAATAAAAAGCCCAGGAGCTTCGGTGCGTTCGATATACTAGTATGCCTATCACCCGGGCAGTCGGCCACTCAAAGACTCAAAGCAAGGGCACCCCTTCCCATTGCCCCTTGCTACCCTTCCTTGCTCATAAAGGGGGTGCCAGTGTTTCTACTTATATAGCGTACTTCCGTCTACGCTCTCCGTGGCTTCAATTCAACGGATCAATTCGTACGGTTTAGAACATTTTTGAACTGAACCGGCGGCCGAATTGGATTAGTGTGGGTTGGCTTCATCATCGGCTATGAGGTCCGTGGTTGCCGACAAGCGCTCATGAACGCACGCAGGCTTAAACACCTAACCTTGCTCACACGTTGGCGCGTCTTTTCATGTGTTGCTTTGCAGGATTTCCAATTTTCTTCGGTCGAAAACGTCGGCCTTCTCCGGCAAGGTGATCATGACATGTAGAGGGGAAAAAAACACGCACACTACGGTTACTGTTAGCTTATGCGCAACTACTACGCAGCACCCCCAATCTCTACCTTTATCCAAAACATTCCCCCGAAATGATTGGCTACGAAACCTCCAGCGTTACATTCTTGAACCTTTGCGCGCATGCCAGTATGAATTGTCAGCATTGAGGTTCCGTAGAGTCTGGATGATACTGCGTACTTGCTTGTGGGTACATGCTTACTCATCACCTATGGTGTATATGCTGTCCTCACGCCTGGTGCGCTTACTTTTTTGAAAACGGCAGGGCGACGAAGAAGGCGATGACCGCCGAAGCCCAGCCGGGCCGGCTAGCAAGGTATAGGCGTTGACTCTCCTGTTGCTTCCTACTGCGAGCTGTCATGATGGGATGATAGTGGTTCTAATTGTTTTGGGTGTTGATGAGAAGACGAAATCGAGATATTACTGAGGCACACACGAGAGTATATCATTTAAGAATCGCGACTACCTTCCTTGTCCCTCAAACCGTATCGCGCCTTTTACATGGCGTTCTTGAATGCCCCTCTTCTGTTCTAATCTGCTTTACAGGGCTCTTCTACGCGCTCCAAATCCCAAGCCAAAGACGCGCAGAAGAAGTCGATGGAGACCCCCACTCCTAACTCTAGCAAGGGCCCACAGCGGCGGCCTTCAGGCCTGCCGAGTGCTCCTGCTACGACGGGCAGCCTTCGCAACAGCCACAGCGGCAGCAGCGGCAGCCACAGCGGTCATGCCATGAGAGGCAGCAGCAGCAGTCGGAACAGTTTTGCTTCACCGGACGCCACGCTGCCGCACGTGCCTTTCTCAGCAGCTGCAGTTGCAGCAGCCGACCACCACAGCGAGTGGCCTTCGCGCAGCTTTGGCAGCGGGCAGGGAGCACTACAACAGTCGTCGTCGTCGTCGTTTGCGTCGGCGCCGCTGATTGGCCCTTCGAGCGGTGACCGGAGTGGAGCTGCTGGTAGCAGTGGGCCGGATAACCGAGCCGCGGCAACATCGGTACCCGTCGCATTAGCCGACGGCAATGGTTCTGGTGCCGGTGGGCCGAGCCGACCCGACGGGCAAGCCGACGACGGCTTCAACTCGAACTTGAGTGGGGCGTCGAACGTGATGGTCACAGTGCGAGTGCGGCCCGTACTCCAAACCGATCAAGCGAAGCTCAGCATCGTGAACGTGCTCGACAAAAAGGTGCGGGTGTAGCGGGGGAAGGGGGTTGGCTTGGGTCAGATTCGAAGTGAATTAGGCCTGAGGTTTTCAGTCACCCACGCGCCTTTACTTGAAAAATAAAACGTTTTTTTTGTGAAGACAAGTGATTCGCTCACGCTTTGTTATAGTCTGTTCCTGCGTGCCTCGCCGCTATCATTATCTATGCCCACAACCAGCTATTCGCATGTTACACCAACCATACTGCTGGCGCACTTTTAGGTGGTGGTGCTCACGGACCCGGGTCACAGTGTGGCCAGCGCCGATGGGTCGCAAAACGTGAACTACTTGCACAGCGGGCGCAGCAAAGAAAAACGGTAAATAACTTCAAAGAAAATGCGCAATCGACGATGTCAGATGAATGGAAAGTAGTGCAGGAGACTGCAATGAAGTGTGCTCTGCGCGATTTTATTCTCCGCTCGTGCTTCACATATTTTCGCTTAGGCTTATACTTTGCTTCCATGTCTTCCTCACTCCTATGCGTGCACGCATGTTCATGCGCTGATTCACGGCAACTACTATTGCTACCGCTACAGCTACGCGTTTGACCGCGTGTTCGATGCTTCCGAGTCCCAAGTGAACGTGTTCGACGCCACGGCCAAGTTCCTCATTCCCTCGGTGCTCGAGGGCTTCAACGCGACCGTCTTTGCGTACGGCCAGGTGAAGTGCCCCTCTCTTCGTATGACTGCGCCAAAAATGCAGCCGCTAGATGACGTGAACGTTTTCTTCACGCATGTTGTTGTGTTCTGGAAATTCGTGGATGATCGATCGAATTATTTTTTTGAACCTCTTTGTTTCTTGTTTCCGTTCCTCTGCGCTGTTCTTGCGCCGTGTTCCTATGCACTACTACATTAGACCGGCGCGGGCAAGACCCACACCATGATTGGCACAGCCGCGGACCCGGGGGTGATGGTGCTGGCGTTTCGAGACTTGTTTGCCCGAGCAGGCAGGCACGCCGAAGAGCACCGCGTGAAGCACAACGTGCTCGTGAGCTTTCTGGAAATTTACAACGAAAACATTTTCGACTTGCTGGTGCGTGTTTTTGGGGGTGACTTTCTCTCTTCTATTTTTTCGTTGCTCCGAAGGAGGACTCTACAAGATTTCCTACGGCACTCATTGGGATTTTGTGCATGATTCTTGATGTTGTGATGGCGATTTGTACGACGCCCCGGTGACATTTGCTCCATGTTTTGCACGCGTTTCTTCTTTGCTCATATTTCTGACCTTTGAAGCCTTCTCGTTATATGTGCAAATGCTCATGTAAACTCCCGTCTCTAAATGCACGCCGCACGCACAGACCCCCCCACAAGCGGACGCCGAAAAGAAGAGCGGGGAGCCGTCGACTCCGCTGGAATGGAAGTCCTCCTCGTCGCGCGTAGTGGAAGAAAAAGGCTTGGATTTGCGGGAAGACCCTTTGAAAGGCCCCTGCGTGAATGGCATCACCGAAATGGGAGTGAACAGCGCGGAAGGCGTCTTGAGCTTGTTGGAGAGTGGCAATCTGCAGCGGCACCAGGTTAATATGGCTGCTTTTTTAAAGCACGAAACGAGGATCAGCTTTAAAAATTGTGCCTCAAATACTGCAGTGTTTAATCAGTTTTTGTTATAACTGCCTCCATTTTGTCACTCTGTAAACGTTGTGCATGATACAAGGCGGCCACGAGCGCGAATGCGGAGAGCAGCCGGTCCCACGCCGTGTTTCAAATCACCGTGGAGACCCGAGACTATGCGGGAGCGGACGACGACGTCAAGTGAGATATTAGACTATGCGAGAGACTTTCAGTAAAAGACTCTTTAGGTTGATGAGATGAAAGTAGTGACGAGAGAGACATTTTGGCTCTTTTCTCGCTCTAATCTTTTACTCTATCAAATACAAGGTACGGGAAGCTGATGATGGTGGACTTGGCAGGCAGCGAGCGCGCGAAAAACACCAATTCTCAGGGGGCCCGCTTCAAAGAGGGCAACAACATCAACCAAAGCTTGCTGGCGCTGGGGAACGTGATTAGCGCTCTAGCGGACATGAATTCCGGTGCAGGAAACAACAGCGCCAAGGCGAAGTTTGTGCCCTACCGCAACTCCAAACTGACGCGGCTGTTGAAAGACTCTCTGGGTGGGAATTGCCGCACGGTCATGGTGGCTGCTATCTCGAGCTCGATTGCTTCCTACGACGAAACGGTAAGTGCAATAAAACGACTATTGTGAAGAAGACGGACACTATATATTAGAACGGAATAGCAGGTGCATGTTTCATCGATCAACAATTGTAGATTCTCTCCTCCTTTCTCTATCTTCCCTATCTCCTGATTTCTCAAAAGCCAACTTTTCATTTATTTATTTTTTTGCTTTTTGTATTTTTTCTTGAACCATCACATTAGGTCAACACCCTAAAATACGCCAACCGCGCCAAGAACATCAAGGTGCAAGTGACCCGAAACGTGAGCGGCGCCAAAGCTCACGTGCAAGAGTACGAAGCGTTGATCCATGGTCTGAGGGCTGAGGTGGCAGGTTTAAGGGTGCAACTGACCAAACGCGCGAACCACAACAGCAAGAAGAAGGCTCGCGACCAACGCCGCTTGAGTGATGCTGCTTCTGAGGAAGCGGAAGAGGACGATGACGACGAGGAGTCAAGTGACGATGATGATGACGATGAAGACGAAGAATTAGCAGGAGAAAATGACTTTATTGCAGGCCCTACAACTCCAGGTATCGTAGAGCTAATAATAGCACTAAGAGTATTAATGGTGATGATTCAACAGTGTTGTGCTGCATTTATGATCTTTGATTATTTTTCTTCATGATAATGGGCATGCTACCTTTTTCCCTTCAATTTTGGTAATATCTCTCTTCAAATTTCGAACAATGTATTCTATTGCAAAGGAACTCTCGAGTCCCTCGCGGCTGCGCGCGCCGCCTCGTTCAACCATCGCGCCGCCACGATCAGCGAAGGGCCCGCGAAGGGCACGTCTCTCGGCAATCGATTGGCCAATCACAGCAGCCAGGACGCGGTAAATTCCGAGAGCGCTTCTTTCGGTCAATCTGGGGGCAATCGCAAGGACAAGAAGAAGAAGAAGAAGGAGAAGAAAAAGAAGAAGAAGAAAGGCCGCAGCCGCAGCACCAGCAACTTTGGGAATAGTGGTGATGTTCACGATTACGTAGAAGATGACATCGATGAAGAGGATGATGAATCAGTGTCGCCAGCAGCTGTCAAAGAAGAACTGGAAGAAGAGAAAGCAACGGTGAGTAAGCTGGTTGTGTGACACATGTATATTTCTCAATGGGAGTCAGTCTAACATCCGCCTGGCTTGTGTATTTGCGACACACACGCACATGCACACGCACGCATTTGCTTTCGCAACGTTTACCAGGTGAAGCACATGTTCCACGAGTGCATTGCGTTGCGGCGTGCCATATTAGAGCTCGACGAGGCCAACGCGCGCTGCGACCTCTCCATGAAAGAGCGATGGGGCCGCATCGCTACCTGGGTGCTGGAAGCGTCGTCGTCGTCGTCTTCTTCTCAGCCTCTTGCTTCTTCAGCACCTGAATCCACTTCTTCGCAAGATGGCGCTGCTGCTGCTAGTGTAAGCCACGAATCTGATCACAGCGGCAAAAGTAGCAGCAGCAGCAGCAGCAGTGGGCATGCAGGAGATTCCGCAGCCGCTTACGCTGCTGCCTGGTGCACCCACGGAGACCAAGGTATTCTATGTTATATTCGGGCATAGTCACATCTAAAGAATTCTGGAAGTCGCACATATAATGGTCGTTTTTGCTCTCATTTGAATGTTTTTTTCTGGTAAAGACGCGATTTCACATTTTATTTCACAGATTGGGAGGAGATCTTTGGCCCTCAATCTTTGGTGGCAGCGGCAGTGAACGGCGAAGTTGCGGGCATGGAAAGTCCTCCTTTTGGGGTGAAAAACGCGTGGGAAGAGTGCCTGGCGATTCGCGCCACGATTGCAGAGCACAACGAGGAGAAAGCTGCGCGTCAGGTTTGTATACGCTTTCACGCGTTGAATTACTCGTTTTTACGGACTTCTTGAATTCTAGATGTATGCGGATTTCTTTGCTACTAGCTTTAATACTTTCTTTCTTTACCACAACGCAATTCCTGCTCTCATAGAATTATCTTTATCACACCTAGTTCTCACTCGCTTCCCTGCCTACCTCATACACGATTAACACGTTACGCGCACTTTACAGGCGGAATTGAAGGAATTCGAAGCACTCCTGTGGGAACTGCACGACTCCCTCAAAGTGAAACGCGAAGCCTCGAGGTCTGCGCTCCTTGCCAATTTAGCGCTCTCGTCGCCAGAGCTGGTGGACGCGCTCTACGCCACCGGTAAACAAATACGTGATTGTACGCATGTCCATTCAGTAGCATGCACTGGTTCGCACACTTATTAATCTTTCTTTGTTTCTTTCTTTGCAGGTCTTCTGGAGTTGCAGAACATGGAACTGGAGCAGCGGTGCCTGGTCCAAGAAGGAGCCTTGAAAGAGCGAGACTTGCAAGGGCTGCGATTGACCCGTCAGTTGAAAGCTGCGCACAGGGTGATTGCAGCTCAAAAAGCGGCCCTCGGGCAGATGAAGAGTGGTGCTACTAGAAGCATTAATGTTACGGCAGCTGAAGGTGCTACTGCCAGTGGTAGCACAACTGGTGCTCAAACAGCCGAAGATGGAGCTTCGCCAACTCCTTCTACTGATGATTATGGCGAGCAGAACACCATGCGTCTTGACCCTTCTTCGTCATCTTTACCGCCGCTGCGCCGTCACGCTGACTCCTTTTCGAGCGTGCGACCTACTCCGTTACGAGGCGATAGTCTGGAGGAAGACTACAGCGAAGAAGATGATTACGACACCACCGAAGGCAATGGTGCTGATGCTGGTGCAGGTAGCGTAGAAGGAAGAAATGACGGCGGAGATGGAGAAGGAGGCAAAGGTTCTGATGTCGCTGAGCTGACGAAGCTCCTGTTGCGGCTCGGGAGCCGGCATCCTCCTCACCTTGACTCGTCTTCTTCTTTCTCAATGAACACCGCGGGTATGGGAATGGGAGCAACAGCAGCAGAGCACCCTTACTCGCCTGCTCTGAGTTTGGACTCTCCCCCTTCGGGAACTTTTCTTCCCGTGCAAGATTCAAACATGGGTGAAAGCGGCAACAACGACAATGAATACGACGACAACAGCAGCCACAGCAGCAGTAGTGGCGTTGGCAATGGTATGCACGACCACCACATTAGCAGCAGCAGTGAATTCGGCAGTTCTCAACAGAAGGCCTTCTCTACGCCACCCACAGCTTTTGGCCCAATGTCTCGTGCTGGAGCAGCAGCTCAACCTCCACCAGCGACCGCGGGCGGTCTGAGGGCCATGACCAACATTGTGGCTGCACAACTCGAAGAGTACAGCGCTGCTGGGGGAGGTGGAAAAGGTTATGTTCTATCGGGAGAACCTGATAATGGTGAGAATGACTATGATGACCCCGCGAGTGAACGAGGGGACAATGATGATGATACAAAGCAGCTTGCTGAAGGATCACAGCAGGAGCAGCAACCGATGAGCACTCCTCAAGCCTCATCAATGCCGTGGAGCTTGCAGAGCGATTTGGAACACGAGTCCATGGCAGCTGCGAGCTCTGGTGGTGCTGGCGATGGCGATGATACTGGTGTTGTACAACCTCAACCGAAGGACTATCACAACAGCTTGCTCAACCAAGTGCACCAATGGGGTAGTGGTAGCAATTCTTCATCTCCAGCTGCTAATTGTACTGCCGCAACTGCCGAGACTACTGCCAGAGCTCCTGGTAGTGGTGTTGATGCTTTGGCTGCAACGGCTGGTAAAGTAGAGAAGGAGATGAAGGAGAAAGCCAAAGCGTTATCCGCAAAGGACGGCATTCAAGCAGCTTTAGCGCGAGCAGCGGCGATAGCTGCGTCGGAGAGGGAATCAGAAATGGCGCGTGCGGGAGCGGAGGCAATGTCCTATTCGTCTTCTTCATCATCCGCATCTACCCAATCATCTACTCCTGCCGCTGAGACTACTGCAGCTTGCGCTGGGGCAGGAGCCGACTCAATCAATAGCAATACGGAAACACCAGGAGGCCGAGGTCGGGAACCCTCAATTGACGTCGATTTGCTACGAGGCTCAAGTGACGATTTCGGGGTAAGCCAGTGTTTAGTTTTGAGGAGTAATAGTTTTGATCATTTGAACATCAAGTCTACTCCCACGCAGCCTCTCTAGGTAGCCTTCAATCAAGCGTAATCACCTTTCGTTCCATGTCCCTTTTCTTCAAATTCTGAAGGTGAGCCCGCGAGGTGTGACCAAAGGACTGCTACGCATTTCCGACGAAGATTACAACCACTACGCGAATTATGGGAACGACAGCTACGGCGATGCCAACAGTAGCAGCACGGGTGTTAGCAGCAGCAGCAGCAGTAGCAACAGCAGCGGTGGTGGCTCAACAAGGAGAGGGAGTGGGGGGATGCGCGAAGCTCCAGCGGCGAGGCCAGGCGCTGCGCAGAGGGCACTCGCGCCGCCACCTCTGATGGAAGAAGACTACAACGAGGTGTGTGTTCTTTTGTTATATTTCGCGGTTGATTCCTCTGGCACTGGCTCGAATATTGTCTCGACTGTCTTACTCTGAACGTCTTTCATTCTTGCTTCACCTTTCCACATTTTGAAACAATCTACCCATCTCCTTCGCCCATTCTTTGATCCATTCCTGTTCTCTTCCCCCCCATTGTCAAACTGCAACATCCACAGGCGCACTCGGTGGATTTGGACCAATCAGAAAAGGACCCGCTTTCTCCCACCAACCAATCAGACGTGGACCTCGACGATGTAGTTGCTCCCGATGCAGGCCCCTCCTCATTGTATTTAATCTCCCCTGTAAACCAACCACGAACGGTGGCTTCCAACGGAGAGGAGTTGACATCACCTGAGCCGCACCTTGAGGTATGTTGCATTAGAAAAATACTTAGTGGCAAGTTTGCACATGGTATTGTGGTCGATGCACGTTGTGCGTGCTCAGGTTGAAATCCCAGCTCTTGTTCCATGAGCATACTTTGAGCATCATTTAACTTTATCTTCGTGTCGACTATTCTTCTTTCGTTGGCGGCCTTCGTCGTCGTCGTTGTTGGCACTGCGCACTACAACAAGGTGGGTTTAAATTTGGACGACTCGCCGTTGCCAGAGCGGTCCGCGGCCATCAGCCCAGTCCGCAACGACAACTTGTCCTATCTTGTGCCGCCGCCAGCGCCACCGCTGTCGCCTGCTTCCGCGGCTGCTGCGACGGCGTTGGACGCAGTAACGGCGGCGCGGTTTCCGTCTCGGAGCCCCACCAGCGGCCACAAGGGTGACAACCAGGTCAACTGCAACCTCGGCACCAGCAACGATCATGCCGTCAGTGGAGGCCCTGGTGGTCAGACCTTCTCTGAAGATGACACCAATGGCAAAGCTGCGCCGTTGCTCCGCCCCCCTGCGCCGCAACGGAAAGTTCTGCCTCCTCCTCCTCCTCCTTCAACCCTTCCTTCTCAGCCTCTACCAGCGCCAGCACCAGCGTCTGCTACGCGCCGCTTCCCTGACAAGAGCTCGATTGGCATGCTGGAATCCGAACTCAACGATGAATTGCTGACGGTATGAGCATATGTTCGCAAATGCGAGTTGTGTATGATTTTTTGTTTCTTTTTGATTTTTCGATAATCACCCAATGTATGACTTGACGTCAAATTATGATTATGTGCAGGTGCGCTCCGAGGCTGCCCGCTTAGCTCTGGACCAGACTTACGACGACGACGATGATGACGACAATGTTGTTGCTAAGGACCAACTGCAGCTGCAGCAGTTGAATCGTAACCTCACGTCAACCAGCCCACCATCTGTGGCTGACGGTCTGTCCACAGAACCTAGCCCAGAGCTCCAGCGCACTTCGGCCGATCGAGTGGTCAATGCTTATGAGCCGTTTGAGAATAGTGAATCTATGAACCGTATGGTTTACGATGAAGTCAACGAGGGACACTTGAATGGAGAGGATCCCTTGGAGAATGGCGACCGAGGCGCTAACAACGATGATAACAAGGAAGTGTTTGGTTACCATGAAAACGACACCAATGGCGATGCCGACCGAGATCTTGACCCGCTCGATGGTGACGATGATGACGCTGACTACGATGACGTTGAAGGCGAATACAACGACGCGGACGACGCTGAAAAGCTGGTGGTTCACGGCGAGCGCATACATGTGGCAGTCCGAAAGCGCCCTGTGAGCGACGGGCAAACTGACGTGCTGCGCTGTGGTGCGTCGGATTTGGTGCTCTTGGAGCCACGCAAGAAAGTCGATCTAACGCAGTACACGCACCAACATGCGTTTGCTTACGACAGCTGCTTCAGTGAGCGCGACACGACGGTCGACCTGTGGCAGCGCAGCGTGTACAGTTTGGTTTACAATTTGTTTCAAGGTGGCACCAGTACCTGCTTTTGTTTTGGTCAGACCGCGTCAGGCAAGACGCACACTTTGTTTGGTCAATGTGGCGGTGGTGAATCCAAGGGCATTCAGGGTTTATACCAAATAGCGGCTCAAAAGATTTTTGACACCGTGCAAGAACTTAGCGACACCGCAGGCTTAGTGATGGCAGTGGGAGTCTCGATGTTTGAGATCTATGGCCAAAAGGTCTTTGACTTGCTAGACGACCACAAAGCTCTCACTGCTCTCGAGGACAAGGATGGTGTTCTACAGTTGGTAGGTCTCAGCAGGCACCGTTGTGAAGACTTTGAACACTTTGTAGAAGTTACTGACGGTGGCCGTGAGGCGCGGAGCACTTCAGCAACCGGTGCTAATGCAACGTCGTCTCGTTCACACTGCGTGATGGCGATTAGTTTGCTGGACGACAGCGGTGCAGATGAAGCTATTTCCTACACACCGAAGAATTCTGACGATGTCCTTGGCAAGTTGTCCTTGATCGATCTGGCTGGGAGCGAACGAGGCGTTGATAACGAAGCCACGGACAAGACCACTCGAATGGAGGGCAAGCAGATCAATACGTCGTTGCTCGCCTTAAAAGAGGTCATTCGTGCTTTGGATTCAAGCAATAAGAAAAGCCATGCACCGTTCCGACAAAGCCGATTAACTCAAGTGCTGCAAGAGTCCTTGATGGGTGACATGTGTCAAACCGTGGTGGTCGCTTGTGTGTCAGCAACGCAAGAGAACTGCCAGCAAACGATCAATACGCTGCGCTACGCGGAAGGCCTCAAACGGTCCCAAAAACGCAAAACCAAGAAGACCATCAAGGAGGGCGCTCAGAAAGCGCCTCCACCTCAGCAGTCATTGTCATCTGCTGGAACGGCTTCAACCATCGCAGGAAAGGAAAGTCCTCGAGGCGTGCACCCGCCTGCGCCTAAGCGCTCAACGGCATCCAACTCAGCATCGTCGTCAACTTCTGGAGTGAATGCTCGATCACCTGCCCGCAGCACCGCCAGCAACAGCAGCGGCTACGGTAACAACAACAACAATGGGCATACCCCCACGCGCACCAGGGCTCAGCTGTCGTCGTCTAGCGGCGTCTCATCTCGCAGCCAAAGCCCAGCAGGAGCGCCGAAAACCCCGAAGCGCCGGTCCACCGTCACTGACGTCAGCACAACTGGCAACCCCAACCATAACAACCACAGCAACAGCAGCAGCCGGAACCACACCAACAACGGTCGCAACAGTAGTGGCAGCAGCAGCAGCGGTGCTGGCCCGCCTTCTGCCGCTGCGGTCGAAGCCGCACTGGACGCCGAGTCCGACGAAGAAAACAACGCCGAAGTGCTTCGCGCGTCCCTGGCGCAGCGCAGCCGCACTCCCCCCAAGAAAGGAGTTTCCTTCAATTCCCCGCGGCGACTGCGGTCCAACTCCGAAGCCGACCTTGTTGACCACTCGCACCACCACCACCATCAGCACTACAGCAGCAGCAGCAGCAGCAACAGCAACAGCAGTGGGAGTGCGAGCGCCGCAGGAGCGCGGCCGCAATCTTCCCTCAAGCAACTGTCCCCTGTAGTCGCCAAGACTGCTGCCCGGCGCCGCACGCAAGAAAGCGAAATGGAAGTGCTGCGCGCTGACGTCGAAGAAGCGCTCCGGTATAGGCAGAAGACGAGCCCCGGAGGCACCACCACCATTGAAGACGACTTGCAGTTTTTAGGCGACGAAGACGCTCGTGACTCGTTTGAAGAAAGTTTTTTGGGTGCCGATTCTGACGACGACGACGACGAAGATGAAGACGACATCGATGAAGAAGAGGACGAAAGCCAAGACAATCCGACCAATGAAGGCGAAAACTTGCATGGCGAACGGATTCACGTGATTGTGCGAAAGCGACCAGTGAGCCACGGTCAAACTGACGTGCTCCAATGCAACGGATCTAGCATATTCTTGCACGAACCCAAGAAGAAGGTGGATTTAACGCAGTACACGCATTCGCACAAATTCAAATACGACAATTCGTACAGTGAACTGGACAACACAGGCGTGCTGTACCGCCGCAGCGTTCACAGCCTCGTGCACAATTTGTTTCAAGGTGGCACCAGTACCTGCTTCTGTTTTGGTCAGACCGCGTCAGGCAAGACGCACACTTTGTTTGGTCAATGTGGAGGTGGTGAATCTAAGGGCATTCAGGGTTTATACCAAATAGCGGCCCAACGGATCTTTGACTCGATTGAACGGAACCCAGGTGGATTCTTGCCTGCCGATTTTCAGGTGAAAGTGGGGGTGTCGATGTTTGAGATCTATGGCCAGAAAGTGTTTGATTTGTTAGACGACCACAAAGCTTTGACAGCTCTCGAAGACAAAGATGGTGTGCTGCAGCTTGTAGGGCTCAGCAGGCACCGCTGCGAAGACTACGAGCATTTTCTGTCAATCACCGACTATGGCCGGGAAGCGCGGAGCACTTCAGCAACCGGTGCCAATGCAACGTCGTCTCGTTCACACTGCGTGATGGCCATTAGTTTGCTGGATGAGAGTGACGGCCCCGGTGAAGCTGTCACATACACACCACAGAACAAAGAAGACGTGGTTGGCAAGTTGTCCTTGATTGATCTGGCTGGGAGTGAGCGTGGAAAAGACAACGAAGCCACGGACAAGACCACTCGAATGGAGGGCAAGCAGATCAATACCTCGTTGTTGGCCTTGAAAGAGGTCATTCGTGCCCTGGACTCGAGCAACAACAAGCGACACGCCCCTTTCCGACAGAGCCGCTTAACCCAAGTGCTGCAAGAGTCCTTGATGGGTGACATGTGTCAAACCGTGGTGGTCGCTTGTGTATCGGCCACCTTAGAGAACTGCCAGCAAACTTTAAACACTTTGCGCTATGCTGAAGGCTTGAAGAAATCACAAGGGTCCTCCAAGGGAAAGGTGCGTGTGTTACTGAAATCTTCATTGAATGTCGCGCACATGTTTTTTGAAGTATAAAAAGACAACTTTCGCTAATACTTGCACGCCTTGGTTTTTGCAATTAGTCGTGTCCATCTACCACTCCATGCGTAGTTGCCGCGCTCCTTTCTAACCACCGCGACGTTCGTTTTCAAGTCGTTCCGATCACTTACATCTCTACTTTTCTTCGCCTTCTCACATGTAATGGCAGCAGGAGGTCGCCGTCGTGCGTCAGGGAGCGCGCACGCCCGTGCGAGGCAGCGGCCACAGCGGCAACGGCGGCGGTGGCGCAGACTCTTCCCAGGCGCGCGACACCCCACAAACGGCGGCCAATTTGCGCTGGAAATTGGCGGTGCGCGCGGTCTCTCCGCCCCGACCGTCATCGTCTTCTTCTTCTTCTTCTTCAGCCCAACGCCACACCCGAGCCCATTCGTCCCCCGCGCGCGACCGCAGAGGCGGAGGCGGAATTGGAGGTGGCGACAGCAGTGGGCATACACCGGGACGGCGGGTGCCGTCGAGAGAAAAGCGGTCTTTTATGTAACGGCCCACTTGAAAGAAGGCTAAAGTACCTCCTTCTTACCTGTTTTGAATCCCTTTAGCTGTGTATGTACTATACGCACGGCGAGTGCGGTTCTATTGCGACATGGCTACATCGCTATGTGCTATGTAGGGCAGATACCATACCAGTGCACTCAAAAGGGTGCCACCAGTGCCACTCGGTTCCTACGGCTTCGGTTCCTTGTTCCTTAGTAGTTCCTAGCAATGATGGTATATTATGAAATAGCTCTGCAGCCAATTTCCAAAATGGCCATGTATCTATATCTAGAGGTATGGTAGTGAATCCAAATTCGGCGATTTGATTTATATATATTTGCGCGAATTATACCAATATATATATATGGACTTTGGCCATAGCATGCGTGCCTTTGAATATACCACCTACTTCGGTGGCGCAGAAATCCATGTCGCTACTGAATCACCTGCAGATCGGAATTGGCATGCACTTCTGTTGCATGACTGTGAGGAGACCAAACAAAAAAATGTCGGGAAGAGGAACCAGGCACCATACCCGAGTTAGCCCCACCATTTTCACCATCATGAATAGTCTCCCGTTTCCTTTGCCAATTCTATTACGACTTTTCGTTTTTGGGCTTGAGGAAGCAGTAGACCCGGTTCCCCTCGCGCCGCGGCTTGTCGGCTTGCGCGATGTTCTCGCAGTCTTTGGCCATTTGCGCCAAGAGCTCTTGCCCGCGCTCAACTGTAGAGAAAAGAAGGAATCAGGTAGAGGGCATATTATGCGAAATAATCACACAAGAAGCGATGATTGATAAGAAGGCGATAGTGCAGACGCGAATGGAAGATAGATAAGGCCATATTTCAATTAAATAAAAGAACGGATCTAAATAGACAGCCGTGTGGTTGGACACAATAGAAGTGTGCGTTTTCTCCAGTTCACAAACTCACTGTGCTGTTGCTCCCGGCCGCGAAACTGTACAGTGCACTTCACCCGGTGGCCCGACTCCAGAAACTTGGCCGCCGCGCGCTGCCGTATTGTTCCGGGTTATTTTCGAGGAAATTTGACGATACGTCGAAGAGAAAAGATGTCAGGAGAGGACACCGAATGTGCGCCAGAAATGCAACCACGTCGCCAGCAAAGGATAGGTGAGAGGTCATGCTTTTTTTTTAATCTGTTCAATTACCTGCCGGACGCCGTAATCGTGTTCGGCAATGTTGAACGTGAGCTTCACTTCTTTCATGTCTTTCGAGTCGGTTTTCTTGATGTTTTCCTTCTTTTTCAGCTCGAGCGCATACCGCATCTTGCCCGCGTTGGCCACCTTGTATGAAGATTGAGACAGAGAGAGAGCGCGCGCGAGATAAAGAGTGAAGGCGAAGAGAGTAAGAACTCAGCCGTTCTGCAACGAGTCGAGTGTAGAAACGAACAAGTTGTTTGTATGAAAATAGTTTGCGCGCCAAGAAAGTGTAAACGATGAGTTGAACACTAGGCACTGCATCGACGACTCTACTACTGCATCGACGTTGTTCCGTCCGTCTTCGTAGCACACACAATATAGACTACTGGATGTGCGTTCTATGCCACAAGTTCAAAAGAAGATCGAAAGACAAGCGATGAACGAGGAAAAGAAGTAGCCATTGTGCTTACCTTCACCACGGGGGGGTCCGAGGTGGCGGTAATCATCACTAAATCGAGCTCGGCTTCGTCTGCAATCGCCAATGCCTGATAGACCAACATACACACATGGCGGAAAGAAGGAGGGAGCAAACAAGCAAGTTAACACATGTGGAGTAGGCAAGTATAATAACACTACTATGAGCATCAAGAAATCATGCATGCAGCGCCTTTAAACCCAAGTTGAACAAGCGGGCGATAAAACAAGGAAAAGACGAGGTTCTGTAGCAGACTAGGCATGTCACGAAGGGAATACATAAGCACTAGCAGGGAACAACAATTGCATCGATGCGCTTCCTTTTCGATAGCACTTCCAAACCTAATCTTTATCGAGCACGAAATTCGTTGAAGGCTCAACGCAGAACTAGAAGGATATGGAATGGCAAAAAGCTTCAAGGGGGAAGAGAGCAGCTGCGAGCGTCTTCACGGTACACTAAGACACACACCTCAGCCAGGGACATAATGCCGAGGGCCACGTCAGCTTCGCCGGGCGAAGACGCAGCTTGCACGACGCGCACGGGGTCGGCTTTGATTTGCTCGTTCATCACCATGGTGTTCTCGCGCTTGGCAGGCGGCGCCAGGCTCCCCTTGTCTCTTCTAGCGTGCAACGCGACGCCCGTAGGCGGCGGCGCCTGCAGTGTCCGCGGCGAACTCCATGGTGAGGCTACCGAGCGCGGCACGCGCAGCGAGGGCGCCACGAAGCATGCGGTCTGCTGCACCAGCGCAAAGCTAAGGAGGGCTTGCAACATCTTCAACGTTTCGCTTTTTTTATCTTGTCCTGGGGCCCTATAAACATACGTGAGAAATTTGACACAAATACGTCAATCAATACGTCAACACCACAAATACGTCATATTAGGGTACATTCCCAGTAAATGCATGGCAAACGGTTTATATAGGCGTATATTCGATGACGTTTTTATGATATCGTCAGCGGAGAAGCGAACAAGCAGAAGCACATTTGCCCTATATTGTGCATAGAATACGTCAGACGTTTCTTTGTGGGGCCTACTTGTCCTCAACAGCAATCACTGCGTGGTGTGCCAGACCAGGGGACACCATGTGGAATATGGTGTCCCCTGGCCAGACCAACAACAGTTCTGAATATATCTGAAGCCAGCTGGATTCCGGTAGGGTATTCTAAATAGTTCCAGACCTCTTGTGGGAGAAACTTCTTCCCTGTATATACTACACCTTGACACCTTGACCACCTGTACTGCAGATAAGGGACTACTTGCAAAGCTCAGACAGCACAGTAGTATAAGTATCAGGAAGATATCATAATCAGGAGATAACTTCAACCGCATATAGTATCCTTCATTTCATGAGCATTAAGACACGAAAAAAACTACCCTCCTCGGTGAATAACTCCGAGCTAGGAGTACGAACGAAGGATCCTGATTCCTAACGATAAGAACTCGAACTCGAACTAATACAAATCCAAATGGCACAGAAGCCAATACTGCGGGGAGAAATGTACGCTCACGCGATGCGCGCAAGCCAAAATCGTAAAAAGGAATGTGTAAAGTCTAGTCAAGTCTAGTCTAGTCAACAATCCCCAAAATAAAGTAATCCAGTCTGCGTGGCACAGTCATGCACGGTGGGCATTGGGGGGGGGGGCGGATTCCTAGGACCTGTTGGCCACCGACAGATGATAAACCCCTCCGTTATGAATTTGGAGCACCGCCCTTCTTGAATTTTCTGCGGATTTCTCACTCGATCATCAAAGGCAGACACAATTGAGAAAGCTTATTTTGGCAGCGCATCCCGACAGCTACAAGCATCATCAATGCAATCTTGCTGATCATCAGCGCGGAACCTGCACTCTTCGGGGTATACGCAGACGACTTGTTCTCAAGGTGGAGGGCCTTGCGAGGGTTTCAAAACACGCTGAAAAGACGACCACGAGTAGCGACCGTGGCGTTGATGGAAGATATATGGGTTAAGTATGATAGGGACGGACCGCTAGGCCACAAGCGGCCCGCTAGCACGTTGCTGTTTGTATTTTGAGGGGGACTTCTCTATTCACTGCCACTCTGCGGACGAGGAAGGAGTTCCTGCCCTGCCAGGGCC
>Ga0307982_1001779_pt1 | contig 17516 bp, 14 predicted proteins | sample OrgLakmetagen989_FD_201847 | JGI IMG/M metagenome (GOLD analysis project Ga0307982, IMG submission 201847) | Saline water microbial communities from Organic Lake, Antarctica - #989 | ecosystem: Environmental > Aquatic > Non-marine Saline and Alkaline > Saline | place: Antarctica: Organic Lake... | reverse complement strand
CCTAACAGATGCACGCAGAGAAGACGCGCATCATAGAAGAGGAATTAGTTAGGATGAAACCACGAACTTATAGGTTTTAAGTAGCGGAGGGTCAAACTTCTATACCTTTGCAAATGCAGTCAGTCCGCGTTCGCCTCCGACAGCGCTGTGCACGGCTGCCTTGTGCACGTGCAGCAAATTCTCAACCGTGGGGCCCGTGCCTACAGCCGCCGCTGCTGCTGCCGCCGCCAGCATTTGAGGAGACGCGTTTGGAGGTGGTCGCGGCGGCACTTCTGGCTTGTCGCAACGGCGCAGCAGCCCCAGCAAGCACCGGGCACACGCGAGGCGCTGCTCGTAGGGCAGAGCATTGCTGGTGCCAGTGGCAGTAGTGCTAGTGCTGCCACTGTTGCCTTTGCTAGGCGAAGAAGATTCGCCATTGGTGGCTGTTGAGGGGCTGTCGTCGTCGTCTGCATCCAAGGCACTGAGGAATCCATGGAGGAGTTCTGGGCAGTGCGTCAGCGGCTGCAGGAGGCGCTCTCCACTAGACGAGTCCGTGGCGAGGTTGTCGAGCAGAGCTAGAAAGAAGTCAGCACTCGCCTGCTCATCGAATGGGAGACGTGAGAGGGCGACCGACTTGAATGAATACCTAACTTGTATCACGTAAGCCAATACCATTGCCAATTAATTCCCGGTTCATGCTCAAAGCTTAAACGGTCGTCTTTATCAGCGCATTAATATTCTTTGGGGCATCGCAATTACCTCTACATGCTCTACGGTATGGCCACTTTCAAACACGTGCGTTGCCACTTTCAGCAGTAAGGGCCACTCCGCCAGTTTGTCGACCATCTGCCACCGCGCCGCTGCAGAAAGGTCGTCGTTCTCAAGCAGGGCGAGAAGAGTGGAGAAAGCAGCGGCGTCGTGAATTTCGTTGAACAAACCACCGAAACAGCGCTCGAACGATGCTGAACTTTCGGTTACCACTGCTACAACTAAATCCATGTCCTGTGTGGAGGTAAGTATGAGTAAAAAAACACACCACATACACACATACACGAAGCAGCATATGAGCCACCGAAAAACAATACAACTCAAATTGTTGCCAATGCATAGGAAAACATCAAAATTAATAACCCAAGGTAATTATGAATGAATGAATGCACTCTGTCAAACCTCGTCAGCGATGTGAGACAGCACGCGGCAGGCGTGCTCTACGCAGGCAGCACTGTTGGCCTCAAAGGCTCGAAACACGCCACTCAGCACCACCGACGCTTTCGTCGACATGAACTCAATGGACGCGCCCGTGGGGGCCGCACAAGCAAGCAGCTGCGCAGCCGAGTAGCTCCGCTTCAGTTCGGTGGTGACCTCGTCGCCTCGCCGTGGACGGCTCCGCAAAGCTCTCACTGGAGAGGAGGGCGCCACAACACTTGCCGCTGACGAATCGGCATTAACTGCTGCTTGGCTCTCCGTTTCCGAATCGTCGATAACCTGCAACCGATGTAAAAAAAAAAAAAGCCTGACAACAGAGTCTACAGCGAGTCTTTGTGTCGTGTATCCGGTTTAGCGGTCATGGCAAATGCCAAGTCCTCAAAACGAAATGCGCTACGGCAAAGAATACGCTACGGCCACTATTATACCACCACAATCAAATGCTGCCCTTGACCACACCTGTGAAATGAAGGAAACTAGCGTTTCGGCTACACCATCTTGTAGAAGAAAGGACAACATCTGGATTAAAGTAGAGAAAAGATATACAAATTACAAATTAGGGAAAATATTTTGCTTTTCAAGCGCGCTCGCTTTTGCTTGGTTTACGATTGGTTTTACAGCACGATTTACCTTATCTGTAATCTCGGGAGTCTCCAAGTCAAGCATCTTTCCAATCAATACTTTATTCCGCGCGACCCTCTGCTCAGGTGTCATAGCAGCAGACGCGCTGCCTGGCGGTGGAGGTGCGGGTGCTGATGGAGGAGGTGGAATAGGATTGCCTTGCTGCATCTTTCGGGAGGAATAGATTAAGAAGCCCTCGCAACGCTGTCAACTTTAGGCGTATAAAATCAACAAACGAAACTATCTAGACAAGGCCATGAGCCACGGGCCACTAACGTTAAGTCACAAGCTGAAGGCCACAGTCAATGCCGCAGAGCCAACGATTTGGATTTCACCTCCTCCCATCCCAAAAATCAAGAATACGCGGTTGTGTTGAACTTTTTAATTCGTGATTTTACTTCTCACTTCATGCTCATCCTTCCTTTACGTCTTGTTTTGTGCTTGCCTGCCTGTGGTCGTGTCCGTGACGCTGCGCTGTGACTTGACGAAGTGAGCACAAGCCTCCTACTAGCTAGCTTATTGAGTCGAAGCTCGTAGAGGGCCGTCTTTTAGTACCCAGTACCGCAGGCAATTCCCCCATGGCAATTTTAAATCTTCTTATCGCTGCTGCGACCCTTGCTACGGCGGTCGCTTTTACTAGTCCTCGTTCGTGGGCTCCACCTCTGGCAAGGACAACCACTGTACGCGGGCCTACCTCGGAGCCCATGGTGCCATGGAAGGTCCCGAACACGCCATACTACCAATTTGTGCCAATCGGCCAGCGCTTTTACCGGGAGCGCATCATTATCTTGACGGACTTTTTAGACGAAGCAAGGAGCAACAACTTAATCGCCACTCTGCTGTACCTCAAACAGCAAGATAGCACCAAGCAAATCACGCTTTACTTCAACGTTCCAGGAGCACTGATGAAGCCGTCGCTAGCAGTCTACGACACTATCAAGTCCCTCAAATGCCCCGTCATGACCTTGAACTTGGGCCTAGCCACGGGCATGGCGGCCTTCCTGTGTGCAGCCGGTACCCCAGGCAAGCGATTTGCGCTCCCCAACTCACGCTTTTTACTGCAGAAGACAGGCCTGGACGACCCATTTCGAGGCCAAGCTGTGGACATTGGCCTTCGGGTAGGAGGCAGTTCACGTATGCTTTGTGTTTTCAGTTGAATGGCTGTTGTTTTGTCGCTGCACGAGGTGCACAGTTTTGTCTTCGTTTGTAGGAGTCGAAGTCATGCACCGTGGTTCCAATTGATGAAGCATTTATCCATCCCTTCATCAGGTGTCGGACAACGTTTCCGACAACAAGCGCTTCGCGAAAGCGCTGGCCGAAATGACTGGCCAAAGCGTGGAGAAAGTCACCGAAGATTTGAAACGCGACTTCTACCTGAGCTCGGACGAAGCCGTGGAGTACGGCGTCATTGACCGCGTCTTGACGCCCAAGACCGGCACCGACGCCATCGTCAAGGAGAGCCCGAACTTCGGCACCTTTGGCGAAGAGCAAGGATCTGGCTTTGGGGTGGAGCAGCCCGGGCAGTTTGACGAATATGGGGATCCTGTGGAGGGCTTCAACGGTGCTTAAAGTCGAAGGGCCATCTGGAGTTTGGAGCTTCCCAGGTACCTTTTCTTTTCTGGCTTATGCCTACTTCCAGTTCGGAAGGACTTGGCTGAATCTCTCTGCGCTCGTTGAGGAAATTCTTTTCGAATATTGGACATAGACACGCATAATGATTTGGGTCATATAAAATATGTCAGAGTTAGGGTGGTATCGAATTTGTGTAGTTCCAAGCGAACAAAACGCAAAACGCATGATTCTGCGCAATCGACTCCGGGCTGCAGCCACAGTGCTGATCTTTCACAACGCACTTTACAACGGCTGACACTAGTCGTTTAACTAGGACACTATAAAGGCTGGATACTAAAAAATAGCCCGGAAAAATGCCTCGTGTACCTGGGACGTGACCAGCAACCAAGAAAACCCAGGAGGCTGCTGGGTTTCCCCCCAGCCCACTCTATATTTTACTGATCTGGTGGCGGCCTGAAGTGGGTAAAAACCCAGAAAACCCTCGTTTTTTTTGTTTACTGGACGTGACACACGAACGAGCACTCAGTCCCGCCGACTCGTTCGGAGGAAAGACGCCAGTTGGAGCCTTAATTGGCCTTCTGGAGCAACTTTGCTGGTGCATGAGCAGCATAAGTACTTTTTTTGGTGCCTCTGTGACTACAGGGGCCATTTTTTACTTCCCAGCGGTACAGAAAAATTAAAGAAATATATTGCCCTGACCGACCGCATTGGACCCAAAGATCACCGAGTTAGTTGGGATCGCGCGAATGATAGGGAGATAAGCTGTGTTTTAAAGCACATACGAAGTTTCAAGGAGCAACTCTTCGGTCGTCTTGAGAAATTCGATGATCATTTTGCAAGCAATTCGGTGGTCAAAATCGGTGATTTCAGGCACCGCTATTCTTTAAAAAGTCCTCAAAGATCAAATGTTTGACTGCGCCATCTTCGACAGGCCTTAAGAAGGTCTTATTCCCTTCTATCCTGCCCTTACGGGCTTATCTAGGTTTTATTTGGGCATCTTGGTGGCGAATATCATGATTACAACAAAATCACACAGAAATGCATTTCGAGGTACTTTTTCACACAAAACCCCCCTAAAAAATACGAAGACCGCCGAGTTAGTTGGGATCGCGCAAACGGGATGGAGTTGAGGTGTTGCTTGTAGCATTCCCAAAGTTTCAGTCAATTCCACTCGAGTCCTCGCGAGTTTCAGCCCATGCCCCTAGCCGATGGGAAGTAAAAACTGGCCCCTGTACTGTGTACTTGTTTTTCTTTGTTATTGGGAGAGTATAAACTAGACTAGACTAAACACGGGTGATTACAAGTGCACATAGCCAGCAAATGGCCCATGCAAAACAGAGTAGACAAGGTCGCATATCCTCCTGTGCGTTCTCAATACAAACACAGGGCACATGCCTCATACATGAACACACAACGAGCGAGGTGATGTATGCGGAAATGGGATTTGCCTTCCGGAGTTTATTATAGTTGCTTTCGTGTGCGTTATTTTTTTTTAATAAAAATAAAAATCTTATTCTAAAGCCTCAAGACGGAATTCTAAAATTACTAACTGGCAATTTTGGCTTGTTCGCTTGAGCTATCGATTGACCGCGAGTTCTAGGCACTACACGGGAAATGAGCGACACGTATATCGTGAGAAATCAATAACCATCATACATTTTTGGACCAACCTTAGGAGGCCTGGCCGCCACGGTGCTCTCTGCGTAAGTCCCTTTCCCGCTCAAGACCACGTCATAGCTCTCGCCTTTTTCGACCTCAACTCGGAAGCGCGACTGGTACGCGCGCGCGTGTTTGGGGCGGAAGGTCACCACCAAAGGTCGCGGCGCTCGGAAGTTTTCGTCGTTGCGCGCACGCAGGCTGGCCGCCAAGTCGACCTGGCCCGACTTCCAAGCCACCTGCGTCGACTCGCTGGCGGAAGGGAACGCGGGCTTGCGCAACTTGTTCACGTCGTTGGGCAAAGCCGCGGCAGCATCGGACAGAGGCAAGCTGGGCCCGAGGAGCACGCCAAAATGTTCGGAGAAACTGAAGGCGTCCGGGTCGTCTTCAGGCGCTGCCTGGGGGTCCTCGGGCATTGTCGAAGGCGCACTGGAGCCTGCACCAGCCGCGCCGCCAGTGAAGGCCACGGTGTTGGCTGACGGCTGCGCTGCGAAGTCGATGGGGGCCGCGGGCAACTTGGCAGGGGGCACTGGCACGTGCGTCACCCGCCACGCCGCGGCCACGTCCGTCGGGTTCGACAAGTACAGGGTCGCCGCGCTTGACAACTCCGTGTGGACCAGGCCGAAGTTGTACAGGGCTGGGGCCACCACCACTAGTGGGCGCGCCACTACCCCCACCAGTTCCACGCGCTGGCTTTGGCCCGTCGCGAACTGGCACACCAACAAGCCCTTGTCCTGGTCCTTGAGCCGCACGTTGCCTGGGCCCTTTTGGCCTTTGCAGCTGTTGCTGCTGTCGGGCGCATACACCACGTACAGGGTTACGGCTTCCTGAGGCGGCAGCGTGAAAATGCCGCCGGCAACGAGAGCACCCAGCCCGGACTTCTGGAGGCCGGCGGACTCGGCTGCAATCGCCGCGCGGCCAGGAGGCGACGCCAGGCGCCCCGCGAACGACGCACTCAGTGGGTGCGGCGGCGCAAGGCACTTGGCTCCTACCACGCGGAACGGCTCGGTGGTGCTCACGGCAAAGGTGAGGGGCATCCCCAGAGGGTTGGTGAGGACAACCGACCGCAGCTGAGACAGCTCCGGCTCCTTCGCTGCGGCGCCTGCTGTTGCTGCCGTCGATGGCCGACTTCCATTGCTGCCGCCACCGCTGTAGCCTGCAGCAGAAGTGGTGATGGTGCCGCTGAAATCGGCAGCCGTTGCGCCTGATAGGCTCTTGCGCATGGGCTGCAACGAGCGCGCAGGGCCGCCGGGCCGCGTGGCCCAATCGGATTGCGCGGCCGACGCAGACGCCGCCAAGGAGCTCGCGGCTTCGTGGCGCTGCAGCGCGTGCACTTCGGTGGGGCCAAGCCCGCCGGGCTCGAGCGCCTGCGCCTGGGCCGCCAGTTGCCCCAATCCCAAGATTTGCGACGCGTGCGCCACGAACTTGAGGTACTGCTCGCCTCCCTGGTCGGTGTGCGCTTGCTTGTCCACCATCAGCCGTGGGATGGTGGGCTTCGCTTCGAGTTGCACTTGCACTGCGCCCAGCGTTTCTTGGTCCAGCCCTTGCTCGGTGCCTGCGCCGCCCTTCTTTTTCTTCTTTTTCCCCGCCGTCGATGACGATGAGGACGACGAAGACGACGACGAGGATTGGCTGGCGCTGCCACTGCTGCTCCCGCCGCTGCTGCTGCTGCTGCTGCCATTGTCAACGCTGCCACTGCTACCGGAAGCCACTGATCCTTCGTAGCCCACTTGCTTTGACGTCGCTGCTTGCCCGCGCGACTCAGGAAACAGCCACTCGGCGTCTAGCGCCATCACTGCCCGCACCAGATCGAACTTCTTGGCGCCGTCTGCTTCGGTCTTTCCGGCTGCCGCCGCCGCCTTCTCTTGATCTTTTTGGTTCTGCCCTTCTTCACCTTCAGTCAATTCTACAGCTTGCGTCGCATCAAGGTTGTTCACATTGGCCGCTGCGGCGGCGGCCACCATGGCGGCGCTTTGCAGCGCTTGGTGCCGCAGAGTCACTTCAAACTTGGCGTCGGAGTGGGGGCCCAAAGTGGCGATGGGCGGCTGCACAACAAACGGCGGGTCGTACGGCTCCTTCTCGCGCCAGGTCAAGCTCAGCACCACGGGGTTTGCGCGGCGCTTCTTGCCGTGGGGGCCCTTTTCGGTGTTCTCGGCATTCAGTGGCGCCACAGCTAGCCCCACGTCCACCAGTCGGGCGTTGCGCTCCAAGAGCTCCGCGTCGGCGTTTTCGGGCAGAGGCTCCTTCACCGACCAGGTGACTCGCGCGCCCACGGGCCCGTCGTTGCGGATGCGCACCGTCTTCACCACGTCAGCCGACCCTTCGAGCACGTCGCCAAACCGCAGCCATAGCCGGCCCGTCGGGTCTGACTTGGCGTCGACGCCCACGCCTTCCTCGACCAGTTTCAGGGGGCAGCCGCCCACCTTGAGCTTGAGGTTGAGTTTCACCAGGGGCGCGCCCTCCAGCACGCACTCCAACTCGTCCAGGTACACCCCCGGCATTTCGTTGAACGCCGAGACGGTGACCGCCACCACCCCCCACGGCGGCAAGACCCCTGAGGGGGGAAACACCGCAAACGCGGCCCCGTGGCCCGCGCCCAGCACCCCTTGGTCTTCTTTCGCGTCGAGCCGCTGCGCCACGTGCGCTTTGCCCATGGCCGACTGATACACCGCCCGCGGCTCGTGCGCGTTGTCCAGCCACCGCTTCTGCGGCTTCTCGCGCCCCCCCTGACGGCTGCTGCCGCGGGACATGGCACCTCGCGAAGACGACTCACGCCGATGTGCGGTGCCTCCAGCCCGTCTGCTGTCCGCTTCGACACCACCATTAGCATTGTCAATGCCGCCGCCTCCTAAGTGCGAATTGCTGAGGCTCTTGTCACTGCGATCCGCCGCTGCTGTGGTCGTATTGGCCGGCACGGGGTAGCGCGTTGGTTTCAGCGTAAACGGGCACGCAATGGCGCTGAAATTGCGAATCACGAACTGCATGGTGCGCCGCTCGAACAGGGGCACCGAGTCGCCGAAGTTGAACTGCGGGGGGCGGGGCAGCTGCGCGGGTAGCGGGTCTTTGCCCGTGTACTGCGGGTCGCGCGGGGAGCCCAGCGGCAGAGGCGGGGCGGCGCCTTTGGCTAGGGGCTCGTAAGCTACCACCACGCTGCGGCAGGTGGCCTTCAGCTCAAAGCCCAGAGGGAGCACCATGCCAAAGCACTCGCACGCAAAGAACTCGCTCAAGACCCCAGGAGTTTTGGCCACCAAAGTAAAGGTGATTTCCAGCGACTGCTTCTCGCTCAGGGTTCCCGCGGAGGGGGAAAACGAAAAATGGAACCCCGTGGCTTGGTCCCCCAGGCAACGGCTCCACTCGAAATGGGTCGCCAAGTTGGACAAGTTTTTCAGCACCAGCGTGCGCTTGACGGGCACCCCAACGTAACAGCCTCCTAGATTCAGTTCGGAGACGGACAAGTACACTTTGGGGGCTTGCACTTCGCCTCGGATAGACACGAATTGAGGCTCGAATGCAGGGACGGTGATATCATCGTCGCCGCCAAGCGTAATACCACCACCGCCGCGATTCTCAAACGCAGCAGAGGTCGCGCACTGCAAAATGGCCCGGAGACGCTCGGACTGGGTGCCTGCCGCGCACACGCATTCCACGTTGGCCACTTCTCCCGGTTGAAGCACGCCTCGTGGAGGGTTGAAATTGAGCACGGCTTTGGGGGCCAAAGGCGGGTTGGCTTCGTGAGCGCGCTGCAATTTTCGTCCTTGGGGGGTGTCGGGAAAGGTCACTGTTGGAAGCGCCAGACCTCCCGGGCCGATGGAACTGAGCTGCCACTGCAGCGGCACGGGCCCCCAGTTGGTGAAGGACAGCGGCGCTTGAATGTTACCCATTACCGCCACTAGGCCGAGGTCCACTTCTGGCTGCAAGAACTGCAACCGTGCCCCGCATGCTTCTAGCCCAATGCGGAGCGGGACGCCATGTAAAGGAAGGCCCAGGGCCCGCCATGCCGCTCCGCCGTCTCGGGGTGCGAGAGCAGCAGCGTTGGACCGTAAAATCGCGTCTTGCTCCATCAGCTTGGCGAGCACGATTCGCTTGGGCACGCTGCTTACCTTTTCCACACGTGTTCTCAGGAGATGAGCAGTGGCCGCAACCGACGCCAAAGGCCTTGGTGCAAACACGCCCCCGAGGCACACGCATGGCACGCTTACATCGCAGCGCCCTGCGCGCCACGGCGTGATGGACACAGTTACCGTCACTTGTGAACCTTCGTGGCCGTGAGGCGCAAGGTCGCCACAATTGGGCTCTACTGTCACGGAACAGTGGCGCTGCTGGTCCAAAAGCAAAGGCATTCCGGGGAGCGACACGGCACCACCAGCAGCAGAAGCAGCAGTTCCAGGAGATTCATCGGTGCCAAGTGACAGAGTTGGCGGCGGCGGTGGCGGCGGTAATGGCACTAATCCAGCGCCATCTTGCACATCGAGCAGAGGGGTTCCAAACCAAAAAGCAGTCGCGCAGGTGCTCGTGTTTTCCAGCACGACCTGAGAAGTGATGGTTTGCCCCACCGCACAGGCGCCCGGCACAAACACCGTGGGCGGCGTGGCCGTGAAGTTGACGGGCTCGCCCGCGCCCCGGAAAGTGGCCATGAGGGAGTCCACGTCGCGCCGAACGGCCTGTACAGACATACAGATAAAGCAGGAGGGAGACGTGGTGAAGAGGAAATCATGCACAAATGGAATGCGCAGCTAAAATATCATTCAGTCATGCAGACGTGCACGGTCTATGAATGCATGTTTGTCCTTCAATTTACTTGTGTTAAAATACCTGTTGAATGCTAACATATGGGATGCGGGGCATTTGGTTCTCGATCGCATCTGCCAAGGCATCCGAGCAGGCGCCGTGCATGAACTCGTCGACGTCCACAAGCCCGTCCAGGCCCCACTCTTTGCCGTACCCATTGGTACCACCTCCAGCGCCACCAGCTCCTGCGCCGCTGCGACTGCCAGGTCGCGCGCTCTTGCCTGGGGTGCCCCGCCTACTCTTGGGAGACGCAGCACCGCCGCCGCCACGGCTGCCACCGCCACTACCGCTAGTCGTAGCGCCAGCAGCGCCTCCATTGGGATATGGGGACTGTGCGTTGGCCTCCAATCGTTCCAGCAAATCCCGCACGGGGCGGTGGAGGCTTGGGCCTAGTTCTAAGGTGGCCAACGCAGCCCGGAGTTCCGGCGCGCCTAAGGCACTGACCGCTGCACTCTGCGATGAGAGCGGAGTTGGCTTGCTACTGCCACTGTTGTTGGTTGGTGTCTCTGAGACCACAAGTACTCCAGGAGCATCAGCGGCAGCAGCAGCATCTCCACTGCCAGCTCTGGCCGCGGTCACTGCCGCGCACACGCTTTCGAACCAAGCCCGGCACCGCAGCCGCTGGCCGTGGCCGTGCGCTGACAAATGCTCTAAGAGCTGGGGTTGCTTGATGGAGGGCACCGCAAAGGCGGGCACTTGCTCGAACACCAGCACGGCTTGCACGCCGATGGGCACCGCGACACTGGGCGAGCACAGCACGTCGAACAGCGTGTCACTTTTGGCCCGCAACACCCCCCGCCGGGGGGAAATGCTGAACCCGTCGAGGGCGCCTTCGCCCAAGGTGATGGACCCGTCTAAGCTCAAGGCACCTCCTGATTTGCCACCACTGCTGCTCGAGCTGCTGCTAGAGCTAGAGCTCGTGGTGGTGCTCGCTACGCTGGCATCCGACACACCCATGGCCTGTTGATTGGTGTCCTTGTGGTGGCCCATCAAGAGAAGCGGCTGCGAGGACGGCGGTGGCGGCGCGATGGCTCCGACAGCGACACGCGCCTCGAGAGGGCGCAAGTCCCAGCGGTAGTGCAAGTCCAGGGAAGTTGCGTTGCGAAGGCTCAAAGTTTGCGTGGACAAAGCGCCCAGCGCTACAGGGTCAAACTGCAGTTGCCGGAGTGTGGAGTTGGGCGCCAGGTCTTCGCCGTTTGACCCAGAAATGCGCACGGCCACTTCTTCCGACAGACCCACGATGTCGTACGATTCCACCTTGTAGCGTTTTCGAGTATGGATTAAGCGCAAAAAAAAGACAAAAGAAAGAAGTCACGCAACTCGCAAACAAACCAATGGCATGTCATGGGAAATATGTGGACGCAGCACTCTATGAACAACAGAAGGTCTCATTCCTGCTCCCTCTTGCTTTCACTCTTATAATCATAATATTGACGCCTTCTCTAGATCTGTTCCAAGCAAATCTCTGCACCTGGCAGTTGTCGCAGACCATGATGAATTGAGCGCGGTGCTCTCCTAAGGCCAGCGGCGCGTAGTCCACAATGATTTCACACTCTTCCCCGGGGCCGAGCGCAAATTCCGTGGGGGTCACGTTAAACGGCTCCAGTTTCAAAGACTTCAAGTACCGCTGGGCCACCGAGGGCGAGGGGTAGTCGGCAGGGGACAAGAGGCGAAATTTGCCGTGCCCGCCCCGGTTTTTGCAGCGGAAGGAAATCGCTTGCGCGTCGCCCACGAGGCAAGCCCCTAGGTTCAGCTCTTGCGGTAAGCTCAGGAGCGGTGGGGGCCTATGCGCCCACACGCGCACCGGAAACTCGCCGCCGTCGGATCGCACCTGTTCATTTGACACCAGAAGTCAGGTGGCGTTATGTGTACCTCGGATGGACGCAACATCTTTGCGTCTCGTTCTTTTTCTCTTTCTTTCGTTTTCTCAATACAAACGTCCAGGCTCCGAGTGTCCCTTCAATCGTTGTCCCTGGTCACCAGCACAGCATTTCTGCTTACCGTTAAGAAGTCCTCGTAGTCAGCGAGCGAGTCCGGCTCGAAGCACACGGTTACGGTGACCGCCATCCCAGAAGCCAGGGAACCCGTGGACTCCGAGGGGTAGGCCACTTTCGCAATGCTGAAAAATTGGGTGGTCAGCGGGAGCACCGCTAAGCTTCGGGTCACCGCTGTGGCGTTCATCAAGCGCACCGACGCCTCAAACTTGCCCCCGACGGCGTAGCTCGTGAACTCTACCACGTCCGGGGAAGCCACCAAGTAGCCGTGGTCCCCCGGTGGGGCTGCTTTGGTGCGGCTGGCCCACTCTTGCATCACCCCAGTGGTCCCATTGGCGTTGTCGTTGCGGTTGCCCGAAGCGCCGTCACCTCCGCCGCCTGGGATCGTGGTGGGGCCCAGCAGGCCGGTGGCGGCGTGGAGAGTGGCAATCCCGTCGGGGAGCGGCCCCGCGGGCGGCAGCGAAAGCAACCGGTGGTTGTTTTTGTTCCTAGGGTCGTGTCGGGGGTTACCCGTGTACTGCAGCTTGTTGGCCATCCGCTGCATGACCTGATGATTCATTTATATTTGGGTGCTCAATGAGGGAACAACAAACATTGAAACCAAGAGATAATGAAGGCAACAGAATCGAGGCAGAAAAGAGAAAAAAACAAGCCATGCGTGTACTTTCAGCGACCAATATTTCGAGGCTGCGTCACCATCACTCTCCCTAAGCGACCTAATATAATGCTACCTTCGTGTCAAGGTCGTGCTGCTCGCCGTGCACTTCCTTCTGTTTTTTCTTGGGCTTCTTTTGAGGTTCCCGAGGTGACGCTGAAGCTGCGCCCGCTGCCGCAGTCGTCGTTACGAAGCCCGCGTTGGCACTCAAATCAGCGTCAATTTCTGCGCGCAACAAGCTGTCCATTTCTGCCTCTGGGCTCTTCTTCGAAGCGTTTGCAGTCTTTTCTGGCTTGTACAGGGCGCCGTGAGGCCCATAGCTCTGCGTCAGCAACAGCTCCTTTCGCTTCGAAAGCGACCCCGTCATTTTCAGATAGCCCAACCCGTCGTCGACGACACCTCCTCCTCCATTGCCATCCTCGTCGGGCGAATCGCCGTTGTTGTTGTTGTGGCGGCCTTCTTCGTCATCGTCGGAACCATGTCGGCTCGACCGCCCTATCGGTTTGGGTGGCGGTTTCGCCAAGTTCCCACTCTTGTACAGGTAGTCTTTCCAGTTTGCTTCCATGAGGGCCCTTGCGCTCACCAGCTCCGGCACCACGGACGGGTAACTTTCATCTTCTACTTGCTGGTCGGACTGGGAATTCGCTGCTGATCCTGGCGTGTTTCCTTTGCCTGCTGCTGCCTCTTCCTGCTTCCCCAGAGCGGCTTTTTGCTCCTCTTCTTCTTGCAAGCGTTGCGCTTCCAGGTCTTCCATCGCGCTCCGCGCCGCGGCCAGCGTTGAACTCAAGTGGCTGGGTCCCACCGGCACGTGGGCGTTCACCAAAATCCCTTGCTTTTTCAGCGCGTTTTCTTCGGCGTGGTCGGCGGCTTCGGCCGCTTGCCTGGCCGACGCCAGCATTTCCAGGGTGCGGCTCGCGTCCCGACGCTGCGCGATCAACCGCCGGTCCACCGCCTCCATGGCGCGCACTGCTGACGCTTGGAGTGGGGTTAACTGCGGCGGGGGCGGAGGCGCGGCCAAAGCCTTTTCTGCTAGGGGAGCCTCAGGTGCAGCGGCAGCAGCAGCGCCCTCCTCAGCACCTGCCTCAACGCCGTCGTTTTCTGCGCCTCCGGCTTCATTCTCTGCGCCTTCGTTTGCTTCAGCACCTTCGCCAGGGCCCTCATCAGCCTCAGCTGGAGATTTTTCAGCAGGAACAGCTTCTTCAGGTGCAGCTTGTGCTTCGCTGCCATCATGGTCTTCAGCAACAGCGGATTCTCCTTCGCCTTCGTGACCGCCTTCGCCTTCACCAACGCCTTCTTCGCCGGCGAAAGCTTCACTACCATCAGGCAGCGCAGCATCAGATTCTGGGCGCATCCCAGGTGCAGTTCCTGGACGCGAAGGGTCCGCTGCCGGCGTCGGTGGTGGCTCTGGGCTAGGTGGCAAGGCAGGTTTCTGGTAGAGGTCCCGGAAGAGCGTTCGCAAAATGTGTGAAATCGACCCGACTAGTGCTTGGCCTCCTACGTTGCCCTTTTTAGTTTCAGCTTCTTCGCCCTCTTCGTCCTCAGCGTCATCGTCGCCGCTAGCGTCTTCGCCTTCTTCATCTTCAAAATCGCTCTTTTGGGAGCTGTTGCGCTCGTCTGCAGGCGCTTCCCCAACGGACGATGCCTCTACTTGAGTCTCTGGATCATCCTCCATTCGAAGGCAGAGCTTCGAATAGATTGACGAATCAAGATGATATGGTGATTAATTGCTCCCTCTATCTACTCAAGCTTTGAAAAGCTTCCTACGAGCGTTATTTCAGTTAACGCAGGTAAGGAGCAGCATTTTCATGGCCCATCGACACAAGGAAGACGACGGAGGAACACCTGCCGGAATTCAAGAAAAATGATGTGCTAATATGATATAATTCGAAAATAGTCGTCATCTTTCCCCGAAATCTCAGCTTCTTCCATTCAACCTCTTTCCAGCTTGCGGCTAATAACCAACTTTGCGCCTGGGTCGCCGAAGATGGAGTCACTCACAGAGACGCTCGTCAGCGGAATGGACAAACTAATAATTCTGAGTGGCGCACCACGCAGGTTTAATTCTTGTAAAATATTTCACCCTAGCAATGATCATGTGTTGTTTCTTGAAACTCAGTCGTCGCTGACGATGTAAATCGTGATCGGCTTTTAACCGTCTAGAGAGCTTTGCTCTAGCTAGTAAAGCTATCATTGTTTTTGATAGAACCGCCACCTGCCTTTGCTTTTCTTGCCAGCATTGTTTTGATGATTTTGACCACTTTTTGTGTTTGCACGTCTTGTCTAGCTGGCCTCCATATGCGACTCGCACATTCGGGTTTCTCGTCGCTGGTTGCTTGTTGCTTGCGCTCGCGCAAAGCGGCGGCGCGGACGCCACTGCAGGAAAGCCATCAGCCGGGCAGACTGGCACTGAGCGAACCGCGCAGCGCAAAGACTTTCAGAAGTTTCAAATTTCATACTTGACCGTGTTCCTCATTACGATGCTCGCCGACTGGCTACAGGGGACCAACATGTACACGCTTTACAGCGGCTACGACATGCCTGTGGGCGTGCTCTTCCTCACAGGCTTCATTTCGTCAGCTGTCTTCGGTACACAATATGGCGCTAGGATCTAGCGGTATCGTTTCTGCTGCCACGTCTCTCTATGTTTGACTCTGCCACCTGAAACACTCCTAACCTAGTACCTACTGACGTACTGTCCTGCTGCTGCTGCCTATTCTCTGCGTGCCTGTTCTCAATTTCCTGCTAGGCACTTGGGTGGGCCTATACGTAGATAGGTACGGCCGCCGCATGGGGTGCATCCTCTTTTGCGTGCTTGAAGTGATCATCAACACGCTCGAGCACTTCCCCTCCCTGCACCTGCTGCTCCTGGGCCGCGTGCTCGGAGGCATCTCGACGTCGCTGCTCTTCTCGGCCTTTGAGTCGTGGATGGTCACCGAGCACAGGGCCCGAGGCTTTCCAGAGGAGTGGCTTGCGTCTACGCACGGCTTGGCTAGCACTGGCAACGGCATTGCAGCGGTACTGTTTTATGCTCCTCAGTCTATTTTCTCGTTCCTTTAAAGTCTACTCTCTGGGAAGTTTCATTTCCCAATGCATTACCTTATCTACCCAACAGAACCCTTTTGATATGGTCTCAGTTGGGTTAATAGTCAATGCGAAAGCAATCGTTCTACCTCAATACGAAAGTGCTTGCTTGTGTTTCCACTTGGTGTTGTACTTTCCAAGCAAGGCATAGACCTATTGGGAACTTCGATTTCGATGTTACGTTTGTTTTCCACTAGCAACGGCCTTCACACCTGTATTTGCCCAAGCTCTGCTGGTTTGCTCATCACACTTACTGCTTCTTCTGCTTCTTGAATACTTCCATCTCGTCGCTTTGGCTGTGTTGTCCTCTGGCACACGGTGCACCAGGTGATCGCGGGCGTAGTCGCGCAGGTGGCCGCTGACACGATGGGGGACATTGGGCCGTTTCGAGTGGCCATTGCCTTGACCGTGGTCGCCCTAGTCTTCGTGCTCGCGTGGTCGGAAAACTACGGGAAACAGGACACGGTCGAAGACACGGCCTTTTCGCTGGCTTGGAGCGACATTCGGCGGAAGCCCACAGTGTGGCTGCTGGGGGTGGTGCAGGCCTTGTACGAGGGCGCCATGTTTACTTTTGTCTTCGTGTGGGTGCCAACCATTCTCAAGGTGCGCGCGTAGGTGCGCGAAGGAGTTTAGTCTGTCTTTGATTGTCCTTAACATTGGCTATTGCTTAATAAAATGACAAATATTCCCTGTATCATCCATTTCGCTTCAGCTCAACTATTACAGGTAGCTGCAATAAGAGAAATCCGTTTGGATGTCGCTAACACTTGTCTTGACCCCACACTCCTGTTAGGTGGCGCCTAAATCTCATGTCGATTTGATCGACGGCCTCCTCGTGAACACGTCCGTGCCGCCGCTGGGGCTCGTGTTTGCGGCGTTCATGGTGTGCATCACCCTGGGAGGTATGCTGTTTGGGCCCCTCACCGCTGCGCTCGGCGTGGAGTGGGCCACAGTGCTGGTCACTTTCTTGTCGGCCGCCGCCGTGACCGTGCCCGTGCTCACCGACGCGTTCGTCCCCACGTTTGCCGCCTTCCTGCTCTTGGAAGGCTGCGTGGGGTGCTGGTTTGCGTGCTCCGCTACCATGCGGTCCAAGTACATCGACGACAAGCTCCAGTCGTCCATCATGACCATCTTCCGGGTGCCCCTCAACGCCCTCGTAGTGGTTGGCACCCGCATGGAGTCCCAGGTCTCGCTGGCCACCGTGTTCACCACCTGCGCGGCGTGGTTTGGCCTCAGTTGCGTCATGAGCGTTGCCATGGCGTTCCAGAAAGTACCGGATGCCGTGACCTCGAAGAAGGATGCTTAACTGCAAACCACCCACAGCACGATATAATAGTTTTCCAAGAGCCAAATGCAGCACCAGTAGGCTCCTTGCAGTTGTGGGCGAAGTCAAAAATAGAGACAGGCAAAGAGGGAGAAAACCAAAGGAAATACACAAGCACCTGAAATATCAAAATTTCATAGACCAATTCTCGAGATGCGAAATAGAACCGGAAACTCGAAGGCCAGGAATAGAATTATCGCAGGCACTGGAAATGGAAACTTAAACTGTAACATCGTTACGTGACATGTCCAATACGCTCAGGAAGGCCGGCACTTCCGAGAATGGCGAAGAGATCCATATATATTTCGTTTGATGTTTGATGAAGTGATACATGGAGCTGGGTTTTGGGGGTTTGGATTAAGGACTATTATAGTCTACAGTTCTGGGCTACTTCCGATAAAGTGATATGCTGTGAGTCATAGAACTGAAATAGAAAGGTTTGGGAATGTCGTACTGCGTTAAGCAGACGCCAAACCAACTTAGCTAAGTGCGCACTTAGCTCAGTTGGGTATCTCGTTCCGTTGTGAACCTCGAGATCCAAGTTCAATTCCCGTCCGGGGATCAACCAACCAACGACCAACGACGAGAATTCGTTGCGCACCCGGGTTCGCTGCCCATAATAAAATGCACACAGCCAACT
>Ga0307982_1001777_pt1 | contig 17534 bp, 22 predicted proteins | sample OrgLakmetagen989_FD_201847 | JGI IMG/M metagenome (GOLD analysis project Ga0307982, IMG submission 201847) | Saline water microbial communities from Organic Lake, Antarctica - #989 | ecosystem: Environmental > Aquatic > Non-marine Saline and Alkaline > Saline | place: Antarctica: Organic Lake... | reverse complement strand
ATGCCCCTCTCCCTCCTGAATCATTCCGCACTTGCTTTGTTTGCGCAACGCACGCGCATTCCCACTTCTGCCCGCAGCATTGGCTTCTGTGCCATTTGGGTTTGTATTAGTTCGAGTTCGAGTACACAGCCACAGCCATTTGTTTTGGTAAATAGTACTTAACTAGGCTAGTCTTGAGTGGAGTGTGAGGTAATTACAGGGGACGGTTTTCTTTGGGAAGTGCAGAGTTCGGAATTGGAATTGCGCTAGGCGCTAGCGTAAGGTGCTCTATAGTACCCAACCAAATGACAGCAACACCATAAGCGGTATGTGGTGAGAAGGGCCGTGATAAACAAAAACCATACCGAACTTCGGGCCATCGAGAGAGGGCGCACCCACAAAAACGATCTTAGTGCGCTCCCCACGCCCACGTCGCATGCGCATTGTCTACTTGGAAAAATTCTTGCCTCAATGCCATACGAAGCTCGAGTTCGGCTACAGACGAGCTCCGGCCAACAGCTCTACTTGATCACCTCCATCTCTTGTCTAAATTGGCCCTCCGCCGAGACGCTGCTCTGGAACGCTGTTTGACTTCTTCTTCCTCTTCTTTGGCTTCTTATCTCCTTGATAACTACCTTTAGGTGTTGGCTCTCGCTCCTTCGCTAGTTCCGAAGCTAAAGCTAGGCCCAAGTTCAGCGCATTACTGGGCGCGTGAGTTCCGAGTGGAGCAAGTGAGCCTTTTGTTGAGAAGAAACCTGTCAACGAGAGAACGACCGCGCGCTCTTGAGCAGCGTCAGTTGCATTGAAGACGAGGAGAGATGAGTCGTCGTAACTGCATGCTAAGGCAGAGCCATCATTGAGCACGGCGACTGCAGCTGGGCCAACGAGGCGATTCGACGACATCGCGAACCCGTCGTACTTCCAGCCTCCGTCTGGAAAGTCAACAAAACGAGAGATAATCCCAGGTTCTCGTGATTTATAAGCGGTGACTAAGAGGCACGACCGACCGCGATAGCACGGTTCTTCCAGTGCAATCCCCATAGGACCTTCAAGACTTCCGACAGGCCCGGTGATGACTTCGAGGAGATCGCCAGACCTACTGTCTAGGATTAAGACAGACTTGTTGTAGTAACTCGTCACAGCAATGCGATTGTCGTCTACTGCTACAATATCCTCGGGGCCGTGCAACATCGCCACACGATCCCCATCGTCATGGGTGTCAACATACTTTCCTTCGTATCCGTTCATTAAATATTCCAAGTCAACTGGCAACCCTCTAATGAGAGTTCTGGGTTGGTGGTCTGTAAACTCATCTTGAGCACTCGCCTCAGATTCGTTTGCGCTTATTTGAAATGCAACAATCCGCGAATCCAAAAATGATGCGACAAACAAGGTACTCCCATCAGTTGAAAGGGCTAAACCTTCCGGCGAGTCTAGCGTATCGCTATCTCCCATAGCATCTACGAATCGACCAGTCAATGCTTCAAATACTAGGACTTGGTCCGAACCAAAAGAGGCAACGAATAAATGTGCCCCAGAATGTGCCAAGCCCCACGGCCCTGCATGATGAACGAAAAGTGAAACACACAGCAGATTAGATGTTTGTATTCGATATTCAAGTGATAGGGTGAACTAGCAGCACTTTCGTGGAAACGATACCGTTCAAGATTGCACAACGCTTCAAGTATGGAGTGCAGTAAGAACCGCTTGCGAAAACCCTAAACTTCGAAGTTGGTGTGAGCGGCAAACTTGTGAAGAGAACGGCATCGTCGACGAAACTTGATATGTAGATGATTGAGTCATTCACTACGAGGACTGACGCAGGATTCTTAACCTCCACTATTTCAGCAAGGCGGCTTGAGAAGGCGTCCGCGAATGGCCGAAGCAGGGGATCTTGATCGTGCCGAAATAACTCTGTTACTCCCCTAGTTTCTCTTAGCGGCAATAGCAAGCACACCAGGAACCTTCGAATCATTCTTGATACTGGCAATGAGAAGTTGGCCACCAATCCCTACTTATTAGATCTAGCCGAAGAGTATTCTTGCAAGAAGAGTAGGTTAGTGAAGTGTGACAAGTGCCTTCGAACTCTGAACCTTCATGATTCATGATGACGACGGCGAGAAGTGACGAGAAGCGACAGACGACAGACCTAATTTGGTATTTCCACTTTCAATTTTCGTTCATCCACGAAGAGAAGAGCTCCAGAGCTTTTAAAAAGCGAGATTGAAGGTAAACTCCGTAGACTCCTCGGAGCAAAGGAGAGACTCCTCCAAGACCAAAGCTTGTCCTCACTCTTAATATTCAAAAATTGAAACACATGTGCTGAATACCTTCTGTCCGCTCAAGAATTCGATCGCAGCAGACAAAATTCGACGCTCCACATAATAAGAAGTTCTTCAGCATAATATCCTTCTTTCGGTCTTTCCATATTCTCAAGCATTATACTTCAAATGGATCAAATGCCAAGAGGCTACACAGACTCAAAAGAAAGTAGCGACATTGAAAATGAATTCCTGCCTGGACTTATGACAACATCTCATTTCGACTCTTTCTGCACTCCATCCAAGAATCTGGAAGAACGAGGTGCCTCTCAAGACTTCACGGGAGATTATAATTGCGACTCGCAGAAAGAAAAACGCAGCGATCACGGATGGCTTCCTCTCTATGCTTCATCGACCTCAAAACCTAATTCATTTAGTACGGAAGCTCCTTTCACTTCAAGCTTGGAGAATTGCTTCACGCAGACTCCACCAGCTAATTATCATCTTCAGGTCTCATCAGTTGGCCGAACAAATAATGCTGCACCAAATCGAGTGATTGATAGTCCAACGGGCCAATGGGGTCCGGTTGGGGGAAGGTTCCTTTCAAAAATGAAAAGTTCCTCACCTGAGATGACTTTCAAGAGCCTTTGTCGCCCAGTCGATATCCTGACAATATCATGCCTTGAACGCCAGTGTTCCCAGATGGGTGATTTGGATGGTTTTGTATACGAGGTGCGATTCAAGCGCTCTTGTCGGTACTTCCTGCGATCCAAGATTGATTCTTTAGCACCTGCCCAAATTCATATTGGTTGCTATGTCAACGTTGAAGCAGACCGCGGGCAAGACGTTGGCCTGCTTATAGCTATGACTCCACTGACAGAATTCGTAGCACGTTCTGGTAAAACTACCGCGGGAGGAGGTCGCATCCGGCATGACGAGAAACGTGTTCTCCGGGCCTCAACCGAAGTAGAAGTTGATAGCCTTCATGAGAAAACACTACAGGAAGAAGGTGTCGTCCAATACATTCAAAATTTGTGCAAACAGCGCGATATGCCTTTGACTATTGTCGATGCCGAATTTCAATTCGACAACGCGAAGCTCACCATTTTCTACGAGGCAACAACTTACGTGATATTTCAACAGCTGGTCCGTGAGGTGTACAAGGTGTATAAGACCCGTATTTGGCTCGAACAAATAGGTGGCCCAGGGAGTCTTACCCGAGATTCTCGCAGCAGTAGCATTGATGCGTCGAATCATCGCAGTATCCTTAACGTTGACGCTCCAATTTTCGCTCAGCAACAGACTTATTCTTCAGCTGATATTTTACGTCCTCAAGGCGTCGTGACTCCAGAGCGCGCAGATGAACCAGGTATGGCAGCCACAGCGATGGCAGCTGGAATGGCAGCTCAAGCAATGCAGGCCACGTCACATTCTTCGAGGAAAGGGTCTCTGGCCAACGATGCCAACAGTAGTGTTCCACCGACTTCTCGCTTCAATCCAAAACCTGCAATGGAAAAAGGCGTATTTTCGCCCAGCTTTATATGTCCAATCACACAAGATATTATGATCGATCCAGTGATATGCTCTGACGGCCACAAGTACGATCGTGCAGCAATTGTTGCGTGGCTTAAACATAGCGACAAGTCTCCAATTACCCGGTGTCTCCTGCTAAACAAAGATTTGCAACCTGACGACAAGCTACGCATTCAAATAGATCTTTTCCGTGAAACTCGTCTCGAAGAACGCCTAAAACGACTTATTTTTCTTGACGATTAAGGATTTCTGAGCAGATGCTTACAGGTACATTGCGGAGTGTTAAAGAACGACGGCATTCAGCTTCAATTTGATTAGAGAGAAAAAGAAAAAGATAAATTTACAGAATCATGCGTACAAATCAATATCAAGATGCACACCCAAAATTCAGAAGCACAGCCAGCATGGCGAAATAACTCAAAATTACAACTGGGACAAACGCACCAAAACGCGGACTTGAAATCGTAGAGGGTCTGAGATCAATTGTATTATCGTTATCTAGCTAGGTTTAGTAGCTAGTCGTTGCCATATCTTGACAGGAAGAAAAGATATTACTAAAAAAGGTGCCCTGGTATCACCCTGGTATTGGTATGAATTTTACCGTTTACTCGCTAGCTAGTAATTATATGTTTCTTTGTACTTTACCATACAACGACCGAAGTCTGAAATGAACCATAAAGTCAACTCGAGGTTATTTTGGGATGCTCCACCCCAATGATATCTCGAGGTGCATTATTGTAATGATTTTGCTTTATTATCTTATTTATGATTTATAAATGAAATCATTTAAATTTACGGATGTGCCTGAATCATATATGAAGCGAGGAGCACAAGCCTGCTTCACTTCAGCAAGATAACTCGAACGATAAGTAGATAGCACCTCATTGCAAAACAGTTGTGATCCCATATTCATGCACTTACGTACACCCCTGTTATCTGAACTACTGATAGCCCTGACAATGACATGCCTGATTCGCTTGATTCAAAAGAAATGATTAAGTATCTAGAAGGCATAGCAATAGTTATTCGCTCTATGAATGCATACTTCTTAGCAATGAAAAACTTGTTAACGATGTTTCCGTTGCCACCAGCACCAGCAGCACAGTACGCACTTCTGCGGTGTCCACTCTAGCGAGATGACTACACCAGTTGCGTGATAAGAAACGCTCTCATTAAGAAATTTAGGGTTACTGTTTTTAATTCTGGAAGGAACCAAGGGTTTTTGGCTCCGGTTCCTAGAAACGAAGGCCTCTCTGCCCTGCCAGTCTGCCAGTCAGTCGCCTAGGAGAGAGGTGGGTGGCGTGCGCGATATCTCCGGGAACGGCCCATGTGCCTGATTGCTTCTTCTTTTGGATTATGCTACCCGGGGCCTGCGTCTTAGAAACAAGGGGTCGGCCGTTTGCAGTTTTCCTGCTTTCTCGTATCTCGCAACTGGCTGTACACATCTGTACTGTAGTACTGTTGTGTACTGCAGAGCTGCAGCTCTGTAGTACTCTGTACGTAGTGGTCCCAAGTATTGTTAATTAAATACGACATAATATTATTCAGAATCATATTATATCATATTAAATCGATAAAATTCGTATTATATTAATTGAATATTATATTGCCAACAAGGATAGATCAAGAGAAAAATTATTCAGAATCATATTATATCATATTATATCGATAAAATTCGTATTTTATTAATCGCATATTATATTGTCGCTAACACTAGTCCCAAGTAATAAGTTGTGAGCTTATTATGAGATTATGAGCATTGAGTGATACAGTACTTATACAGATAAGTTCAAGATACGAAACATAGAAACATGCGCCGCATCGCCTCCTTTACGCTCCTAGTCTTAGCCTCGTGCGACGCTTTCATACCGCATGTGCTCTCACTGCACAAATCGGTTGCTTCACACTCAATGCCCGGAGTCCGCGGGGTGCCTATCTACCGAGGCTTGGGAGGCCTTCTAGCCACTGATGCGGACGGGGATGGAGAGAATGAAACTAGCGCGCTGATCGGTAGGTGCGCACTTTGCTCGCAGTTTAGGTTAAAATAGTGCACCGGTGAGAAGTTTTTTCCCCACTTTATTTTCTTTGCTAGAAGCACACTGAGTCATTTGACTTAGGGCTAGGTTATGTGATAGTTGGTTTGACTTGCATAGGTTCTTGTCATTGATAGTTAGTTGCGCATTGAGCAATACCAAGCAAGCTTACAGGTTGCTTCCTCGAGTTGAATTAACGAAGTTATGTACATAATGCGCACTATTTTCAACTGCTTTGAATTTACGAATTAAATATTTTGCGTAGACAAAATGCTAGTTGCAGCACCGTACGAGCTACCAGGCCTCGTGTCGGAGTCGCTCAAGACCGTTTCCTCGCCAAACTTCTTCATGACCATCGCGGTGAGGCCGACAATGCCACCCACCTTATATTCGTGCTTCTTTCATAGAGTTTACTTCGTCTATGTTTCATTGGTGCTTAGTCTGAGTCATCTCCGCATGCGTTTTTGCTGGATTTATCGGGCTCGCCGTGTTTACGTGTATACGTACTCGCACGCGCCGTACGCGCCTCTCTTATTATTTCTTTAGATAAAAGCCCTGCGTTATGTGCGTTGTGTGTATGCGTGTTGTTGCATGGCTACCACTCGGGCAACCACTTCTAACAGGCTCGAGCGGACGCTGCCAGCGACGACCAAGCACAAGTGGACAAGCTTTCAGCCCTGGCCTCGACGGTCATGAACACGCTGGAGGTGGGCATCACCACACATGCTACAAGAAAATTTAAAACGCACAATTGAAGACCGTATTCTGAATTATTAAGATGTGAAAAAAAGTTTAAAAAAATGGCACTTTTCCTGCGTGCGGTACTCTGTATTATCTTGTTTTATTTCTTGCCTTCACACCGGTGATCACACCGCATTCTGCACTACAACAGGTGATCGTGCAGCGGACCGAAGAAAAAGTGGACGCCGGCGCCCAAGTGTTGCAAGGCATTTTGAAAGCCGGCGCCGAAGACGACGGCGAATTTCTCGTGCCTCTTTCCAACGCCAAAGCCGCAGGTACATGCGTGGGAAACAACGAACATAATTGGTCGAATGAATACTGTCATCGTTCCCCTCACCTTTCTTTTTGACCTGTATAGACTCATAAAAGTAATAGAAGTCTGCAATTTTCTTACGGCAACGATTCCTTTATTTCTCCGTTACACCCACTCTTCACGTCGCTGTTGTTGCTGTGTTGTGCTAGCGATGCGCGCGGCTGTGATGGAGAAAAGCGACTCCCTCGACGAATCCTTCCTGTCCACAGTAAGTGCACGCATGAGAAAGCGCTATGCGTGCAGATGATTGATGCCCCTCTCTCTTTGATGCTTCCCTGTGTGTACTTCTTCTTATGCATGTTGTCATTGATAACTCTCTCTCCTCCTCTCTCTTTTTGTCTCGTGAAGGTCAATGCATGGGTGCGCAAAAGCGAAGAAAGCGGCTTAGACGGCATGGTCACCATGCTCCAAACGGTGAATCTTATGTACTATACTAAACATATATATGTATCAGGGGATCTGTGTGCTTCTTTCAAAGAGCTTGCGCGCTTATCGACTCACATTGTGTATACACACGGGTATACACGCACCAATCTTACAGGTGCTGCAGCTGTACGCAGCGGTTGTGCTGGCGAGCGACCAATCGGTGGACCCTACCGTAGACGCCGCCGACCCACGAAGCTTGCTCGATCGGTTGCTGGCAAGCCGGCCCGAGGTACGTGTGCGTGGGTACTGCTGCTACTGTAGTATATTAGTAAACACGTGCGTGCGCGTGCGCAAGCCAATGTCGTTGTAATCGAGAATAAGGAAGAGTGCATTAGCAGGAAGAGAAAAGGAATCAACATGCTTGAAGGCCGCTCTATTTCAAATTCAACTTGTGCGAATCCTTTGTTCTCTCCTTATGCACTCTTGCTCTCTTCAATTTGTGTACAGGCCTGGGAGGCCGTTCTCGATTATGAGCTCGGTCGCAGTGACACGGTGAGATTATGCATTCTAATCTCTTTCCTGATCTTGTGGTCTTCCTCCTCTCAAACGCACTCCTTAAGATGAGGAATGTGGCGAAGATACTACTATTTGGACTGCCATAGAACTGGGATGTATGGCGAAGATATGATGGTGCTGGAAGCGGTGCTGCCTCTGAAGACTCGCCGTCTCCTTATTGTCACTTGTATGTTCTTCTCTCTCTTGATCAGGTGTGCACCAAGGACGCGCTGGTTTCGGAAGTGCAACAGCGCATTGAAACCACAGTGCTAGGCGCCACCTCCATGGGCTCTTATGCCCAGCGCGTGCAGGTTCGTTGTAGACTATTGTCATCATCATGATCATTGAGGTTAAACAAAAAGGGCTCAGAGATAACGAGGAAGGTGCAGTGTAGGTAACTGATTCGAAGCAGAGAACTTCGAGGCAGCGGATTATTTGTTGAAAGGCGATGAGGAGGGCTGGGAAGGGGTGAGAATGTGTTTACTGTGGCTTGACGACGATTGCGTGACGGTTGTGGGATGTGTGACAAATATGTATGACGTGTATGTGTGTGCATTTCTTTTGTCAGGCTGAGTTTCTGCGGGAGCTCATTCAACGCATCAGCTCGCGAAGTGAAGGAACGGTTGTTCAGGAGTAAAAATATGTGCCTTAAAATGAGCACGGAGTGCTTCACGCCGCAGCGCGTGTAAGTGCATGGCTTCATTGCCACTTGAAGCGGAAATACTTATTTTTGTGGGGCATAGAATTAGGTAATGTATGAAATCACTCCCGTCACAGCGAAACGAGATATAAACCAACGAGGTACTTCTCTCTTCTCTAGATCTAAATCTTAAACCTTAGGTCTCTGGGCTTAGTTCTTTGTAGTATAAATAATACATTATAGCACCAGCTTGGTTCTAGGATAGCCGACAAGAAGTGAAGAAAGGTCTAAAAGTGTAGTCGCAATCAGAAAGACGCACCAATGAACAAACCGTTCGTATATTTTCCTCTATTCTAATTGCAATTACAACGAAAGCAGCCTTTATGACTCTAGAACTCGGGGGTGTACAGGAACCGCAACACGAACGGCATGGAGACTTGAGTCATGGCCAGGAAGAACGGTCCCACAATCGGAATCGTCATCATTTTGTCGAAGTCTACGAGCAAGTCCGTGCCGAGCTGAGCGAGGCCCTGTAGAGTGAACGAAAATGTATGTGAATGGTTGTGTGTGTGAGAGAGAACAAAACAGGGCAAGGAGGTACGACCAAAGAGAAGGGGTGCTAAAAAAAAGGGGCAAAGAGATGAGTGTGGAAAAAAAGTACAATAGAGCAGTTATTTTTCAATCATCTTCTCTCAATCACGCATATGAGCAGGTCACCTGAATAATGGAAGTGCGAACCACTCGTTTGCGGCTATAGCTGGCCAGCGCGTCCGACACTTGAGACGTGTGCGCCACACCCGCCAATTCCTCCACCAGACGGTACCTAGAATAGAAACGTATCGGTAATGTACCATAGTTAGTAGCGCCCAGGAGACCGCCAGTATTTCAAAAAACTCAAACACGAGAGCTCGGTACTGGCATAGCAAAAGGAGTAGATTCAATGGCAAGGAAAGGCATCTTCAACACCAAACCACAAGAAAGCAAGAGATAAGCATTTGAGCATCTACAATTTGATTTTGTTGTTATGTCTTCATACCCGTCTTCAGTCGATTGGCAGCCGCCTTGCCCCAAGTTGGGCATCATGGGGTGCGCGGCGTCGCCGCAAATCGCCACCGGCCCTTCGCTCCAGGGGTGGGTCCATTTCGCGATGTCTCTCAACAGGGGGGCGCCGTCGTACAAGTCGCGCCGCTTCACGTCCTCCTTTAGTAGGGGGAAGAAAAGAATGGACGGGGAAAGATGAGAATGAATGAACAGGAGAAATGAGGAGCCTGGAAGCCACACGAATAGCTTCGGTGTGTTAACTGAAATAAGGCTTTAAAGGCACGTGCACATGTGCCCTTCGTACCCTATTTCCCCGAGAGCACTACGTAGTCTACTCATCTACCCATAACCACACCTCTGGCGTGGAGTTGATGAGCTCGAGCGCGAAAGGGTCCCAAATGTCGCCGTTCTGGTCGCCGCTGCCTTCCAAATCGCACGCAAACTCGCGCCGCAACCTCGTCAACTAGAAGGAGGTTAAGAGGAGGAAAAGGAAGGCGCGAAAGCAAGAGAGGCGGAGTGAAGTGGTGTGATAAAAAGGGCAGAAAAATCAAGGAAGTGAACTCACGCGCAAGGAACGCTGGGGAATAGGATATATTCATGGAAAATTTTCGGGATTAACACAGCCATCATCAATCATCTCTCTATCTCGCCCTTGCTTGCTCCGTGTACCTTGGGGTTGGGGTTTTCTGGACTGGGTTCTTCGTCCACACCGCCTGCGGGCTCTCGGATGAGCGCGAACCACTGCTGCCGGTCCCCACCCGCGTCCGTAGACACGAAGTACTTGTCTTTGCCCAGCAAAATCTGGTACGAGACCTAATGGTGGTGATAGTAGAGAAGAAGAGAGAGAAAGTGTAGAGAGAAAAAGGTAAGAGGAGAAAAAGGAGAAAAAAATGAGGCATTCAAGACGCGATGAAGTGTAGAAATTATGCATGCACATCAAACAAGTGCGAATTGAGCGGTGTTTCGACGCAACTACTACTGTAGTACAGCACATATGCATTTCGAGATTATCTTCCTTGTTGTCTTCTCATCCAACCCAAACCTCTTCGATGTTGGACGCCCTGTGATTGGTCAGCGCTGCATAGCAAGTAAACCCGCTGAACCGCCGGTTGGCTTGGGCCGCAATTCGCAGCGTGTCTTTGGCGGCTTTTCGGGCTTCTTTCTCGTCCAAAGCTCCGCCGGCCGCTCCCGACGCGGCGGTGCCTCCTGCGTCTTGGCCTAAGCCGCGCATCACCTTATCATGTACATTTGACAAGAGGAAATTGACAAATCGGTGACGAACAAAAGGAATTTCGACGTGAACTATGAGGAAGACAGGTCTGACCGTATACTTCGAAAAGATACAAACAAGAATACCACCCGGTCAATTAATTAATACACTCATCTCAAGGCACATGTCAAAAAAACTCCAAGTGCACACGATGAGGCGACGCGCGCACAAGCACACCTTGCGAATCGACGACCAAATGCCGTCGGCTCCAACGAGCACGTCGCCGTAAGCAGCGGTGCCGTCTTCGCACATCACCTGGGTGAAAGAAATAAGACATGAATAACAGCGACGGCGTTCGAGCAAAAAGGCAGCAAAATGAGCTAGACTTATCGTTCAATTGTCGGTGCAGAGCGTGCACACTCGTTCTATTCATCCTCACACGACAACATAACTTTCAGGAAAAACCTCTTTAAGTACATTCTTCATGTAATCATCACTATCGTATATCAATGACACACCTTCACGCCCGAGCCAGGCCCCAAATCTTCGTAGGACGTAATGCGGCTGTTAATGCGCACGGTCCCGCTCAACACCCCGTGTTTCAGGAAAATTTGCTGAATTACAGGGCGGTCCACCACCACCGTCGGTTTAAGGCCAGCTTCCATCGCGGGGCCTAAAGTGTCAAATCGCACCTGTTGCGGAACGAGGTGAATGCAACAAGGAGAGCACGGAGATACAAGGGAAAACGGGAACAAGGGCGCGAAAAGAATATAGGTTGCATATTACTACAAATACACAAGCGAAACCCTTCATGTTTGTATATTTCTTCCATGCCCTCTAAGATTACTATTTGATGAAAAGCACCCACCAGCCAATCCCCGCGCTCGTAAATGCCGGCCAGGGGGTTCCCCTTCTTGTAGCCAATTTTGAGGCCGGAGACCCGGTCCGCCGTCACGGTGCCCGCAGCCAGGAGCTCTTGGAACACCGTGGGGGAAATCCGCTCGATGGCCCGCAAAGCATTGGACTGGATTTGAATGGGGCCCCCGTAAGGTGCGTACGAGCTGGCCTGTTCGAAAATGGCCACTTGCATGCCCTTGGCGTGGCACGCTGCCGCGGTGACGAGCCCCGCCAAACCCCCGCCTGCCACCAGCACCCGCAGCGGGGCCTCCTTGGTGACCTGCCGTTGTATTACAGGTTTGTGAATACATGCAAGTAAGCATGAGTGCGGGCGTGTTTAATATTCGATACCAAAAGCAAAGAAAGAGCTTATCCCAAATCCTTACACCTCACATACCCGCGCGAAGGAGACCACAGTAACCGAAGCTGCCTTTAGAAACTCAACTCATTCCTACCAACTCATGAGTTTCCTTTTTTACGCGGCATGATGACAACTACGAGATTTGACCGATAACACACACCTCTCGGCCTTGTTCGCTCATCGGCAGCGGAGACCGCCACCACGTGTCGTCGGCCGAGCCCATGAACCCAACGCCAGCAACTGCGTCAGCCGCTGCAGCTGCCGCGCGGCCTCGGATGCGGTGCGTGCGCTCGTCGTTTTCGGCCTCCCGGCGGGGCGCTCGAGGATCTTCGAGGACGCGCCGCACGTGGTCGGGGATGTTTACTTTGCGATCCGTTAAGAGCCTGTCATGTAAGCGTGTGTTGTGAAAAGCATAGAAGAGCGTTAGTCAGTTACCCATGGCATATAAGTAGAGTAGGAGATTACCGACTTTGAAGTCGTTATTGAGAAACAGCCGTTCTACCTGTAAGTCTCGACCTAATCCTAACCCTAATCCTAAGTACATTTCGTCCGTCGACATATGCAAGGCTAATCCCTAATTCTTCTTCCTAGCTCATTACTAAATCTAAAGCACAAATACCTAGATTCAACTTCGCTAGCTAGATTAGGCGTGAGTTCGCCAACTCAGCTAACTTAGGGTAAAGATGTACAATACACACCATTGTAATCAGGGTTAGAATTATATTATGAAGCAGCTCCTGCCTTATAACTAGTATCAGGCCTAACGTAATCGCTAACTAACCTGTCCTCGACGGCATTTCGTCGTACAGCAATGCGGCTACTGCTGATGGAGGGAACATGCAACGCCGCTGCTGAGCTCAAGAAGAGCGCCAGGAAGCCCCCAACAAAGTGGCGCTCAGTCAGGGCCATTTTTTTCGGAAAAGCTTCACGGTCTCACGGTGCGAGTATCTTCAACCGAGGAATTGCTTGGGTCTGCAAAGGGATGGATCTTGTTGATGACGTGGATCGCCGTCACAGGTTTATCGGAGACTACTTTCGCTCCAACAAATATTCTTCCCGATCTTTTGGTGACTTCCAAAAAAGAACTGCTGGACTACTCGGGCACAAGGCACAAGGAAGCAACGAAGCTAAAGCACGAAGTGCAATTGAAGAGTTCAATGGCGGCTGATGAATGGACGAACCTTAAGGAGGTCGATAGTTTCATGTGCCCGGTAAAAAGTTCGGCAAATATCCTCTTTTTTGTCCTCTGCTACGCTACGCCCCTTCCCTCGCATCTGCTCACAAGCTCTTTGTATTGGAGGTTGAGCCTGATTAAGATACGCTAAGTACGACCTACGGACCTAGCAAAAGAAAGCTGAGCGTAGCTTTCACAGATTTGTCCTTTATTTTTCGTGGGCTAGATTACGCAGTGCCTCATGGAAGATCCGGTTTCAACGCTCGACGGCCACACTTACGAAAGGGCGTCCATTGAAGAGTGGCTTCGTGCGAATGACACTAGCCCGTCGACAGGCGAAACGGTCCATAAATAGCGTAAAATTCATGCGAGCTAAGTTTCTCGCATGATTAATCTGCATAACATCTACCTATGCGATTCCATCTGATGCAATGTATTTCCTGTAGCCTGTTTCCATCGCTTCCCTCTGCCTTCTCCTCTTCCCTTCTACCCCTCTCCTTCTTGACCCTAAGCCTACTTATGACCGCCTACTCATGTGAACGCGTGCATTCTGTGCTCTTGCTCAGCTTCGCGACAAGACCTTGATCCCCAATCTGACGTTAAAGAAAGCTATTGCTGAATTTGCTGCGGACCCTGACCGAGCTCATTTGATCGCTGAGCTCAGCGTACGACAGGTGAACTGGCAAGGGTTATAAACGGTGTGAAGGTCAAAATTGGCACCAGCGAGCTTAAGTTGCCTGGGTATGTATGTTGATTTCACAATGACGTGTGTGTTTAAAGGGCTGCAAAGTGCACAACTTGTGGGTGTGGCAGCAACGACCGTCAACATCTTGATCTTTTTGTGCGCCACCTTACCATCATTCCTCAAACTCGTCAATAGGACACTACGGAACCGTCCAATTTAGGAGCAAATAGCGAGCAGGCTTGCAAAGTCGAGTTGCTCATTGTGGGACCTTCGGGCGTGGGGAAGTCGTCTCTGCTCAAGTACCTTCGCACGGGCGAATTCAGCGAACACATGGACTCCACGGTAACTTTTGTGTACGTGTGTGTGTGTGTGTGTTGATTGAATTTGAGGATACATGTGTTTTTGAATTTTTATTTCATATATGCTTCCAGAATGAATTTCTAACCCACCTCTTACGCTTTGGTACGCATAATATGTTGTCACTATTCATTCTTTTTGCTTGCAAAATAGGTGGGTCTAGACTACGAGACCCAAAAGTTTGCCACTGGTGCCAAGCAGAATTGCCAGGCGAATGTGTGGGATTCTTCAGGCCAAACCATGTTTCGTGATACGGTATAAGTTAGAAAGGATGGCGTTGATGACATTGCAGGAAAGTAGGGATAAACATGGGGTCATTGGTGAAGCAAATGCTGGTTCCAAAACCTATTAATTTCTGCTTTGCTTTTTGCCCTCTTCAACTCTATCTCTCTAGTACCTCAGTTTGTTATCTTTTTTTCTAATATCTCTTTCGTTCTCATGTTGATATCCATACATATCTTTGTGCTATGGGCACTGTGGCTTGGCATCATTGATGTATGCACAAGGTTCGCACGCAGTACCGCAGTGCGAATGTGGTGATGTTTGTCTTCGATGTGACTCGTCCCGACACTCTCGATGCGCTCGTGCCTTACATCAATGACGCGAAGGTAATTGATTTTGGTGCTTTGATTATGGTTTGGAGGTTTTTTACTTCTTCAGACTGTAAGCTGCCTTTTATTGCCTGGTGCTATCTTGGGTTAGGACAAAATTTAGATACTTTTTAGCGCCCTTTTCATAAGGTTATCTGATTGCGACTGTGCAGCTTATTTCTCGAACCTTCAGTCTATTCCGTTTCATTCCTGGAAAGGCAACACCGGGAGGACGAACGCGGCAGCGCGAGCTCATTTTAGTCGCCAACAAAATTGACCTGCGGCCGGGCGGCACGGGCGTTCATGCACCTCTCTTAGGGGACTCCAACAGAGCGGTAGGGTGACTTGGCCCTTTTCAAAAAATCCCATCAGACGACGAGGAAGTGACTTAAACGTACCTTTCTCTGTCGTTGCCGCTCATTCTTCATCCCTTGCTGCGTTTTACTCATTTATCTAGAATCAAGTCGTTGCTTTCCTAACATTTTTAGTAGCGACGCGGCTTCAAAGAGTCGCAGCTTTCTTTACTTCCTAACACTGCTTTCCATTTTTTTAAAGTCTTCCTCGCTTCTTCTTCATGCGGCTGGGTGTCGAAACACAGGTAAGCGCTGAAGAAGCAGCAGCCTTTGCCGAAAAGCACGCACTTTCCGACTACCGAGAGGTAAATTTTTGCGACCTTTTTGTTAAATCATCACAATCACTTATTGTCAAATATCCTTTTGCCAACCATGTACTTTATGGCTAAACGAATGAAGTGAGCCAACTTGCTGTACTAGAATGCCATCTTTGTTACCATGTGCAATCAGAAAGTGCTGTTGAAGCTCTATCGTTGGCTTGCTCTCCGAATTCAAACATATGCTTTCGATTACCCTGCCAGTAGTTGCACAATTCGTCTGATATGTATTTCTTTTCCTTTTTCTTTTTGGTATATATGCAGGTATCAGCTCGCACGGGTGCTAACGTGAAAATGACCTTCACGCGCTCTCTCGCACATGCTGCCTACTTTTGGAAACCCCAGGTAGCAAATACAAGATACTTGCGCGTAAGCTCACACGCGCCTCCGACGGTGACATTGCCACCATCACTGACATTTCTTGCCATGCAGGGCATCTTTTTCTTTTCTTAATCCTGTTCACCCTTACGAAATGTCGAAAGTGTAGCTTGAGTGCTTTGAATGTTTCAAGTCTTGATTTCTCAGTCAAGTCTCTTTGCTTTACTTTTTGTGTAATGGTTTTGTTTCAATTCAACGCAAAATGCATGACATAAAAGATTGTGTTGTCTGAACAGGAATCACAACTCATGGGTCAGAAAAACAGGCGAGCTGAAAATCCTGGTTGTCCGTGCGCTCGTACATGAGAAGAATTTGCTTTTACAGATCTGAAGATGGAAGTTACATTCAAACCTAAGCATGACTTCAGATCTTCAGCTATGGCCGGGAAAGAAAAGGGAATTGGTAATTGGCAATCCCGCGTCGGAGAGTTGTCTTGTTGATGGCTGTTTCGCGTTACTTATGACAATTCTCGAGCTGCATATACATATCCTGACCTCCCTTAGCATATGAGCTAACTGCTGCACTAAACACATTGTTATGCTATCCCGCCACGAGGATGCCCATTTTTTTATTTCTGATGCGGGGTCGAAGTCGGAGCTAGAAGATAGACCAGTGAAGAAGCTAGCCATAATGATTAATAAGTAATACCCCAATAGCCAAGTGCAGGTCAGTTAATTGTGCGGTCTTCGGCAGGGGCTAGGTAAAAGCGATTGGAATTAGTCAGAAGTAGAAACCTATGATAATATAATCTGGGGCTATATTACCCTGCTGCCAAACTAGTTCAAGGGGTGGAAAGCAGTCTAAGGAATAATGACTAAGCCAGAGTAACTCGGTGAATGAGGTTGCGACGATCTTCTTCAAATGTATGGAACAATAATAATGGATTGTGCACATGCCACGTCAGTACCTCGCGATGTCCACACGGATGTAGTACACCACTGAAGGTGCCAATAGGCTGGTTTCGTAGAAACTTACCGCCGTGGTCACGCGCGCTTGTTCCTCAAATTTCAGCCTTTCGGCTGCAAAGCGCATCATAATTTGAGCTGCTTTGCTCGTTATCACTACCTTATAGCCTCCTAATTCCAGCCCCACGCAGATGTATACATACCTTATGTCTCAGTAAATTAAAAGTATGAGTAGTAGCTTGGGAGCTCGGGCGTCGAACAATCAGAAATCCGAACGGAGGGCATAGACGTATAGGCGGGTATGAAAATCGCTACCATCAGAGGACACCCTTAAACCATCACTTCAACGGCCACTCGGGAATGTGTGCCTGATTAGCTCCCCTTCTCTCGTGTTGGCTCTTCTCTTAGTATAAGCTGCTCCGTTTCTCTTTCTGTCTGTTAGTCGTTTAATTCCGCACCCTCGGGCCTGTGTCGAAAACTTCGTGCACAACTTACTTGCAAGGGCGATACGATAATAGCGGTCTGAAGTGGGGCGCTCCTAATTACGTGCTCTGTGTGTGCTGCTCAAAAGAGGAGTTCCTACCCTCAAAGGGGGGGTCCACACCTCGCCTCTACACACTTCCTATTTACGATTTTGACTTGCGCGCAACGCACGCGCGTGCACTTCTGCCCGCAGCATTGGCTTCTGTGTCATTTGGGTTTGTATTAGTTCGAGTTCGAGTTCCACTACGAAGTCGATAAAGAAGGAGAGTCGCCTATACCCGAGCAAGTGCGTAGCCCTATTTGTGTAGAATCTGGAAAGTATTTTTCGCGGCTTGGTGTACAATTATGTACTTTGTAGTACT
>Ga0307982_1001774_pt1 | contig 17540 bp, 14 predicted proteins | sample OrgLakmetagen989_FD_201847 | JGI IMG/M metagenome (GOLD analysis project Ga0307982, IMG submission 201847) | Saline water microbial communities from Organic Lake, Antarctica - #989 | ecosystem: Environmental > Aquatic > Non-marine Saline and Alkaline > Saline | place: Antarctica: Organic Lake... | reverse complement strand
TGCTTCCGCTTCAAGAGGCGAGCTTGCCGTGAATACTAGCCTGTGCACATACATTGTCCAATGTGTTCCTTTTACCAGCCTGCACGCATACAAAGCAACCATGCAAATAGTAAGTGCAAGTCGCTGCCACCACTTGGGCAAGTAGCAGCCATCTGCAGCTGACGCTTGCCACGAGCTGCCAGGCGCAGCAGCAAGCATGGAAATGGCATGCCTAGCAGTGGGCATTTTTTATTTGTCATTTATTGCACCCGTCTCAAATGGCAAGTGATCCTGCAGACAACACACAACACGCAACACACACAAAAAGCAAGTGCACAGCCAGTTGCCGCCTTGAAGCTACACTGGTCAACTTACGTGAATCTCGATTGAGCTGCAAAGCTAGCACGAAATGAAAATGACAAGTCTTGCAATTGACCCAAGGAATGCATCGCATCGGCGGCACCCACAAATGTACATGCACCAGGCGAGTTCCACCCCCCGCGAAATGTCCTCGCGTGGCCCGCTTTCGAGGCAGGACACAGCGGCCTGCAAAAGGCGTACTGTAGCAGCAATCACCAGCCGATATTTGAACCGACGAGATATAATAACTTTCGCTTGTGTTGCCACAATGGGCCGGAAGGAGGCCATGCTTCCTGCAGTGGCACTGACTGGGAGAAAAGTTGTCATCGCCACCTGAATGCGTATCCCACCGCGGCACCGTGCCAGTTGAAGCACTGCCGTGCATGCGACAAAGTACTCATCCCCATGTGATCAGGGCAGCCTGGCGCTAAGCGCGCTGAAGCACAGGGCAGCAGGCTGGGTGCGTGGACTGTAGGGTTTGCGGAAAATGCGTCATGCGACATACTTGGTTGTGTAGTGGGGCACAAGGTCGAGCCTCACCAGAGCCGGCAGCAGTGAATTTGAGCGTCCCATTCGTGTGGGCAGTGTGTTGCATGTATTTGCATCTCATGGGCTGCCTGCTACCTCCCCGGAGCTGTGCATGCCTGCTGGGTACGGACGGATGAACGCTGCTGCTGCAGTCTCGGCGCACCTGACGGCACAGCTACCCAGGCACAGTCAGAAGCTCAACACACAAGCACATACACCTGTCGCTGCTCTTACTGGATGCATTGCGCAGCACGACCCCTTGCCCCAGTCCACGCGGGCGCCTACAGCCCCATGTCCTGGATGCTGGCGAAGTGGGAGCCCCCCTCACACTGGTACTCCCCCCCCCCCAGGTGCCGCCACCTGAAGCTGGCGGGGCACCTGCCCATCTCCCGCAGCTTGGCCTGGGCGGCCTCCTCCCGGGCCAGGGCTGCAGCCGCCTCCTCCGCGAGACGGGCCGCCTCCTGCACCGCCTGCAGCTGGGCAGCGGCGGCGGCCAGGGCGTCCTCCGCCGCCTGTGCCTCCCGCAGCTCCTGCAGGCGGCGGCGCAGGGGCGCCTCCTGTGCCCGGGCATCAGCTGCCTCCTGCTGCCGCTGGGCACGGCGGGCGGCGGAGGCGGCAGCGGCATCTGCTGCGTCTGCCCGCCGCTGCTCCCGGCTGGCCAGCATGGCGGCAGCGTCATCCTGGGAGGCGGCACCACCGGCGGCGGCAGCCCCTGCTGCGGCGCCGTCCCCCAGGGCGGGGGGGCGCACCCGTTGGGCTTCAGTGGCGGCCTGGCGCTGCGCCGCAGCCTTGGGTAGCGACATGGTCCTGTCGACGCCTGGCACATGACACACACTGACCTCGTGCGAGGTGTGGCCGGTGAGTGTCGCCTTACATGACCACAGACCCCCCCAGAAGGGTCGGGTGGCGTCCCCTGCGCGTCCCCCTCTGCACACCTCCACACCTTGAGAGTGTGGTCCCACGACGCCGACACGATGCCCACGCCTGGCACATGACACACAGCCCACACCCTGTCGCTGTGGCCGGTCAGTGTTGCCTCGCATGACCACAGCCCCCGGCCCCCGGGCACTGCAGCGGCACCAGCCTCGCCCCCCGGCGCCCGCACCCACACCTAGAGAGTGCCGTCCGCACAGGAGGCCATCGCCGGCTGCTCAGGCGGGGGCATGATCGCAGCTGCTCATGACCAGGCAGGGACAGCACCCGCAGCGTGGCCGCCGGTGATATATATATATATATAGGGCGCAAAAAATGGGAATTTCAAGGGCCCAAGATTCGTCCAGCCATATACGAGGAGTCAGTCCCAGCTGCAATTGAGCTGTTCAACCATCTCTGCGGAAAGGTTTGAGGAGCCCTACTGGTACCTTGAGTGGTGGCTCTAGATCTGCGGGAGCCCTCTTGAAGGGCTTGTGTTTGGAGTCAAGTTGCTCCGATCCCTTGCCGCTTACGCACACCTCATGGGGGCCTCCCGCCTGCACCCTTCGGCGCACAGTCACAGACTGAGGCGGCCCCGCGCCAAGATGGCTCAGCAGCAGCATGCCACTAAGCAGTGACGCGAACCAGTGTGCGGTGCCTATATTTGAGGAGAAGAGACCGGGCCATCTGCAAGCGCCACGGCCTCCCTGCACGAGGGCAGTGGCGGGGGGCCAAAGTTTGTGCAGGCTGACTGGCATCGCTGTCGCCACGCGACGCAGCCACATGTTGCTGTTCATATGCTTCTGTTTGCTTTTGCTTTTGATGTATTTGCTTTTGTATGTACGTGTACAGTGTGCTATATGCTGTCTCGCTTGGCTCATGAGCTGCCGCCCAAACTCTTGAATGTGGGAGATCGAAAGCAACACCAGCGCTATCAAGTGTGGCTCTCACGTACAGCTCAGCGACATCATCACCAGCAGTCACTATGGCTTCATCAGCAGCAGGTGCGTTAATGTGTCTGCTCGCCTCGAGGCACAAGTAGGAGGTGCTGCGCGTCTGCCGGTGCAGTTGGGAGTGCTGCTTGCTGCAGCAACATGCTGCACTGGCAGCAGGCAAGCATGCCAGCCTTGGCGAGAAGCATTCACCATACTTGTGCATGGATAGCTGTCAAATGCGCCACGGCCGCCTCATCAGCAACTGCCCGCGACCTTGACAGATGCACTCAATCGACATCTTTGCAGGAGACACCGTAACGGCATCGCTCGAGACTGCCACAATCAGTGCCCTGCAGGCAGGTGCCGATGCCGGTGACGCACAGAGGCTATCCGATGCCTTCTGCACGGCTTGCAGGCAAGGAAGGCCTGCAGTGGTGGTTGGGCTGCTGGGCTTGACCGGCGACCGCCGTGTGGACGTGCACGAGGCAAATGAGGCCGCCTTCCGTGGGGCGAGCAAGGGGGGCCACCTGGGTGTGGTGTGTGAGCTGCTGGCCCTCACCGGCGACCGCCGTGTGGACGTGCACGAGGCAAATGAGGCCGCCTTCCGTGGGGCGAGCAAGGGGGGCCACCTGGGTGTGGTGCGTGAGCTGCTGGCCCTCACCGGCGACCGCCGTGTGGACGTGCACGTGGGAGGGGAGGAGGCCTTCTGCTCGGCATGCCGGTATGGCCACCTGGGTGTGGTACGTGAGCTGCTGGCCCTCACCGGCGACCTCGTCGTGCGCGCCCACCACCCCACAGCTGCTGCCCTCCTGGCGGCTGGCCCCGCCTCTCCCGCCTCCCCACCCGACGCTGCACTGTGGGCTGGCGTGACTGCTCATGACGGCTTGATGCGCAGTGGGGCGGCTGATGGGCGCATGGTGTCGGCGGCGCGTGGTGGGTATGTGGTGTGGTCGTGGGGTCGTCGTTGGGCTGTGGTGGGCAGTCGAGTGGCTCAGCGGAGAGGCAGTGGCGGGGGGACGGGGCCATCGGTATAAGCAGTAGCTCGTCGGTGCGAGAGTGAGTCCGTGCGAGGTGGCGAGTAGCGGGATGTGTTTAACTTGTTGATGAATCAAGCACATGTGCATGTGCATGAGAGCCTGTCTTGAGTCAGCTCAAGTCGCAGGGGAAGCCCGCACCTGACGGCACGTGTACCGGTGCCCCCCACGGTGGCTTGGCATATCTGTCCAGGCCATCTAGATCCATCAGAGGGCGAAGCTTGTGAATGTGTTGACTATTTTTCGGATATCGTTGTCCTGCGCAGGCCGTGTGCCGTGACGGGGAATGCGGCTGAGTTTGTAGCAGCAGGAGGCGGGTCAGCCCTCTGCAATACCATCCATAGCTCCACTGCTGCGGAACGCATTGAGAGGCCTCTGCTTGTGTACCAGCCCTATTGCTGGCGGCAGCCCCTCCTCTGCCCGGACTTCACAACTATGCTCTCACTGACTCAGCCCTAGCCAACATCGGTGTGCGCATTCGACAATAACAGACAATGCCAGAGGGCTGCCACACGCGACGGAACACACCAGCAATTCAGCGACATTGCGACGCGCTCTACCCCAAGTGACAAACACCCCCCCTGATTTTGTGCCGGCCAGCGACCGAGAGAGCAATGCTGGCTAGGCCTGCCTGTGACTCTGTCCTGTCACCGTGCTGCACCATTGCCATGTATTTTACAATTAGTTCTACACTTATCACCTTTTTCAGCTACCCGCAGTATTTGTCAACTCTTCACGCAGGCTTCGCGTGTGTTTGGGCCTGGGTAACGGCATCAGTGTCAAGTGCGGGAGAATCTCCCTCACAACGTGCAGCTGGAGGTTTGTATATTAGTACCATGGGCAACAAACAGTCTGCTCCTGCGAAGACTTCTCACCCTTCGGCTGCAACGCCTATCAAGGATGTGAGGCTTTCCCAGAAGTTGGCTCACGGAGCCACATACAATAGTACGGACAAACTCAAAGCTTCGGAGCCGAAAATCGTACACGCCATGAACTTATCTCGCAGTGAAAATCGTCTTGCGTGGAGCACGTGGTGTGGGCAAAACACAGCTTGCCAGGAGGTTGCAAGGTTTGTCTTTCGATAAGAGCTACTCACCAACCCGCGAAATTGCCACAGCTACCATCAATTGGAGCTACAAAAGCTCATCGGACATCATCAAGGTTCGTCAGCACACTGGAAAGTATCTGTCATTCCTGCACATTCGTGCCGTTTTCAGGTTGAGGTGTGGGATGTGGTGGACCGTCTGCCAGAGGACGAGGAGGACAGACCTGTCGCCGTGCTCCCTGAGGACCAACTGGCGGGGCTGCCCTCCCAGGGACGCACACAACACGGTAGCACACAACTCGGACCACTAGTTGCCGACCACGTGGACGTGTACTCTGGTGCCAACGGCGTCGTGCTCATGTACGACGCCGGCCGCCCCGAGACCCTGGAGTACGTGAAGAAGGCGCTGCTGACGGTGCCCACGGACCTCCCCGTGCTGGTGCTGGGCAACAAGCGTGACCTGGACGCTGCTAAGCACGCCGTGGATCTGCGGGACGCTGAGGCGATGGCGGAGATGGCCTGCCGCTCCCGTGTACGGGCCACGGGGGGGCGCCGGGTGCAGGCCTTTGAGGTCTCCCTGCGCAACTGCTTCGGCCTCAAGGTGCTGTACAACTACCTGAATCTGCCCTTCCTGGAACTGAAGGTGTCCCAGCAGCTCCGGGAGCTCCGGGACCTGAAGCACGAGCTGGCCACAGCAAGGGACGAAGTCGCCACGTACATCGAGGCGCAGGACTACGGGGCGTATACGGCGTGGCTGGCAGCCACATCAGCGGGCGACGTGGCCCCCGAAGGCGGCACAGACCCCCTGGGCCACTCCAGTGCGACGTCACCGCAGCACGTGTGGCGTGACCCTGCTGTGCTCTCCCCCGCAATGGCCGCTGGCAGGCCCGCCCCCCCCAGGAAAAGCAGCACGGATACCCCCAACGAGTTTGTGCAGCAGGCCGAGGAGGACCACACACGGCGGCAATCTGTGACAGCTGCTTCCGCTGGGCAGGCCAGGGCTGCAGCGGAGGCGGTGCGGGACCCACGGGCTGACCTGCAGGCTGCCCTCAGCTCAGCTGCCCAGGACGCCGGGTCACACAGTGACAGCAGCGGCAGCCGGGGCAAGAAACACAAGAAGAAAACCAAGAAGTCGAAGAAGCCCAAGCGTGCTGGGAGAGACAGCTCAGCAGCTGCAGCGCCCCCGGTAGCCGCCGCCGCCGCCGCCGCTAGCAGCACCATGTTCGGCGTGTCGGCCGGCGACAGTGCCTCCAGAAAGCCAGGGCAGACTGGCGTGCAGTCTGTCGACCAGTTCGCAGCAGGGGACCGCCGGCAGCTGGACGGTTTCTTCTCCTCAGACGAGGAGGACACTGCTGCAGTGCAGGCATCCGCTGCGGCCAGCCTGCGCCGCGCCGCCAAAAAGGGGAGCAAGGGGGGTAGGAAACACGCCCACAAGAGCGCCGCCCAGCAGCAGTACGCAGCGTCCTCTTCCTCCTCTGACGAGGCCGCAGGGCCCACAGTTGTCTCCAAAGCCCTCCCTGACTTGGACGCCGCCCTTGCCGCAGAGCTTGGCAGCAGCGAAGACGAGGTACCGGCGTATGTGGCTGCACCAGTCCATGCCCTGGTCTCTGCTCCTGCCCGTAAGGCGCCGTCAGCCAAGTCTTCCCCGACCCTCCTCCAGTCTGACGCACCCCCCCAGGAGGAGCAGGCCGTGCCAGATGTGGTGGCCGCCAATGCTGCTGCCATCGGGGGCATGTTCGCGTCGCCCCAACCAGCGACAGTGCAATCTCGAACACACAGTCGAGCTCCATCCCCTGTTCTGGCAGCTGTGGTCGAGGGTGTGTCCGACGAGCCCCCCCCTGACCTCCCCCCAGCCGTCCCCGCTGGTTTCCTAGACAGCGACAGCGATGGTGACGGCGAAACCGTGACCACGAGTACTGCTGCTGCTGCAGTGCCAGTGCTAGTTGCCGTATCCATGAGCTCCCCTGCTGAGAAGCAGACGGCGCCTGAGGCGGCTGGTGACGATGGCTTGTCTGACTTTGTCCCTGGGGCTGCTGCTAGCGGTAGCGGTGGCACTATGGACAGCTTCTTTGACGATGACGATGATGATGACGATACTGAGGGGAACGGGGCTGGCGCGGGGGGTGGTGTCGGGGGGGGCACAGTATCTCCCACACAGGACGATGCAGGGAGCCAAGAAGATTCACCGACCGCCCAGGCTAGTGATTCGTCCAGCAAGAGCGCGGAGGGCAGCAACAGCAACGGCAGCGGTGGGCCCTCGGCAGCCGTGGCTGCTGCCCTGGCGGCCGCGCAGGTCCAAGCCGAAGCCGACATGGCTGCCCTTGCAAAGAAAAGCAAAAAGGGCAAGAAGGGAAAGAAAGGAAAAAAGAGCAAATGAGGCGAGTGTGTGTGGGTGCGATTCATGTCAATTCATTGGGCTTTCTTGGCGCTGCGGCGGCCGCGGGAGGCAGGCCGCTTGCGGGCGAGGGACGCCTTCGGGGGGGTCTCCTCCTCCACGACGGGAGGGGGGGGCTGCACGGGGGCCTCCAGCAGGGAAGGGGCCACTGCTGCTTGCACCAGGGCCTGTTGTCGCGCACGCTGCTTGAGGTGGGGCAGGCGGGCACCGAACCACCACAGGGCCACCCCGAGGCTCAGCCCCAAGGCGAGCACCCAACTGGTCACCACGGACTGCGGCAGGTGCTTGTCTGCGAACTCCACACGGCCGAACTTGAACACCACCAGCGCCTCAAGAGACACCATGGAGAGTCCAATCCAGCCGCCGGTACCCAGGCGCACCACACGTGGGTCCGTCATGAAGTGGTAGGCGTCTCTGAAGCCCACGCAGCCGATGAGCCAGTACAGGATCAGCCGCAGCACGTTCAGCTTGGAGGGCGGGGGGACCCATAGCAGTGCCTTGAGGAAGAACGCGTTCATTTCGCACTGCATGGTGACGACGAGGAGGAATATGATCACCATGAAGCGCTTGAAGTCGGTGAAGATCTCCCACTTGAAGTTGGTCCAGGAGTAAGGCGTGAACTGCGCGACGCCACGGCGCACAGCCTGCCCCAGGGAGCCAATGTGCCTGATGCCGGGCCAGTTATACTCCTTGGTGTTCAGGTACTGCATGGTCAAGTGCCCTGCAACCAGGCCCAGGGCGTTGCACCCCAGGAAGTCAAGCAGCAGGTGGTCCCACCAGCACTCAATGAAGTTAGGCAGGTACGCCTCGAAGGTATACTCCAGCATTTCAAACAGGAAAGATGCCGCCAGCGCCAGCCACACGTCCCGGAACATGAGGGCCTTTGCGAACCAGCCTAAAGCGTGGGCCAGGGCAAACTCGTCCAGGGTCCCAACCACGTTGCTCCAGGTGAAGCTACAGTCCTCACCATACCTGCACAGGGGGGGTTATACACACTGAACACATATGCACAGCCTGCTGCTTTGCGTCACTCACGATTTTTCAGACAAGGGGTCGGTGCCTTTGATTACGTTGGGGTCCAAATACCGCACCCATTGTCGGAGGTCATGCACATTCTGAAAAAGTGCAAACGCCATCGCAATGGCATACAGAAGACCACAACCGAGAATCCAGCGCCAGAAGGCTGGGTGTGGTCGCAGCATGAGAGTGTCCCGCAGGTGCTCCGCGCAGAAGACTGTCACAAAAAAGCTTGCCGCCAGAATGCCACTGCGAGGTAGAATGTGAGGCTACAGTGAGTGCAAGATCCAGAGCTAGCAACGCACTATAGAATGTTGAAGTCTGTTGGCGACTCTGAGTCTGAAAACGCCGCATAATACATCAGTGCCATTGTCGCAATCAGTACAGTCACAGTGTGAGGAGCAGTCAAAGGCTCTGTGGCACTGTAGCTCGCAGGGTACTGCGAGACTTCTGCCGCATCGTACATTTCAGAGCGAATTACACTGAACACGGTAGGGTCTTCCTTGACCAATTTACCACGTCTACGACGCGTTGGCGTCACAGATCGGCGTCCCATGGTGAGGCAACAAGGAGAGAAGTGGAGATAACGTCTGAGGAAGAATCTCGGCAGAGCGATCTCAGCACTCAGCCCAAAAGCGCACCAACAAACAGTTTTGAAGGATCCATAAGCTGACGAACTACATGTTACATATGCTTCCAATTGGATTGACGATTTTCAATGGATGACGAGGTACTTCGCCGCAATGGCCCCCACGACCAGCAGTTTAGGGGAGAAGCGGGGCGGGACGGTGCCCACAATGCGCAGGTAATGAGACATCGCCACTGCAGCTGTACAATATCTTTTGGCATTTGATGCGGCCACGCGGTATGTGTGTGTGGACAGCCTCCACAGAGGGCGCCCGGGGGGGCATGCTGGATGGGTCAAGTGCTGACCCTGGCAAGCACCTGCTCCAGCAGCGCCACGACAAAGCCTACAAAGACGATGCAGGCAGCCGGGCGCACCTGCAGCTGCAGCTTGTAGTCCACCTCCATGCTCCAGAAGTGCGCCAGGGCCAGCCAGGCGGCCAGCAACATAAACAGCACCCACAGGAGAACGCTGTTGAAAGCAGCCACAAGCAACGCAGATGATGCAACACCTAGGATAATGGAGCCAGCACGCAGCAAGTCCATGCGCTTGCGGGTGTTTCCACGCACGAGTGTGTCGACAGCTGATGTTGCCATGGCCAAATCAGACTGAATCGAGCGCTGTGACCCGAAGTAGACAGCACTGAAAATCGAATGCACCACGACCAGACATAACGAATACTGAAGTAGACTTGATGCCCCGTCGCTCATCAAGTGCACGAGGGTCCTGCTTTGGGAGACGCCGAGCATCAAAATGGCGACCAAAGAGATGACCTTGTTGAGCTCAACAGCACTGTGCAAAACTCCTTTGCGAAGAAGCAAGACATCAACGAGAAGGGGAAATGAGATACTTTGGGTAGTTTTACTGTAACCAGTGTATCCCCAAAGGAGGAACACAAAACTGCCAATACACAGCGTGAACGAGCTAATCATGCTGCCTTCGAGGAAATGTCGCCGTTCAAGCTAGTCGGTCAAGCAAGATTGCGCAATTGGAGCATAAAAAGCCGCCCAAAATTCAATTAGCCTATAGCTATATGACTTCGTTGCCTTCGGCCAACTGGAATCGGGTCCAGGGGCGTCTTGCTCTCCAAGTTCTGAGCAGGCCCGCTGGCAGAAGAGTCAGCTTCTGGCGATACGGGCAGGAAGCTTGGGTTGCTCCGCCGCCACAACTTGATATCCGCCTCCAGCTCTGCACACTGCGCACTATCTGCATCCACCGGCACCGAGCGGGGCGCCACAGCCGCTGCTGCAGCTTGCCTTGTGGGGAAGGGCCCGTGGGCACTGCGCTCCAGGGGGGGACTGCTGGAGCGCCCTCCCAGGGCAAACTGCCCCATGGCCGGCTGCCCCCGCATGGAGGCGCCGTCCACCTGCGCCATGAGAGAGCCCAGGCGGTGCACTCGCCTGCTCTGCTCTGCCTGTGTGTCCACCGCCGCCTTGACGCTGGCCAGGTGAACCGGCTCCACTTTGTCCCAGTACCACGCCTCGAAGTCCTCACTGGCGGAGCGCACAGCGGGGGACCAATGTGTCGCCTTGTTGTCCTGCACCCCCGAGATAATCTTGGCCAGCAGCTTGGGCTGGTTCTGCACGAACTCGAAGAAGTGCTTGCTAGAGGGCGCTGCCAGCGCAAAGGCCGCCTTGAGCACTTTCACATGGGGCGACTGCATGCAGGCCACCACACGCCCTACGATGTCCGAGCTCAAACGGGTGATCACCAGGTCCTGCAGGGCGTGTGCGTCGGACAGGATGCGCGCCAAGAAACGCAGGAGGGCCACCTCGTTGTCGGCGTACCCCTTGGGCCACTTGCGCAAAATACGTTTCAGCATGGTTGAGCGCAGGAGGGGACAGGCCTTGGAGAGGATGAGGGCCACCTCCAGCACATGCTCGTACTCGGTGTCCTCCCGCACGCCCCCCGCAGAGGAGCTGTCCAGGGCCGACAGCTTCACAGCGGCGATGGCCACTGCCTTGCTGGCCTCCAGCCACATGGTGACGGAGGGCTGACCCCCGGGGCGCTGGTTCCACCGGGGGCACAGGGACAGCTCCTTCAGCGCCGTCATGCCGCCCCCCGTCTTCCCCAGGCCGCTCAGGGAGGGCGGCTGCTGCTTGGCGTGGTCCCGATCTTCGCTGGCGTTGCCGGCGGTCATGCGCACAGCTGCAGCGGCTTGCTGGGTGGCGGCTGTCTGCGAGTCGTACCCTGTGTTCACCGCTGCCGCCGGCTCCACAAAGGGGATGGTGCTGGGGTCCACCACCACCCCCGATACCGACATGGTGGGGTGCCCCGGCACGTGCAGATGTGTCTTCACAGTGGCAGGGGGGCGGGCATCGCTGGACTCACGGGGGGCAGTGAACGCGGAGGGGTTCAGCGCGCACGCGTCGCAGCCATTGCAGGACAGCTTGGTCTCTGTGCGGGCGGCAGGGAGCACCGCCGTGTCCCGTACGGCGTTGTCGGTCAGCATGCTGCTGCGGCCCAGGGCCTGCGCCATGAATTGCATGACGGGGATGAGGGAAGGGGTGAGCCCAGGGCCGCTGGCGGGGCCGGCGGCGCGGCGGGTCTCCCCGCTGCCAATCACGCCTGCATGCTGCACTGCTGCGCCCGACGCGGTTACAGCGGCGTCGCTCATGGCGATGGCACCACGCCCCGCATCCCGCACCATGCCCTCCGCCCCCCCCAGCGAGGAGGAGGCGAACTGGCGCGCAGAGGACTCTGCGGAGGTGGCGGCCACGTAGGACAGGATGACGTCTTGCACCGCCACCACGACGAGCTTGGCGATGGGCGTGCGCCCCCGAGAGCGCCCCTGCAGTGTGCTCACCATTCGCTCCTGGCGACGGCTGCTGTGGCTGGTGGAGGGGCTGCCCTGGGCAGCAGACTGCGCCGCCCTGATCTTGCGCTGCTCCATGTGGGGCTTGGCCAAAAACTCCTGCAGGACACGGATAAAGTACACCTTGCGGGGGGAGGAGCCGTGCCCCTCCACCAACAGCCGCTGCAGGGTGTATAGCACCAGGTCGGCACTGCAGTCCACACTGGGGGAGCACTGCACACAGGCTGAGAAGGCCTCCTCGGCGATGGACAGCACCCGGCGGTGTGCAGCGTGGCAGCCCTCAGATGCCCACCTGGCCAGCAGCAGCAGGGCCCGCTCCCCTGGGGTGCGCAGCTTGTCCCGGGCGCTGCGGGCCAGCTTCAGGCGCTTGGGGCGGTGCAGGCTGCGCACCTTGGAAGGTACGCTGTGTGTGATGCCCCCTGCAGCTTCCTCTGCTTCGTGCTCCTGCAGGCTACTGAGCAGTCCAGCCCTGGTGGCGCTGCTGTCGTGCCCGTGCCGCGGGGCAAACAGGTCTGCCACGTCCGCCGCGCTGTCCTTGCGATCTGAGTCAGCCAGCGACACATCGATGTCACCATCGTTTCCTTGATGCGCCGACCTGCCCTGCGTGATACTGTCTGTTTCCTCCGTGGCCAGGCTGCTCACGCTGCTCTTTCCGTCCTCGGTGACCACGTCCAGCTCCCGGCGGTCGCCCAGCAGGCCGCCACTACCGCCGGAGTCACTGCTGCCAGCTGTGGATGACTTGATGCCCATGCCAGTACCAAATGCCGCGACATTTCCGTCCTCAAATCGCCTCCTGCGGCTTTGCCCCGCGGCGGCCCCTTCCGCCATCAAGGCTGGCATGTCACGCCCACCGCGCTGCGTGCTGGCGCCAGTGGCGATGCTGGGCATGAGCATGACGGTGACCTTGCTCAGCCTGGTCTTGACAGCGTGCACTGAGTGCGCCGAGCCGCACTCTGTCAGCACCTCCAGCACCTTAGCTTGCCAGCGGGGGACGTGCGCCAGAGGAATGCGCACCAGCACAGAGGCGATACACACGGCGTCATTCAGCAGGGTGGGGTTCTCCCAGAACGGTGTGCGGCTTTGCAGCACGTGCACGCGGATGCTTGCGGCGATGGCGACGATGGAGGTGGCCACCAGGGCGGCACTGGACACGGGGTGCCGCAGCAGTGCGTCCTCTGTATCGTCCGCGGAGTCAGTGGACTCGGTGGCGCCACCGTCCCCTGCCAGCGTTTTCCACAGCTCCAGGCCAGCCTCCACTGCGACTGTGTCGTCGCCGCCTACGAAGCCCGCGTCCTCGGTCAGCAGTGCATACAACACCTCGTTCACGACATGCAACGCCACTGGGTGCAGCGACATTAAATAATGCAGCGAGTAACCAGTACCAACACCCATAGCCACATCAGTGCTGCCCTCGCTTTGAGGGGCAGCCACATGCACTTGCAAGTTCTCGCCAAACTCGCCTAGCCACTGAATGGAGCCATCCACTCGCAACACGCGAGCTGTCAACTCAAACTTGCCGGGCTGAGTCGGCACAAAGATCCGAGCGGTGACATGCACACCACGTTCCTCATCATTCTTTTGAAACACAAGAACTACACTGTGCCATTCTGGGTCTTCTGAGGAGCCAGCTTTTCTAGCTGGCGTTTCAGAGCTTGACATGTGCCTAGCCCGGGAGGGACGCGAGCGAGATTCATACGCTGCAGCCGCATCCATCAGGGTGTTCGGAGAGCATGCAACTGGAATATTTGTCCACAGCTCATAGGCTGCAGCGCCTTCAGCCCTGCAGGGAGCATGTATGGGAAGCGCAGCTGGCCAATGCTTGGTGCAGCACATACCTAGCAGCATCAAACTCAATTTGCACTGCCAGCGGCTCTCCGAGGGCAAGGTGGACACACTCTTTAGTCCCAGGGAAGATGGAAAACTTGCTTTGCGCACTTTGTGCAGTTGATTCGTCCATGGAGTCAAAGCTCTTCCGGACTGCGAAGTGATGTGCTGCACGCCCGCTGTGTTTTCGCTGGCACGCGCCTATGGGTGTATGCAACAATTGAGAAGCCGTATGGTGTGCTTGAGGTACATGAAACACTAGTGATGTGCCCTTTTCAAATCAGCACATATTCAATACCTGTGCTTGCTTTTTGGCAACGCATGGGTGGTTCATGTTTTCATAGCTGTACGGAGGATTCTGCAGGGGCCCTTGACAGGCCGTTGCTTCTACGTGCACAGCATTGAGCATGACTTTATGTTCAGTAAACGTCATCTCTCAGCATTCAGGTAAAGCTTGCACTGGTGCTGTGTCATCCGTGTGTACATTGTGCTCATAGGCGTTGTGAGCGTGCTGGGCAAAGAATCGACTCTCGCAAGCAGGATGGCAGCCGGTGCTTCTTCTGTAAATACAGCACGAATCGATGGGAAGGAACTTCGCGATGATTTTTATGCAGCGGTAGATCTGATTCGAAATTATGAGGGCAGGTGAGTTGAAAGCCCGGGCTAGGAGTTTCTGCGCTGATATGCTCTGATTTCAGCTACTCACCCTCTGTGGATGAGAAACTCAAGTTTTACGGCCTATTCAAGCAAGCAACAGAAGGCGATGTTACTTGTGATGCACCGGGCTTCTTTCGAGGCATGACTGCTCGCTACAAGTGGGAGGCATGGTCTAAGCTGCAGGGCACGGCCAGCAGTGCAGCAGCTGCGGAATATGTTGGGCTTCTTTCGCAAGGATGGCCAACATGGAGAGATGTGGTGACGAATAAAAGCGGCGCAGGGAATCAAATGGATTCCCTAGAAGGTGCCCTGCCGGTTCTTCCTGCTGGCGCTGCTGCTGCGGCGCCTGCTACTCCACCCCACCAAGGCATCGGGTCGCTGCCATCAACTGCACCTGCGGCTGTAACTGCTGCACACCAGAGCAGCCGACAGAAAGCGCTTTCAGCAAGCGTTTTGCGCCTACGCAATGAAATGCGGGCCAACATGTCTGCCATGCAGTCCTTGGAGGCGTCCGTCTCCAAGCTGGAGCAGCGGCAGACACCAGTGCGCGGCACCCCCAGCCGCCCCAGCTGCACCCCAGACAAGGCATCGCCCCCCATGGAGTCTTCTGGGGGGGCACATGACAGCACAGCCAAGCTGGTGGCGTCGGTGACGGAGCAGACTGCCCGCGTTGCAGCGGTGGCTGCTACAGGCCAGGCCGGCTCAGCCGCTGCGGCCGGGGCCAGGGAGCACATGCGGCGTGCCCTGCGCTGCTTGACGGCACTGTGGCGCCGCATCATGGCCATGCTGCAGCCCATGATGCTGGCAGCGGCCACCGTGTTCACCTCTGCGCGCCTACAGGAGCTGCTACCAGCCTTGATGAAGCCTCTGTACACAGCAGTGCACCTATGGAGCGGCATGCTGCAGGCAGTGCTGACCCAGGCAGGGCTGGGTGATGCTGCGCATTGGGTGAAATACGCTGCAGAGCAAGTGCAGGGGGGCTTGAAGGCCCTGGAGAGCCTGGTGCCCCCCAAGGCTGGGGGCGCAGTCATCTTCTGCCTCATCCTGGCTATGACCGCGTGGCGCATGAAGGAGCTGGTGGCACAAGTGCTGGTGTGGGTGATCGCATAGGGGGTGAAGCTGTACCTATGGCATACTTGTGTATTTTGAATGAACTCTCGTGCGTTACCTGGCGTGCTCCCCCTGCACCCTGGCCAGGAAACGCACCACGGCGGCACGGTACTGCTCCGGATACTGCCGTTGGTGAAGGACGTGCTTGGAGTCTGCGAACACCCGCAGTCGCGAGTGCATACCCTGTTCACTCCACACATCGTGCACCTCCAGGATTGGGTCCAGGGCAGCCACGTGGTCCGCCTCAGAGTAGATGATGAGCCCCGTCATGTCGCGGTTGGGTACGTCATAGTAGAAGCGGTGGGATGCGCACAGGTGGAACTCCCGCACGGAGCGCACCGACTGCAGCGCCAGATCAATGCCCTTGGACACAATGGGTCTTAAGGTGGGCAGGGTGGGCAGGGTGGCGAAGGCCAGGCCATCGGGCACCCCGAAATAGTCCACGGGGGAGTCGAAGACGACGCCTTGGATGCGCCCCAGCAGCGCTGCGATGGCTGCATCGTCTTGTGGGACGTTGAGTGCGCTGTTGGGGGTGCTGGTGCGGTGTGGGACCCCCTCCACGGCGTTGAACCCCGCTGCACTGCGGCCGCCGTCATGCACGGACTGCACGTATGACGCAGTGTCAATGCCGAGGTATGCCCCTCGTGTCTGCGCCGATAGCTGCAGCATGCTGGCGTACAGGAAGCCCCCCACAGAGCAGGCGTGGGAGACGACGGGGGAGGAGGCGTCAATGCTGGCGGCGGTGGTGGCCACTTCACGCAACAAGGGGTGGTTGGCAGAGGGCAGCATGACGTGCTGTGGGCGGGGGGTGACTGCAATGCAGTGGTACCCTGCTTCAGTGTATGGCTTGGCATACTTGGCCAGCTGCTTGTGGCTGGACATCATCCACCCAAACAGCAGAGCCACGCCCTTGGGGGCTGCCACACTCTCGTGGACTACAATCGAATCAGAACCGGCAGCAGAGGAGAATTTACGAAGCATATTGTACTGGCCAGCTCGTGCTGCGCGGCGGCAAAGGCCAGGCCCGGCAACCGCTGAAAACATGCTGCAGTGCGGAGTTTGAACGACGAGCACGCCCTGTCCGGTGAAGCCCTGGGCGTTTCTAGGCGGCAGCAACTTTGCTGGATACGTGTCTCACTCGGGAATTACAAACAATGAGAGCATCTGCAGAAGTGCAATTTGTTGCCACGCAATGCTTGGCTTGGCCGAGGACACCACAGCCAGCAACGGCACGGGTGTGAGGTGAGCCCCCCTTGTACAGATTATACTGCAAGTTGGTGGGTGACTGCAGATAGTGTGTGTTTGTATGGGATGTGTCAGACCAAATTAAAAATATTGTCCAGGGATACATCGATTGCTAAATGGAACCAAGCAGCAGTGCACAGGCACCACAGGAGCTCGAGAATTATTTTTTAGCAAGTCCTGTTTCATCATGCCCAAGGATAAGGTCGCCCGCACACGCGCAGTAGCCCACGGGCCGATTGCCGACAAATCCAAAGGGCAGCATTTTCTCAAAAACCCTCTTGTTGTGGATGGTATCGTTGCCAAAGCTGCCGTAAAGCCCACAGATACTGTGCTGGAAATCGGCCCAGGAACCGGCAATATGACAGTGAAGTTGCTTGATCAGGCCAAAAAAGTCGTAGCTGTGGAGTTGGACATTCGCATGGTAGCAGAAGTCACGAAGCGCGTTCAGGGCACGTACGTTCCCATGACAGCCTTCCCACTATAACTTTGCTGCGGAATATGGCTTCACGAAAATGCCACCCGCCTCCTCTTCAGAGAACTCCAGCACAAGCTGCAAGTCATTCAAGGAGATATCTTGAAAGCAGAACTACCATTTTTCGATGTTTGTGTGGCCAACGTTCCTTACAATGTAAGTTTTACAACATTTTCCGCGGAAGCCTTCTGTATCAAGTGACAATTTTTCTTTCAGATTTCATCGGGAATTGTCTTCAAGTTGCTCGCCCACCGCCCTCTTTTCCGATGTGCCGTGGTAATGTTTCAAGAAGAATTTGCCTTGCGTCTTAGTGCAAAGCCAGGGGATGACTTGTACTGCCGCTTGACTGTCAACACTCAGCTGCTAGCCAAGGTGGACCAGCTGATGAAAGTCGGGCGCAACAACTTCCGGCCACCGCCCAAGGTTGAATCACGCGTGGTTCGCATTGAGCCTCGGAACCCACCCCCACCTGTGAACTTCATTGAGTGGGATGGCCTCGTGCGCCTGGCATTCAACAGGTGAGCCCCCCCCCGGCGCGCGTACCCTGGGCCTCAGCTGCGCACCCGCACGCACTCACGCATGTACAC
>Ga0307982_1001772_pt1 | contig 17545 bp, 12 predicted proteins | sample OrgLakmetagen989_FD_201847 | JGI IMG/M metagenome (GOLD analysis project Ga0307982, IMG submission 201847) | Saline water microbial communities from Organic Lake, Antarctica - #989 | ecosystem: Environmental > Aquatic > Non-marine Saline and Alkaline > Saline | place: Antarctica: Organic Lake... | reverse complement strand
GGGGGGCGCGGGGGGTGGCCGAAGCTGAAGCTGCGTTGTGAAATGGGTGTTGTGCAACTTCACAGCCGCACAAATTTCTTGAAAGCTCGTGAATAGCAAAAGAGCCTCAAACGTATCCTTCATCATGTCTGCAGCAGAGTCATCGGCGTGGCCCGCCGCTTCAACTGCAGCTGATGCAGGAGGAGCAGATTCTGTTGGCTCTCCTGGTTTAGAGACAAGCAAAGAAATCTACACATACAAAGCACCTTGGGATGTCTATGCCCTTGCTGTGAGCAATCGGCCGGGCAGCAAGTATGAGCACAGGTATGCAATCGGCAGCTACGTGGAGGAATACAACAATAAGGTGCAGGTATGTATCCTGAGCTGGCGTTTCGTTGGCGTTTGCCTTTTGAAGAGGCTGCACGGTACTCGAGCCAAGTGTACAGATTGTACAACTCAAGGATGGCACTCAAGAGGAAGGATTTGAATGCTTATCAACCTTCGCACATCCGTACCCTTGCACGAAGATCATGTGGGCACCTGAGAAACTTGCAGAGTCTCGGGACCTGCTGGCCACCACAGGCGACTATTTGCGCTTGTGGCATGCAACAGACGAAGGAGACATGCGCCTGGAAGCTCTGTTGAACAATAATTCTAGCAGTGATTATTGTGCTCCGTTGACATCGGCAGACTGGAACACGGGTGACCACAATATCATTGCTACCTGTAGCATTGATACTACCGTTACCGTTTGGGACCTTCCCGTAAGCAGCACCTACCGTAAATGACTTGCTGCAATACCCACATCGCTCGTTGCAGACCAAGAAGCCAACCTATCAGCTTATTGCACACGACAAGGATGTCTTCGATCTCTCCTGGGTCCCCGGCGACCCAAACGCATTCGGCACAGTCGGGGCAGACGGCTCTCTTCGAACCTTCGATCTGAGGTCACTGGAGCACAGCACCATCATGTACGAATCACCAAACCTGGAACCTATTATTCGTTTGGAATGGAATGTGAAGGATTCCAATTACTGCGCCATGACTCTGCTGAACCAGCCCGCCACGATTATCCTGGACATTCGATATCCCACCAAGCCAATGGTGGAGCTGGGCTCCCACGTGGCTGCGGCAAACGGCTGTGTATGGGCGCCACAGTCTGCTGCACACTGCTTGACTATTTCCGACGACAACCAGGCGCTGATTTGGGATCTGAGCAACCTCCCGGGGAATGTGGGGGACCCAATCCTGGCGTACACAGCTAAGGGGGAGGTCAACACAGTGCAGTGGGGCAGCGCAAACCCATCATGGGTCGGCATCACATTTAGCGACTGCCTGCAATTGCTTCGAGTATGAGTGGTGCTGTTGCTCGTCATGGCCGCATGCACACAAGGTGCTGACCAGCGCCTTTGGCGCAGCAGGTGGCACCGCTTGTGGTACAGCTGATCACTTGCTGCAACACAGCAAGTCACATATGCTGAAAAATCTGCCGATGCTTGTCGTCTGAATGTCAGGGTTCCAACATGCAGCAGGCTTTGACGCGCACACTGCATTTCGCGCCTGCCTGCCGCTGTACCCGCATGCTCTCGTGCGACCAGCAGCGTCTGCAACAAGCAAGGATATACAGCCAGGAGGGGTGACGCAGGGTGCATGCCTTGCTCCTAGCGGGCCGTGCGCACCCAACGGTGTGCCGCGTCGTGCTGTCTGACTCGACCCGCCCCGCTGCAGCTGAGGCACAGCACAAGCCAGTATGACTGACATGTTGTATTTGTTTTTGGGATCTGAACCACGAACTGAATTGTTTCACGCCGCATGGCGCTGAGCGACGGAGCGGCGCTTAGCGGCAGGTGTTGGCTTCCGGCAGCGCAGCAGTGAGCAGGAACGCACGCAGTGGCAACCAGGCTGCATTGCCAGCGGTCAATGGTGTTGCTGAACGTAGATGCGTCTGAGGTGTGACACAAATCAGCTTGGAACAAGCGCGAGGTTATCCAAGTCAGGGGGGGGTGTAGGTGGCCATGGCTTGACAAATCTTGAGCTGCGGGTCCACCTGCAAATCTAAAAAAGCTTAGACTTTTGCTACATATACTGCGATCTAACGTTGCTGCCCACCTGTTCACTTCCCTGTGGAGTTCGCTGCAAGCTGAGTCGTTAACGGCAGCGTGCCTTCTTGCGACGATAGCTGCGTTCAGGGCACTCAAATTGCAATCATGAATGCTGCAAAAATTTCGCTTCCCAGCATGATATGCGGCGTTTATGCTGCTACTGGTGCCTTGAGCGCAACTGTGCGTTATATTTCCCATCGCTCTCCACGGGTAGATGGTTCACTGGGCTGTGTGTATGCAGCTTGCAGGGCGTGTGCACGCTGATAGCTCGGTTGTGCTGGCAGTTGCGGACACGATCCCGAGCCTCAAGGTACATACTTGGATGGTTAGTCGTGCCCTAGCTGGCAAGTCTTCGTGATGACAGCTGCTGCTCTGCTGCAGATAGTGTACCTCTTGAAGGCTGTGTTGCTCGGCGGCATGCTCGCAGCCAACAGTATGATGATGGGAATGATGATCAAGGGCATGCACCAAGCTGGCACAACTGGGCATGTCACCATCAGCAGTACGGTACAAACAATCCTCACAGTGAGCTTAAAGCGCGTTCTGAAGGTGTCGCCGGGGTCGCGTTGATGCTATTCTTCTTGCAGGCTATCCTGTCACTCATTGTCTTCCATGAAGAGATCCCCTTGCTTTGGTGGGCAGGAGCGGCCGTTATGACTGCAGGCGTTGTGCTTATTCAATGCGATGAGCACACTTCGGGTGAGCCAGCCCCGTGCGGCAAGGCAGCCCCAGACACACCAGTGCAAGCTGCACAGCCTGCAGCTGCATCGCCACCTAGCCCACCTTCCAGCCCAGCAAGCAACAGCAGCAGCGACAAAGGCAGCACACCAGCGGTGCGCCGCAGTCCCCGCCTCAGGCGTCGCTCAGTACTGAAAGGCTCGTGAAGTTCCGTATGGGTTGTGTGCCTCGCAGGTGGCGCTGTAAAGGCCCGCGTCTGGCTCGACATCGCGCCGGGTATCCAGTGCTGTGCTGCAGGACGCCTAACAATTTACACGCAATGTATAGGTCACAGCGGCTAGTTTGTCAACTCCTGCTGTGTGCTCAGACCGGCAACTGAACAGTTCGTCCAGTCGCTGACAGGGGGGCTGCACCTGAGGCTCAATGCGCTCTCCGTGGAGCACAGACCCATGAGCAGAGCCGCATGACAAAATGAATGCTCACAACCAAAGCAATCAAACCACCGCATGTTGTGACTCACATCACTTCTTGGAAGTCACATGGCCACAGCTCGGTCAAAGCACAAAACTGCCAGTGGAGTTATAGCCACTGCCGAGTCGTATGGCGTATCTCCACTGCACAGCCTGCGAAGGCACAGGCAACAGAAACAAGAAGAGCATGCTTCGCGTGTCGAAGCGGAGCGTGTTGCACGCATTCGACAGACAGTGCTGAAGCAACACATGGATTCGGTCGCTGCGACTGGTTGTCGCGCAGAAACTGCTGCAGGCGATGAAGCCGATGCAGAAGAAGAGCTACACAGATGGCGGCGTCGGCACCGCCGCCAAGCACCCATAGCCCAGCTTATGACTGCCTTGTTTCCCGCAATGGCACAGTCAGGTGTGCCTGCAGCTGACACGGGGCCAGCCGGCAGCATGGTTGGATTCTTGGACGGCGGCCGTCAACCAACAATGGTGCCAGTGGCGGCTGCGTCGCCTGGGTCAACATCTGGCTTTTTCAGCATATCCAACTTGTCCCATAGCCGCCAAGCTGGTGCGTCTGGCACCCACAAGTCTGGTTTCCAGGGGGGGCACAGCAGCCCCCAGCACCCCCTTCCCCCCGCTCCCCCAGGCGGCGCTCTGCAGGAGAGCGTTTCTTTTGAGGAGCAAGTGGAAGAACTGCGGCCAGGTGCTGCACAGCAGAAAGTGTTCAATCGACGGCAGCCTGATGGCCACCCAGTGCTCCCCCCTGCCCAAGCCAGGGGGGGGGGCTCAAGCGCAAGCGAGGGCAGAAGTGGAGGCAGTCACCAGCAGGCAAACAGAAGCAGCATGGCTACAGTGCACCCCCCGCGCTCATGGGCACGCGTCGCATACCGCCGGCCTCGTGGTTTCAACCCGTCACAGCGACCCGGCCTGCTGGCCAGCCCAACGCAGGACCAGCTGGACAACATGTTCATTCAAGGACGCACCGTCATCGCACATTACTGCGTGATCCCAGAGCCCCCCTCCATCAAACTGACCCTGCCCCGCCGGGCAAGCACCTCCCGCGCTGGAACCGACGGGGGCAGCGCCTCTCCCACCACTACCAGCAGCGCCGGCGGGCAGTCGGAGGGGGTGCACCTGCAGGTGGAGCTGTGCGAGATGTACCCACAGTTCGACAGGCTGAATGTGGTGGCCAACAGGATCATGGGGCTGAACCACATGGCAGGTGTGTTCGGCCAGGGGGTGACTTCTTCCACTCTACGCCGTGTCCGTGCTAGGCTGTGCCACCACCTGGCGGGGCTGTTTCCGTTTTTGCTCGGGCACCCGGGGGACGAAGAAGGCCAAGTGACCCCCACGGCACAGCGCAGGGCAGGCAGGGCTGCGCTGCCTGGGCTGACAGTGCCGGTTGGATGCAGGCGTACAGTCAGTGCGTTTCACAGCACCCCCCTACTGTCGCTGTTTGCACCCCCCCCCGCAGGTGCAAAGCTGTATACGACCCCCTTTAAAGCGGACATTCGACTGCCCAGTGGATCACAGATGACATTGTTCATGCCAGTTCTGGGCCCCCTGGACCCCCCTTACGCCCGCCAAGCTGTGCATGCTTTGCGGCGGGACGCTGGCTTCGGCGTAGGCCATGCCTGGGCGGCCAGCGTCCGTACAGCTGCCCTCGCACAGTATGTGCTTGAGGCGGCACATGCCAAGGCTGAAAAGGGGCAAAGAGCGCCAACATTGGGTCCACAGGATATACTGAATGCCATCACGGACCATGGTGGCATTTCGCTGCCTGGGTCAGTGCAGGGGGGGTCAGCTGAGGAAGGCACCCCCCGCACCAGCCAGCCCCTGAAAACACTGGACTGCATTGCGTCGGGGATGGCACATACCGGTCTGGGGTTCCTTGGTGGCCGCTGCACACCAGAGGCGTTCCTCGGGTATTGGCGAAACGTGGAGAGCAAAGTACAAGGCCAGCTGTCGCAGTCGCTGCTGAAGTGGAGCATGGGCATCCCCCTGGGGCAATCTTCCAAGGGAACAGGCAGCAGAAATGGGCGCATGACAGGCCTTGAGGTGGTGCTGCCCACCCGCCCCCCCTCTGCCCAAATTAGGGGCCCCGTGCCGGACTACGTGAACTCCCCTCCAGCTGGGCTGCCAAGACAAGACACTGGCTTTCAAGCAGCGCTTGGCACTGCTCATAGATGGGATACAGAGCGCAGTGGGTCTGAGGGGAGGAACAGTGTTCGTGGTGCAACTGCTGTGGAGGGGCTGCAGGCATCTGGGGGGCGGGTGCTGTCTGATATGAGTGCAGCCCCCCCTAGTCACCCACCAAGCACCTCCAGCGACGACGTGCCTACCCACGCAGGCCAGCCTATGTCAGCACGCAGCGCTACTGGGGATGGTGGCACCCTGCTTGCGTCAGACACCATGGCAGCCGCTGGCAAGATCCAGGAGGCCTTCCGTGTGGCATCTGCTGGGGGGCGCCCCCCCAGCCACTCAGACAGCAGTGCGGAGGAGGAAGACACACTGCAAGGTGTTGCATCGGTTGCATCGGCAGTGAGCGATGGAGAAGCTGCACTGGGCATGGGTGTTGTTGGGGGTGGTGGCAGTGGACTCTCGCCCCAAGAGCTAGCCGCGGCCCAGGCAGTGCGGATTGGCTTGGAGAACATTGCCAAACAGCTGCACATGGTGTATTTAGGCACACCTGCCAGCCGCCCCGCGCTGACCAAGGCTGTGAAGGAGGATGCCGCGATTTCAAAGAAGGCGTTGCTGCTGGCCACTGAGGAGTTTCTCAAATGGAAGCCGGAAGGTCCCCCGAGCCAGTGGCCTGAAGATATGCGGCAGATGTACGCAGATATGCGGCCAGAGATTGTGGCGCGACGGGATGAGATATACTCGCTGCTCAAGGCGAAGTGGCAGTTGTCCACACTTGTCGGCTTAGCAGGGGACCCCCAAGTTCAGAAAGTCCTCCAGCGCATTCGTGCAGAGAAGCCAACGCAAGAGTCATGAGTGAATTTGCATTCAGCTGAATAAAGAAGTTTATAACTTTTCCGTTGCATCTTGTGTGCGCATTGCTGAGTGGCACGCAGCGGAGCGCTGAATGGCTTCCGCGGAAATTGCTTGGCAGCAGCAGCGAGAGGAGGAGATCGAGAGCTTGCGGTGCATCTACGGACACAACAGCGTCAATCGCTCAGCGGGTACTTTGGAAGTGCAAATACAACTTCTTGATTCAGCTGAAGTTTTGAAGTTCCGCTTTACTTTGGAAGTTTTGTACCCATCCCCGTGTCTAAATGGCCCAACTGTGACGTGTCACGTCTCTGGATTACAGTCGCATCCAAGGTGCAGACGGGCAGCACAACGGGCAGTAGATGCGGTACTTGAACTCCATATAGCGGGGGAGGTCCTGTTCAGTGCAATTTCAGCGGCAGAAGCTGCCTGCAATGATGAGCTGAGGGCCAGCAGCGAATCTGCATCATCCACGGCAACTGAGGTCACCACTCATGAGCCTGCTGCCATGGAGTGCAGAGCAACACGTATTCATCACATGCACGACCAGCGTAACTACACCAAGACTCTTCGGAACTGGGCAGATGAGCTTGGTGTTTCCGGCGGTGTGTTCACTTGGGGAAGGTGCATTTTGTTGGTCACCGTGGGTCGCTCTGAGAACATCTCTGACTTTTTCCAACGCTTTCGAACAAGTCCCGTCGATGTGGACTCTAAGGGCCGCAAGTGCAAAGAAAAGTACGTGTCGCTGCATTTCGATGCGTGCTTCTGAAGTTACAGGCTCGAATCGCAGAATGGCACATGAGATCGAATGTTGGAAGACACAACTACCTCCTGGCGCCGATTTCACTGTCAACAACGCCATCTGCAGCTGGGAAGAATTCAAGCAAGCAGCAGTTTCCTTGGGCATGGATGAAGACGTCATGTCAAGCGCGTTTTTATAGATTTGCTGCAAGCTACTCCTCCAATCGTCGCTGCTTGGATTTGACCTTGCGCTCGCCGCCAGCAGCCACATTGGCATCATCCGCTGCTGCAGCTTGCAGTGCAGCTTGCGACTGCACAACGTCGTCAGAGGCAGCGTACTCCAGCACTAAATGCCGTCCGTACAAGTGCGTGGCAGACAGTGCTGCCACTGCAGCGGCGGCTTCCTTTGCAGACGAGTACTCCACAAAAGCAAACCCGCGAGCACGGCCATCGAAGCGCTTGGGCAAACGCACAGACTTGAGGTCTCCATATGCTGCAAACAGCTCCCGCAGGTCCCCCTTTGAGGCCTGGAAGGCGATGTTCTTCACCATGATCTTGGGGGTGGCCTTGCTGGCGCCCGCGCCGGGGGCGGCTACGCCCTCCCGGCTGCGTTTTCGGCTGGGTGCAGACGAGTTGCTGCTGCCTGCATTGCTTGAGATTTTTAGCTGCAGGGCGTGGCCGTCCAGGCTGGTGCTTTGCAGGCGCTTGATGGCCTCCTTGGCACTGTCTGCGTCGTCGTACTCCACGAAGCCATACCCCATGGAAATGGTGGTTGGGGGGGGAGCACCGGGTGCCAGGCTCATGGCACGCTTGCCTGTGTTTGGCCTGTGTGGAATGCGCACAGACCTCACTGGCCCAATGCTCTGGAACATCTCCCTCAGGCCGTCCTCTGTGGTGACAAATGCAAGGTTCTTCACAAAGATGCTCTTCCCCGTGCCAGTGACCGGGCCGTCATCATCTGCACCGCCGCTGGCAGCAGTGGACTCCTCTGCGTCGCCGCTGGCGTGGCCTGCACCCTGTGCATCGCCATTGCCAGACTGCGCGCCTGCGGCGGGGACTGCGGAAGCCCCCCCCCCCTCAAACGGCTTGAGGACCCCCTCCGGGGCCTTCTCGAGATACAGGGGCACCCCCATGTACTTGGAGTATGCCAGGGCGCGGAAAGCCAGGGTGGCTTGCTTGGCTTTGTTGAACTCCACCAATGCAATGGCCCGAGTGGGGGGCATCACCACGCGCAGCAGCGCCCCATACCGCCCGAAGAGCTCCTGGAGCGATGCAAGGCTGGCTTCAAAGGGCAAGTTTTTCACCAGCAGCACCGTGTCGCTGCGGGCTGGAGATTCTCCCCGCAGAGACGCCTCCATGACGTCCAAGGAAACGCCGTTGTCCATCAAGAACTGCTTCGTTTCGGCAATGATGGCAGTTTCGCCCAAAGCTACCCGCACAGCCATGTTGCCACTCTGCTTATCAAGAATGCCGCCCTCGGACATGTTGTGACGTGCTGCAAGTGCAGCCACAAGGGTGTCTTGGCGCAGGAACAGGGCATTCCAGATGGGCGCCTCAGCCCCTGACACAGCCCTTTCTTTGCGTTTAGCTTCCTGCTCAGATTTGAAAGCGCTGCCCCCAGAGACAGCACCACCCCCGGTACTAGAAGTACCTGATTCACCATCAGCAGTTCCACTTCCAGTTCCTGGTGCAGGCTTGGCTGGCAGCACGTGCAGGATACGGCCCTGGAAGAAATCTCCGTCAGCCCCGGATAGGGCCTTCACGGCATCCTCAGGGATCAAGTATGTCACAAAAGCGTAGCCTTTAGAGCGATCAGATCCATCTGTTGGCAAGTTCACCTCTGAAATTGGACCATGTTTCGCAAAGTACTGTTTCAGATCAGATTCAGAGGCCGAGTATGGCAAATTCCGCACGAACAGGCGTCCACTGTCTGCCACATCAACCTCGTCATCGCTGTCGGCATCACCCGAGTGTTTGCCACTAGCTTTTGTGTGCTTAGACCATGATTTGGGTGCAGAGCTGGAACCAATCTGCACAAAAGCACTTGAAGGTTTGAGAAGAGCACAGCAGCTCAGACAATTTCTTCGTACCGGCACTGCCTTTTCCACAACAAGCTTGCTTGCCCCGAAGAAAGTTTTGTTGAAGTGTGCCACAACTTCATCAGCTTCTCTTGGTGTCTTAAATCCGATGAATGCCATGTGCCTGGAGCGCCCAGATCTGCACAAATGGATATGAGCAACACGAAACTTTAGTGAAACACGCTTCACGCACCTTGTTGAAAGTAGCTTCAAATCAGTGATGTCACCATGAGAGGCAAAGTGCTCTCTCACAGATTTTTCGGTGACATTGTTGGGCAGCTGCTTCACACACACTCTGCTGCTTATGACCTCAGCCATCTGAGCGAGTTTTTGGAGGAGCTGAAATAGCTGTACCAAGCCTATGAGATGAGGCGGCAACGGGCTTATTCTGCTGGGAGTTGACCACCCATAAACTTTGAATATATATTGTTGTAATAGTGTGACATCCTTTCCAAGCTTGAGGGCGTGTGCAGAGCTGAACCCCCATTGACTGAGCAAGCGCCTGGAACAGTCGAGTTTGGCGAATTTGCAGGGTGCATACTGCCCTCCTTGAGCCACGCCCCATCAGGCACATCTTATGCCAGGTAGTTGTACATCTTGCGGTCGTCCTCGTCCCGCTCCAAGTACTCCTTGTTGATCAGCTGCTCAATGCGTTTCTTGATCTCAGCAGGCTGCGGCACGAACAGCCGGATGGCACGCGACACCTCCATGACCAACTCTTGGTGCTTCAGTGTCTGCCGTGTCTTCATGATGCGCACGATGGCGGCGTCCAACTGGTACTCTCGCCCCTTGTCCACGCGTTTCTTGTCTGCCCCCTTGGAGGTGGCCAGGTTGGGCACAGCGATCTCCACTTCCCGCCGGGGGTTGGTATAGTTCTCGTTGAACACGTACAGCACTGCATCTGCATCGCCCTTCTTCTGCTTGAAGGGCCCCGGGATCTTCTTTGGCTTCCCCCCCGGCACCTTCTTCATGCGGCTCACCATGGGTTTGATGACTGCAGCCAACTCGACCTCAGTGATGCCAAGCTCTTCAGCCAGCTTGGCAGCCGCAAAGGTGGCCTGCTCGTTGAATTTGAGGCACACTGTGGCCTGCAGCATGGACATCTTGAGTGTGCGCCGGTCCAAGTCCCCGCTTTTGTCCTCAAAGAACCCAAATAGCTCTGCCTTGCCTCGCGCCCACACCCACTTGATCTGGCGGCTGCCACCGGTCACATCCTCGTAGAAATCCTGGAAGGCCTTGGCGACGCCCTTGAAGGAGCTTGGCTCGTGCAGTTTGTCCAAGTCCAGGAACTGAGGCCAGTGCCCTTGGCACAGCACCACAGGCTCAAACAGCAGCTTGGGTCGCCCAGCAGCCACCTCCTTGGCGGCCCACTTCTCGTAGGTGTCCTGAAACTTCTCCTGGTTGGAGCCAGAGGTCACCAGGTCCGACACCATGCCTTCCATTTTGGTAGTGAAGCCAGCCCCCCGCGCCTGCTTGAAGGATGTGATGACCCCTTTCTCCACTTCATTGGACGTGGTCTCGTCATTCAGCAGCCGGTCTGACAGCAGCTTCTCGTAGTAGTGCTGGAAGACATCCTTGTCGTCCAGATACTCTGTCAGACGGCTGCAGCTGTCGGTGGCTTCGGTCTGCTCAGACTCCGCCAGCTTACTGTCACGCAGCACATTGTCCATGTACCCAGCCAGCAGCTGTGGTAGGGGCACCGGTCCGGCATCCAAGTTCATGATGTGCGTCCACGAGTTCTTGAACTCCTCCATGAACACAGCATCGCCACGGAACACTTCTTTGCTGAGGCGCAGGTACTTGTCATACAGCGCGAGAAGGTCCCGCACAAAAGGCACGTCAAGAAGGCCAGGGTCCTTGCCGCCAGCCGCGCGGGCAGAGGACTCCTCCTGGCGCTTGGAGACGATGTCTTGGCCGCAGGACTTGAGGAATTCGCGGAACACCTTGCCGAACTCTACGACACCCCCCTTGACAAGGGAAAACATGCGGTACATGCGGCCCAGGTCCTCATCCCTGTCATCACGCAGCAGCTCGGCGGCGCCGGAGCCCTTCATGCGCAGCAGCTTATCGATGCGGTCGCGCACCAGGGTGTCTCGGATGACAGCTACCAGTTTTGGCTCCGTCACGCGGTTGAGGTAGGCGGCGACCCGCTCACGGTCAGCCTCCAGCGAGCTCTCGCACTTGACTAAGTACTCAGAGGCTGTGTCCAGAGACAGCCACTCCACAGCTTTGCCCTGGTAGTATGTGCGGGTGTGCACCAGGAAGGGTGCCTCGAAGTCTTTCTCGTACACGACTGAGGAGCCGGCCTCGATGTCCTTGGCTTGGGCGGTAACTGCTTTGATGTCTTTGAAGTTCTTCACACCGGCGATACCCATCACAAGGAAAAGCTCCACGACAGAGCGCAACAGATCGCGGTCGATCTGTTCACCCTCCCGCTCTTGATTGGCAATTGTTTGCACGGTCGCCATGATGTCGCCCTTCTTACTGCAGACAAGATGACACATGTGAAGAATCACTCCATCACGTTCGCCGCACAAAGTGAACTTACTCATCAAACACGACCGTTTTGAACAGTGAAATACAGGAAGAAGTCAAAGTCGATGCGCCGTGGTTGTGAACGTATGATTTACCAGAATCCAGGTAGCGGAAAATGCGTCGCATCCACTCAGTGAAGATTTTGTGGTTTTCCCACCGCCTCTTGAACTCTCGCAGCAACGCGGGTCCTGACAAAGCATTTAAAGCTGGAAGCACAGTGTGCGATAGATACTCCTCGCAAGTTTCGTGGTGATAACTGTAGAGAGCCTTGCCCTTCGTTTCATCCACTTGTGCGCACTTTTGCCCTGCTGTGTGAATGCAAGAGAAAGCACGGTTGGTCATGATCTTCTTGCTCGTACTGCGTGGCCCAAGGCCGCGTTCTAGAAGACCAAAGAGGGCGTTCAAGCCATACACCTTGACGAGCAGCTTGGTGTCCTCCAGACTGCGAATATGAGGAGTTTCTCAAAACGCCGAGAGAGACAGGCATAACGGCAGGCGAGGCCACTAAGTTGGGGTCACACGCCGGAAAAGTATATGAGCTCTGGTTTGGGCAGCAATTGGGCTCTTTTCGTGACCAGTACTTCACTCACAAACCAGAGCTCATATACCACACCTCAACACGCCAACAGCACTCACTCAAATTCTTTGCGCTCTTTGCACATGGACAAGACCCAATCAGCTGCCAGAGCTTCACGTTCATCGACAGAGACGCTGGATGCGTATGCCTCATCTCGCCAACTTCCTGACCCTGAGGCTGCGGACATCCTGCTCAAGAGCTGTTGCCGGTTTCAGCTTTCCTGAAAAGTTCCTCCAATGAGCTTCGAGCCTTGAGCTTGGCACGCAAATGGAATTTTGACCAGGATGTGTACACATACGTTGTTGCTATTTGCATCCTGTTGCGGCTGATGCGACTTGAGTATGGGCTGCTCAGTGGTTTGAGAGTGAGGGCCCCTGCCCCCCTGCCAACAGGACGAGGTTGACTTGTACATGGCGAGGCTGACGGGACGCTCCAGCAAGTAATTGCGAAGACACACAAGACAACCGTCGGGACAAATCACACTGAGATATCGTCATGGAGCCTGAAAAACTCGATGCCGCCACGGCAGCAGCTCTCGGTGAAGGAGACGATGATGACGACGTGCAGGGCAGCCCGGAGCCCATTCAGACAGCTGTTGAGACGGCGTCGCCTCCCCATGCCAACGACGACTTCATTACCACAGAAAGCGATGTTGTGGAAGATGATGCAGCAGTAGCTGGCGAGGGAGATGCGCCCGCTGCACAGGAGGCTGCCACAGAAGCAACTGCCGCTCCTATTTCCGCGGGGCCTGTGGTCGGTGTCGTCCGCCTATTTGGGATGCCAATTGAAGTGTCAGACAAAGAAATCAGCGACTTCCTGCAGTTGGATAATCTGCCTACTTCGCGCATCATGCAAATCTGTGGCTTGAGGTGAGCTCACTGCAGTGGATTGCTGTCGGGGCTGCCGTCAAAATCCGCATCGAGCAAGCCTACTTGGTCAGACACACATAGTTTTCGCGCAGAGGGGAGGCTTTGGTTGGTTTGGACAGCAATGCTGCAATTGATGCTGCTTTGGCCCGCGACCACGAACACATTGGCAAGCGCTGGGTTGGTGTGAAGCTGGAGCCAGCTGAAGCCGTCAGCCGCTTCTTCTATGGTACGGCCTGCAGCTCTTCTCATCCCATGTCATTACACACACGCCAAGAATCGTGCAGATGCTCCAGAGGCCGATGAGTTCCGTGCCATCGCATTGACTGGTCTTCCTTTCAGCATGTCTGAAGAAGACCTCGCCAAGTTCGCCTCAGGCTTCAATGTGGACAAGGCCGCACCAAGGCCGGCAGTCATTGTGCCTGATAGCAAATCTGCAAAGCGCTCCAGTGGTGAAGGCATGGTGTTGCTGACCCGTGCTGCTGACGCTGCGGCTGCCACGGCTGCTTTGCACAAGAAGGAAATGGCTGGGCGCCGAGTCACTGTTCGCCCAGCCATGCGCCGCGAATTCGATGCAGCTGTGGCCGTGGCCGGGCCACCCATGTCAGCAGCCGCAACGGCAGCGGCGCCTGGTGCAGCTGCTGGCAGCGGAGGCAACCCCCGTGGGTACACCTGCATCCACGCCAAAGGCCTGCCATTCGCTGTCGGCCGCACGGAGTTCCAGCATTGGCTGCTGGACAACCGTGTGGGCGGCATTGCTGACGGCGGCGAAGCTGTCATCGTGGCCATGGCGCGCGGTGGCCAGCGCTCTCGCGGCGACGCCTACATCCGCTTTGTGTCGCCCGTGGCGGTGGAGGACGCCACCCGCGTGTCCGGTAACAAGCTGGGGGGGCGATACATCGAGATGATCCCGTGCTCAATGGCAGAAGCTCACGCAGAGGTGAACATGCCTGATGCAGACATCAGTGCTGGGCAGCCGCAAGGTCCCCCCATGCACGCTGCCGAGCGGGGACCCCCCCTCCATGTTGCTGCAGTGCCCCCCCCTCAACAGGCTTCCCCCTTCGCCATGGCAGACCGCCCGGTGCCGGAGGTGCCTCAGCAGTACCCTGGCATCATTGCCGTGCGTGGGCTGGGGAACAAGGCACGCCCAGAGGATGTCATCGATGCCTGTCGCCTGGCAGGCCGAGAGGCGTTCCTAAACGACGTGTTCATCATCGCAAGCGTCTCCAATGGCTGCACGGGCGACGTCTTTGTGCGTTTCCGCAACTGCACTGGGGAGGAAGCGGCCGCCACAGCCGCAGCGCTGTGCAGCATCCCAGTGGCAGGGCGCCCGGTTGAGGCAGTGGCTGCTTACCAGGGCGACCTAGACAAAGCTCTGAAGCGCCCGGCAGACTTCACCGGCGCTGCCCCAGAGAATGCCATGCGCCTCAGAGGCACGCCATGGCAGGCAGACGAACGTGAGATCTGCGAGTGGTTCACATGTGTGGAGGGTGTGCCGGCGCCTGCTCGAGTGCACATTATTCCCGACCCTCGCCAAGGCGGCAGGCCCTCCGGTGACGTCCTGGTTCTGTTCCTAGATGCCGCACGCGCCGAAGCGGCTCTGTGCCGGAACAAAGCAAACATGCGCGGGCGCTACGTGGAGTTGTTCCGGTGTTCCGAGGAGGAGTTTATGAAGCTGACTGATCCCAGTGCTCCCCCCCCAGACTTTGCGCACCTGCCAGGTGGCAAATTCTATCACCCCACTCGCCAGGACATGGGACCCCCCCCTCGGTCTCGTGGCCCACCCCCTCGTGGCGGAGGCGGCGGTTACGAGTGGGGCAATCGTCGAGGCCCCCCTCGGGACGGTGGTCGCTACCAGGGAGGGGGTGCCCTCCCTCCCCACGCAATGGGCCACCCCCCTGTTGTACAGCAGGCCCCGCCACCACACGGAGGCGGTGGTGACTGGACCGCCCAGTGGGGCAGCGGAGCGGCCCCAGCTGTGCCAGCTTGGGGTGTGGGTGGCCAAGACCAAGGGCCACCACCCACCGCTTGGTGAGGCGGCGGGCTCTGCCCAGCGTGCGGTGAACTGCCAGCAGGCGAAAGCCGGCGCATGCAGGACACACTAGCTTGCAGGCGTTGCGCTAAGATGACAGCGGCAGCTAAGCAATACAAGGCGCTTTGAGGGCTGATCTGCGTGTTGCACAAACCAATTTATATATTGTGGGGATGTAAATATTCTATGGCTACTCTGTGTGAAACGCCCCTCATAGTGTCGCCCACTCTGTGTTCAAGATTCACGTTTGCTTCAACCCTTCCAATAATTGCTGCACAGGCTGGGCCAAGAACGGACACAACATTCTGGTGTTTCTGTAAGGGGCCCCTTACGGCCTTGACATGCGACACTGGGGGGCCTGAGCACTTGCCAGCACCCCCTCCTCCTTTTGTCGGCACCCCAAACACGTGCTGCAAGGCCTGCTGAGGTGCAGGCAAAGCAATCGATCGGGTGTCCAAATGAATCATGCCAGTGATGGGTACATGCGAGCCCACCTGGTACGTGGTGAAGACGGCAAAGAAGGGTTCGTATCAGTGCTTCTGCGCTGCTGGATGCCTGGCGCTGGGCTTCGATTCTGATAGAAATACTGCACGAAAATGGAACTAATTATCGTTTTGGCCCTCTTACTCACTGTTGCGTACTGGTGGATCAACCGGCCGGCACCGTAAGTTCAGCCGCTGTGTTGCGGCATTTGAGTTCCTGTACCATCTTTATATCTACACTTTGAGCCCTGCAGGACAAATTATGTTGTTCACCGAGTTGAAGATTCACCTGTCAAGCGTGCACCGAGTATGTCAACCTGCTATATGCTGGCAGGCATTTTGTCAAAACCATAATTGCAGGATCTCGCTCAGGCGGTCGTGGGCGAGGCGCCGCCGTTGCGCTGCGAGCGCGGAGTCCCGCTGCCGGAACTCCTGCACGCAACCCCAGTCTGACCAACACCCAGGGGTCCCATTACGTTCGTCGGAGCGCTCGACGCCGCAGGCCTGTTCAAGTGGCTCCACAGCAAGTGGAGGACAGTTTACTGAACGATGGTCAGTGACGCCGGCTGCCATGTTCTTCACCCTTTGCTCAATCAATGGACTCATTGCAGATTTATCAGTATGGGATGCAGGACTCGAGCAGTCAACTGCACCACAAAAAGCCGCGATTGTTCCGTCAGCTGCACCTCGCCACTTTGCTGCTGATGTGTCCGAATTCCGCACTGGTATTTCGGCTGCCGCGCCTTTTCCGGGCAGCCCCGAAGGCAATCGCACCATGGCACATACATCTATGTCATTTCTTCGATATGCGTCTCCTGCACCAAGCAGCCATGCAGAAAAATCCTCTCCACGTCCCGTGAGCTTTACTGATGATGGCCGTAGCCAGCAAGACGCTGGGCAGCACATCATAGTCTTGCCACAGCCACAGCCACACACAGCTTCGCACTCCACACAGCTACTGGCCGAAGATGACAGTGGTGATGAGCAGCTGGCTTCCCAGCCTGCTGAGTCGCGAGCGTCCAGCTCAAAGCGCCGTCGAACCCCAGCTAGTGTCAGCTACTCGAATTCTGAGGCACAAGCCAGCGTTGCTACCGAAGATGACAGCCAGCCCCTGGACAGTGACATCAAGCGCAAGGTCCGTCGCAGTCACGTGGTGCCCTCTCCATCGCGCGGACGCTCTCGCTCTGCCCGGAAGCGCCCAGCACGTGTTGTGCTTAGCGACTCCGATTCTGTGGACAGCAACGCCTCAACTGACCTGTCTCGGTCGGATAGCGATAGTGACGTAAAGCGCTCTCGTTCCCGGCGCCACAGCTCGAGAAAGCGCTCCCGCTACCGTACCTTTGCCGAGGGGGGGGATACGTACTACATGGTGAAAAGCGGGGGGGGCATGCCTCCCGATGCCGCACAACTGGCTCTATCTGCACTTCTGCAGAGCAACGTACTGTCTTCAGTCGGTGCCAAGTCATCCATTGCAGCCAGTGTGCCTCCGCTGCCTGCTGTCGCAACAGCTGGTCGCACCCACCGACCGCGCGGCGCAGTGCTGTCCGCGACAGAAGACCCTGCTCTGAGCAGCCCAGGCAAGCGCCAGGCCCCCCTGAGCAATATTGCGCCGATGTCCGCAGAGATGACTGGGTCTGCACCCCTTAGCCTGTCAATGAGCACCACGAAGGGAGGCAGTGGTTTGCTTGGCGATGGCAGCGGCGGTGGCAGTGGCAGCTTGCTGGGCGGGTCCTCTGCTCCTGCACCTGCACCCGCGACATCGGCTGGTGCGTCAACTGGTGGGGGTAGCTTGCTGGGTGGTGGCAGCGGCGGTGGCGGTGGCAGCTTGCTGGGCGGGTCCTCTGCTCCTGCACCTGCACCTGCACCCGCGACATCGGCTGGTGCGTCAACTGGTGGGGGTAGCTTGCTGGGTGGTGGCAGCGGCAGTGGCGGTGGCAGCTTGCTGGGTGGTGGCAGCGGCGGTGGCGGTGGCAGCTTGCTGGGCGGGTCCTCTGCTCCTGCACCTGCACCTGCACCCGCGACA
>Ga0307982_1001771_pt1 | contig 17561 bp, 15 predicted proteins | sample OrgLakmetagen989_FD_201847 | JGI IMG/M metagenome (GOLD analysis project Ga0307982, IMG submission 201847) | Saline water microbial communities from Organic Lake, Antarctica - #989 | ecosystem: Environmental > Aquatic > Non-marine Saline and Alkaline > Saline | place: Antarctica: Organic Lake... | reverse complement strand
GATATCCTGCATACCCCCCTCTGAGCGGGGTCAAGGGATTGCGTGCCTCGAGCTCGGTCGAGTTGATTTCGCTAGAAAATACATTACATACACATATATGTGTGTTCCCTGTGTTCATCACTTGCCTTGTAACGCGCTCGTAGCACAGAAGCTTGCTGCAGAGGTTTCTGTGCAATCGCCGTTTCAAAGTGCAGCGGCCGCCCACATCACCAGAATGGGCAGCTGCGGCAGCAAAAGTGGCGGCACAACACCTGCAGCCGTTGCTAATAAGTTTAGCGCAGCTAGCGACGACACTGCAGCGTCTGGGGCAGGGGCACCTGCTGCAGCCAAATCACCTGTCGCCCGAGCAGTAGACGAAGCGCGCTCAAGTGGAGTACTGGATCTGTCCGCTAAAAGTGGGCTGAGAGCAACCCAGATCCCAGATGTTTTCGATGCGGCTGCTGAAATCCTGCCCACTATCACTGAGGTGTCCCTCAAAGAGCAGCGCCTGACTGAGTTTCCCACTCAGTTGTTGAAATGCTCCGCCCTCACTTCGCTCGATCTCAACCAAAACGCGCTGTCTGCGCTGCCTGAGACCTTTGGCAGTGACTTTCCGAAACTGGTAAGTTCTCCTGCGTTATTGCATGGCAAATTACTTTGGCTCGCATGCAGCGTGCATGCACCTTAGCTGAGACTTGCACCACCTTGCGGTCCTCGTGCAGGTGGTACTTGACATCAGCGAAAATACTATTACGCAACTGCCTGACAGTCTGTGCAACTTGACATCACTGAAAAACTTCATTGCGTTCAAGAACAAACTGTTCCAGCTCCCAGATTCCTTCGGGAATCTCGCCGCACTTGAGGTTTGTCACAGCTTGGCGAAAAGTCGTGCCGCGCTTGCAGCTCTCTCGTTGCAGGAAATGAATGTGTTCAACAACAACCTCATCAGATTGCCCGCCAGCTTGACAACCTGCACTTCTATGAAGGACTTCAACGCTGCCGCGAACAAGCTGAAGACCCTTCCTAAGCTGGATGGCTGGACGCAGGTCACCAGAATCGCGGTGTTTGGGTACGTGCGAAGCGCCCGCCACATCACACCGCACCAGCCTGACACATGCTACATTTGTGCAGCAACACGCTGGTTATGCTTCCGTCGTTGGCTGGAGTCACCGCCAACTTGGAGCAGCTGCAGCTGCAGGACAACCCATTGACAGAGGTGCCTGAGCTGGGCACCGCCCCCAAGCTGGCGCTTCTGGACATGAATTCCTGCCAGCTGGCAGCAGTGGACCCTGCCCGCCTCACAGCGCTGACTGCAGTCACCAACTTCAACTTGAAGGGCAACCAGCTTGCGGAGCTGCCGGAAGGCATCTCCGCAATGCAGAGCCTTGAGATCTTGAATGTGGGCGCCAACCAACTGACAGGCCTCCCAAGCGGCCTGGCGCAGTGCCCCGCCCTCAAGGTGGTGCTTATCAACAACAACCTATTGGAGCAGGTGCCGCCGGTGCTCCTGCAGGTGTCCACTATCCAACGCGTCATGTTCAAGGGGTGCCCTGTTGCAGGATCTGAGTCACCCGAGATGGAACAGCTGGAAGGTGTGTGCAAGCGGAACAAGGGGTGGGTCCGGTAGAATAATCTCACAAAGTCACTGCTGTGCTTGTGCATGTGAATTTTGCCTCCTGTGTAGCTGAGGGACTCACTACACTCGATCGTTTCACGCACGTGCAACACTTGTGCAAGTTGCATTCAAAATAAAGTCTTTCAGAAACAACACTTTCAGATGAGTTTGCTCTGCCTGAGGCGCTGATTAAGTCACCTGTGATGAAAACGCCGGCAGTTCGGACTCGGCCGCCAGGGGCCCGGCGGTGCGGGCCACCCGGTGTTTACCCCCCAGGGTGCGCCCAGCGGGCCGCCCGTGCCAGGAACAGGAGGATCCAGAACACCGCGCACCCATGAGCACCACACCGATGGCCAGTCCCACGAAGAAGGTTGCTGCAGCAGACAAGGCCACTGTTCCTGCGGTGACCCCCCCTGCAGACCCCTCGGAAGCTGCACCAGCGGCAGCGGCTGGGCTTGCCTGCACTGCAGCTGTGGAAGGGCATGCCGTGGCGGCGGGGGAGGGAGTCATGATTGGACAGGTGCCGCCGCAGCCGCAGGCTGGTGGCTGGAACGGCAACCAGGAACACTGCGCTGTGGCAGGCGGAACAGCCCGCTGGGTGTTCACATCAAACACGGCAATTAGTGGCGCATGGTCTGTGAGTGATGGGAAGATGCTTGCACTGCGGTTAATGCTGACAGAATGCAGCTGTGAAAAAAGGCTTGGGGACACCAGCATGTGATCCAGCTGCGAGGCGGGAAATGAGCTGGAGGCGCTGTAGGTGAAGCGATCTGCCTGGGGCACGATGGTGGACACAGGGCGCAGGTCCAAGCGCTCTTGAATCCACTGCAGTACCCTTGAATTGGCATCGTTGGATTCTGAGTCCCGCGCCGCCGGGTCGTTAGTGAAGTCGTTGAAGTCCCCTGTGACGATGACATGGGGGGGACTGCCGCTGCTGTCGCGCGTGGCATTCACCAGGGACTGCACTGCGTCTATGAACACCAGCGCTTGTCCCTCACGCTGGGCACAGGAGGCTGGGTCGTTGGGGCCGGCTTTGAAGTGCACTGCGCCAACCACCACGGTGCCGAAGTTCTCCACTTGCAGCCGTGTCACGTAGTGCTTGGAGGCGCCTGTGTCTTTTGCGCGCACCCAGCCGCAGCGTGAGTTGGCAGCGGGCGTGTCAGCTCGGGATTTGGAAAACAGCATGCCGGAGGTGAACGGCACCTTGGACATAAGGCCGAGCTTCTGCCCGGTGCCGGAGTCATCTGTGTCACCAACGCCCACTGAGTACATTGGAGGCACACTCGGTGAGCTGCCATTGAAAAATCTGTTCAGCATGAAGCAACCTTCGATTTCATTTGCATTCAGCACATCCTGCAGATTCAGCCAAAATCAGGTCAAGCGCCTGCAGCACCAATTGAAAACTTACGGGCTGCATATGGAAAATAGCATCAGCAAATTTGTTCATTCGGCTTTGGAGCTCCTGCGGGGTTCCTGGCCCGCGGTTTGCATAAGGAGGCTCGTTATCAAACAACCTGCATGCGCCCATTACGTAAGCACACAAAAACCGCATGCTGAATGAAACTCGGCAGCTTACCATTCCAAATTCCACGTCGCAACCACAAGCTTGTTTTTGTTGGTGCGCATATCTGTAGCATGCTGCTCTGGAATGCATTCAACGTATGTGTCCTCCACAGGGTATTGTGCAAAAGCGACAAGTGGCAGCCAAAGCAAAAGATAAGTCGCCGACTTCATGGTGCCTCGTCAGCTGAAACTATGGACCGTGCACCAGCTGAGGTCTGCACACACTCTAGCAGTGTGTATTGGATGAGCTTTCTGCGCGCTGCAAAATGAAGCTGCAAGTTACTTGGGAGAATAACGACAGCATGACAGCGAGATGGCCGCGAGGTCTGGCGCCTCCTGCTGCACGCCCCTTGCTCACCCATCCGGGCAGCTGCAGGCCTAGGCTGCTGTTCCTTGAGGAAATATGTACATTGCTTCCATTCCGTCGCGTATCCCCTTGTACGCTGCGCGCGCTGCGAGGTGAGCGCCGCCGGCGTGAGTCAAGCAATACACATTACATTTACCAGCGCATGTACGGGCAGCGCACGCTTCATGTGCCCACGTGCACCAGGTGCAGCCCTGGAGCCACGGCCACACATACACAGCCGCACGCATGGGAGCCGGTGAGCGACCGCAAAGCCTGCTTGTCAGCGGAGCCATTCCTGTTGGTGTGTCGGGCGCCCGGCGCGTTGCACTCTCGCGGCTACTTGCTGGTTAATTTCCACCCGGGTGGTGACTTCAGTGTCAAACGAGTAAGGGCCTCAGCGGTCATCTCCGCCTGTTTCTCGATAGCCTTCCCCTGTCTCTCGATGGCCTCCATTATACCCTTGAACTTCAGGTCCACGTTTTTTTCCAACCTCTGCACAGATTTATCCTGGTAGTCTATCATTCTCTGCGTAGATGTGTCCAGATATTCTTCCATTCTCTTGTCAAACTTGTCCATCTTGTAATTGTTGCGCAGCCCCAAGACAAACAATCCACCTATGAACGCCAAGAGAAAGGCAGGCGGTGCCTCCCACAGCCTGCTTCTGCCGCCTATGCTGCTCCACGCACCGCCCCCTCCAGCTGGCCAGCCTTCTCCTGACCACTGCAGCCCCCGCCGCGCGCCGGCCACGTCCCCCACCAGGGCTTTCCCCCCAGCCGCCAGGCTCGTGCACTGCTCCTTCAAGCATAGCGTCGCCTCGCCTGCTGCCCACACAGTGCCGGGACCCGTCAATGTGCGCACAGTATTTGAAATATACCGTGGCATGCTTTCTGCAGCCAGGGATGCACTGACCACCTGCACTGAGTCCATGGGCAGCCGTTTAGCACGAAACGCCGCCCTGCTCCTCTGCACAGCTTGCACCGCCTTCGTGAGCATCGTTCGTAAATTCCTGCTGCAAATGTACTTTTTACTGCAATACTCGGGATCAGCGTTGCCTGAGCAATGCTTCATGCACAAACATTCAAGTGTGAATGCACAGCGAGTCGGGAGGGTGCTGGACATTCCGTGCAACGCGGACGCCTCATGCGTGAGTCCTGGGGGGGGGCCTTCGAGCAACCTCGCCACACAGGGGCACACCAGCCCTCCACCGACAGTGCACCACACTGCAAGCAGCAGGCACACATGTATAGACACGCAGGCTCATGTCACGTGTGTTGACCGGGGGGAAGAGGGTGTGGCCCTGCACAGTGCGCCTTGCCCCATGTGCAGGGCCCGAAAGGACATCCCTGCCGCCTGGGCGGCACCCATGGCTGCCACGGTCCCCGGCTGTATGAGTGAGGAGGCGGGGGCCCAAGCATGCACCAATACACGTACAAGCACCAGCACACAGTTTCCTGCCCATGCGCTGCCAAGTGCCCAGGCCTAGGTGGGCCTGCAGCTTTCATTCAGCCGCCACCTGCTATGCATATGGCTGCTGCGCACTAGTACTCCTACCCATGCCGTTATATCCTATTTCATGAATCAAGTCGTTGGGCTACAAGAATCGTTCATCCTTCAGCATTGCCTAGGCCTGTTGTAACGTTGGTAGCTAGTAATTTCATGCACAGGACGGTACCGGCGGATAAAGCATGCACAGATCTAGAGAGATCAGGAGTGTTGAGGCCCTTGAGGACGCTTGACTATACACTCCTAAGTGTACCTACTGCGTTGGCGCAGGCCGGCACCATCTGTAGGCATGAGTCGCGCGCGTGGAGTACTTGCCGTCCAGCTTTCCTATAGCTAGTGGCCATGGTGTCCAGTTTGCTGAATGCTTTATATGAAAGCTTGACGTGCCATTCTTGATTCTAGATCTTGATTCTGCGTGAGGGCGGGGGTGGCCTCGTCTGCCTATCGCCATGACATGACGTGTCGAAGGGGGGCTGCCTAGGCCGGAGAGACACAGAAAAATAATCAAGTTGATCAAGCCGCAGTTTGACTGCCAAAACTGCCATACGTATTCCAGTCTCTGAGCTTTGTAGCGTTGTCTGTGTTTGTATCATAGGCCTGCAGCCATGAAGACTATGTTTGCATTTATCATTGCCGCTGCTCTTCTTTTGTGTTTGAGCAGTGCCAGCAGTGATCAGCTCGAGTGGGACACAAAAGCAGCAGCTGAGTGCCGAAAGCACTGTGTAGCTCCGACTGTGAAAGAGTCCAAGTCGACATTTTGCAGAAAGTACCTCAAGGTAAGTTCGTACCGCAGCATTTGATGGGCTGGTCTGTGGTAGAAATGTTTTGAAACGCACAACAACTTTCTTTACGTCTGCAGATTCGCCCGACGCCGAAAGTGCGTTCACCGAGAGAAGAGCCTCAAGTTTTGAAATGACATTTTTCTTGTGTGCAGATTTTTAGAGTTTGCGACAAAGCCTTGCGCAAGAGCTACATGGCTGCCTGCCATGAGGCGTGCAAAGATCCCAGCACTGTCTGCGCAACATACCTTGAAGCCAGCAAGCATTCTAAAGAGCGCAATGCACTATGCGATTCGTATGAGTATGTTCTGCCACGTCCAACTATTCAGAATGTGTGCTTGGACGGTTTTTCAGTTGGTGCGAGCCTGGGTTGCACCTCCGGACAGACTGGTCTGGAGAGGGTGAGAAGTGCCCTGGATGCCGCAGCAATGCGAACAGCGTTCAACAGCCAAAACTCCACCCCCGTAGTGAACGAGCCGGCTGAGCCCACAACTGAGAGTGAGGTGGGAGAACAGCCAGTTGCCATGCCTGAAGAAGTGCCCGAGCCTGAACTGAAGCAAGCAGCGCCCAAGCACAAACAAGAGGATGATAAGAACTCAAATCATAGACCGGAAATAGTTGCAGTGTAGATGTCGACCACGTCTGGTGGTTGGAATAAGCAATCTTGTAACTTTGAGATAAATGTCAAGGGGTGCCTCCCCTGCTCAAAGCAGGCGATCTGTCACGCACGATGCGGCTCGATGTGCAGATAGTAGCACAGGAAGCTCACCAATTGCATGTATACCTTTGCAACACAACTGGTTTCAGCACACTGGCTTTGCCTCGCTGTGCTTGCTGGCAGCTGCACTTGTGTGGATGTAGAAGAAGTTGCTTCACCGTGGGTACAGAGCAAAATGGCCGCTGAGGTGCCAAATGCAAAAAAAGCACGCACAGGGGACAGCGATGAACGCGACTCGGCACCAATTTACCCCGTGTCTCACCATGCCAGCGAGGGCGCTCTCATCACAGTCAGTCTGCCGACCACGCCAAACAATGCGAAGCTTGCCATCTTCACAGCACACAATGCAGGACATGGCTACTTACAAGGCACTGCACAATGAGAGCATCACTAATTCAGCCCAATTCTGGGCACGAATGGCTCGCGAGAACCTCCTTTGGTTCCGTGATTTCGGTACGCCGTGCGCACTGTGCCTTGTGAGGCAGCTGGCCACCTCAACTGTTTGCAGGGGAAACCATGCGAGGCAGTTTTGAAGTTGGCGACATTGAGTGGTTTTCTGGCGGGCAGCTCAATGTTTCTTATCAGTGCATCGACCGACACATTGCTGAGCGCGGCGACCAGACTGCCATCATCTTCGAAGGAGACGAGCCAGGGGATGTGCGCACATACACATACAAGCAGCTACTGCAGGAGGTGTGCCAGACAGCCAACACACTGCTGGCACATGGAGTGCGCAAGGGCGACACCGTGGCCATCTACCTCCCCATGATCCCAGACCTGGCCTTCATGATGCTGGCTTGCGCCCGTATTGGTGCCGTGCACTCGGTAGTGTTTGCGGGGTTTTCAGCTGACTCCCTGCGTGATCGTATCCTGGACGCCGGGTGCAAATGGGTGGTGACAGCTGATGAGGGCATGCGCGGGGGGCGCACCATTCCACTGAAACGCACCACTGACGAGGCGGTGGGGCAGTGCGACTGCGTGCACAAGGTGTTTGTGTATGAGCGCACAGGAAATCCCCTGGTGACGCACGGCTCTAGGGATGTGCACATGAAAACTGAGCTGCCCAAAGCACGCCCCTTTTGCCCCGCCGTCACCATGGATGCCGAAGACCCGCTGTTCTTGCTGTATACCAGCGGCAGCACAGGGAAGCCGAAGGGGGTGATGCACACTCAAGCGGGGTACATCCTGTACGCCATGCTGACACACAAGTACGTGTTTGACATCCGGCCGGGGGATGTGTATGCATGTGTGGCAGACTGCGGTTGGATCACGGGGCACAGCTACATCGTGTACGGCCCGCTGGCCAACGGCGCCACCACGCTGATGTTCGAAAGCACCCCCATGTACCCAGATAGCTCCCGGTACTGGGACATGGTGCAGCGGCACAAGATCACGCAGTTCTACACTGCGCCCACTGCCATTCGAGCGCTGATGCGTTTCGGGACTGACCCCGTGAAGAAGCACGACCTTTCATCGCTGCGTGTGCTTGGCTCTGTGGGGGAGCCGATCAACCCTGAGGCCTGGCGGTGGTACTACAAAGAGATCGGGCAGTCACGCTGCGCTGTAGTGGACACGTACTGGCAGACCGAGAACGGGGGCATCATTGTGACCCCCCTCCCAGGCGCCACCCCCATGAAGGCTGGATCAGCCTCCCTCCCGTTTTTCGGCATTGAGCTGAGCCTGCTGAGCAAAGAGGGCCAGGAGCTCACCGGCAATGGTGTCAGCGGCATGGTGTGCGTGAAGCAGTCTTGGCCCAGCGTGGCCCGTACCGTGTACGGGGATCACCAGCGGTACCTCACCACCTATATGAAGCCCTTCCCAGGGTATTACTTCACGGGAGATGGCGCGTACCGAGACATGGACGGGTATGTGTGGATCACGGGGCGGGTGGATGATGTGCTGAATGTGAGCGGACACCGCTTGGGCAGTGCGGAAATTGAGAGTGTCCTGGTGGAGCACCCAGCGGTGTCTGAGGCAGCAGTCATTGGTTTCCCTCACGATACAAAGGGCGAAGGCATTTGCTGCTACTGCACGCTGAAAGAGGGCGTGCCTGAGACAGCACACCTGGGCAAGGAGCTGCGGGCGCAGGTGCGCAAGGGTATTGGGCCCTTTGCCACCCCTGACTTCATCGTGATGACGCCAGCGCTGCCCAAGACGCGCTCGGGCAAGATCATGCGCCGGGTGCTGCGCAAGATCATTGCGCAGGAGACAGACCAGTTGGGAGACATCACCACACTGGCAGACAGCTCAGTGGTGGCGGAGCTAATTCAAAAGGTGGAGGCTGTCCTGCAAGCTGCAGGAAAATTGGCCAAGAGATAAACGCGGGCTGGACAGCCTGGGCCGGCAGAATGCATTGAACACTAGCTCATGCATTAGTGGATCTGTGGTGGGGTCTGCAGCTGGGTGGGCTGCTCAATGCCGCGAGGCATCTATGCGAGTGGAGCCGTCGCTGTATCGCTCTGCGGTCGCCAGGGGGGCAAGCAAACACATGTATTTGCGAGCGCATACTTTCCCGCAACCAAACCAAATTGGATAAATACATGGGCTACTGCAGCAATCCATTTCCGAACCTCTGTTATGATACCACACACAGCTCAGTGTGTACTGCGGAATTTGTGTCCAGCCCCTGCTGCTAAGAATTGCCATTCATCTGCAAGCCACGATGGCTGCCTCCACAACAGCGCCTGGAATGGCTGCACCATCACAACTTGCGTCGTTGAAACCGAGTCTTCTCACTAGCTTTGCACCGGCAGCTGTTTTTCACAATGATGGGAATTCAAAAATTCCCAAGGAGCAGCACGGGGACCGTAAATGCAATTCCCTGTCTTTCAGTGATAGTGGGCAGTTCCTTGCGGCCACGTTCAATGATCGAATGCTTCAGCTTGTGAGTTTCACTGGCTTGCGTTTGTGGTACCCTTCTGTCATCACCCATTTGTGCAGGTGGACGCCCATGACGGCACCCTGCAGGGAGTTTTTTCGCTGAGCCGATCAGGAGCTCAAGCTGTTGAGTTCACACACCACCAAAGCAGCGTTCTACATGCTGCACACCATGGTCCTAACCAGGGCCCAGGCATTATCTCATACCATTGCCTGCACACAAACAAGATTCTTCGGCTTTTCAACCACCACCAGCGTCCTGTGAGCTCGCTGGCCATGAATCCAGGCAGCGACCAATTCATGTCCGTCTCGCTGGATGGTGTGTGCGCCCTGTGGGACATCCGCAGCCCCAATTGCGAGGTGAGTGCTTGTTGCGCCGCCCACTGTGAACCACCAGTCACCGCCCCCCTGCTCGCAGTACTCGTGGAGCGTGTCGGCACCAGCTGCAGCGCTGCCCAGCGGCCCCAACGCATACTATAAAGACGGCCCAACTGGAAGGGCTGCAGCTGCATTTGACAGCACTGGTCGCGTCCTGGCAGCCGCCGGCGTGGACCACACGGTGGCGATGTTCGATGCCCGAAAGCCCAGCCAGGCGTTTTCCTCCAGGCAAATCGCCTCAGGGTCTCACAGCCGCATCCCCAACGCCGAGGCACACCGCCCCTTGACATTCAGCGGCCTGGCGTTTTCGCCATCTGGGCGTTTCCTGGCTGCCAGCTGCCTGGAGCACGGGTGCATCGTGCTGGACTCCACCCCCAAGGACGAGGATTCAGGAGACAAGCTGCAGGAGCTGACAGTGGCAGCCACGCACATGCGGGCGGACTGCAACACCGTGTTTTCCCCCGACGACCGCTTCCTGCTCACTGGCTCCGCCAAGGGTGACGTGTGGGCGTATGACCTGCAGGAGATCCCCCCGGAGCCCACTGACGACGAAAAGGCAGCCAACGCGTTTGCTGTCACGGAGTACCAGCGAGAGCTGGCAGAGTGGGTGCCCATTGGGTATCAGCTGGGCAGCTCGGTGAAGTCCGCTGCTCCTTCTGGCAAGGGTGGTGAAGACGTTGCTGCAGCAGCCACATCCGACTTGCCGCGCCACGGCTCGGCGATTTCAGCTGTGGCGATGCACCCGGATAGGGCACTTTTTGCATCGGCAGATGACTCACTGTGTGTTTGGCAACCCGGGCCCAATGCGCTGTAGATAGTCGTACGTGGGTGAGTGGAAAGAATACATTTCAGTCAAGTGCTGCTTCAACATCAAAGTCTAAACTATCATCGCCGAATTCAAAGTGTGCAGCACTTAGCTCTCTGGCTGGGAGCACCGCATTGCCTTCGCTTTCAGCTGCTTGGGAACACACATCGAAGATTGTTCGAGCTGGGGAACGTGCAGGGAACCCGATTGTGCCGGCTCGCTCTGCTGGGATGAATTGGCCAGGAAGGCCGGGGCCAGCTGATGAGATAGAGCGACGGTGAAATGGTTCGCTTCGTTGTGTGGGCACTGCGTGCTCTGTTGCGAGGTTTGTGTAAGCCCTGGAGGATGCTTCACCCTGGCTTGTGTTGTGGAGCGGCCTTGGGGGCTCCACTGAAAGCCCCCTGCAAGACTTCAGCAGCGTGTCAAATTGTGCTAGACGTTCAGGCGAAGGGTCCGCGCCGCTGTCTAGGCGGGCTCGGTGCGGTAGCTTTTTCGTTTTCTGCAACTTGATGAAGCTGCCATTCAATGCAGGTGGGTCGTCCCTCCCTGGCTGGGCATGCCCATCTGCACGACCTCCTGGAGGCACCATGCTAATAATGCTTGCACCGTGGCCAAGTGGGTGCTTCTCGTGCTCATTTTTGGGTTGGCCAGCTGAACTCGTATTCGGCACTTTCTCGCTGAGGCGTCCTGGGCGAGGACTTTGTTCTGCACTCCCAGATGAGTTGGAGTTCACAGAGCGGGCGGCAGATCGTGTTGGATCACTCGGAGCATTGACGTGTTGTGTTTGTTCCACTGTGCTTGGTGAAGCGTGATTTGACAAAACCCGCTGGCTGGTTGATCTGGTTTCTATTGGGTCTGTCAGACCCGTGGCTCTTTGCTGGCCATCAAAACTCTGGGCTGCTCCTTGAGGTGTTGCTTTTGTATCCTGTTGTAGCGAGGATTGTGGGCTGCTGTTGCTGTTTGAAAGTAGAAACCCCGAGCTCAGTGTGCTGGTTGTCAGAGCTGAAGGCGCTCTTCCAGACTGATTGAACAGCTGCGACCCACGCTCAATTCTTTGCACGCATGAGTCGTCAGAGTCCGAATTGTCAGATATTTGCTCGATTATGTCTCTGCTGGCTGACTTGCCAGCTGCAGGAGTGTTAGATACAGCCATGGAGCCTTGCCTTGAAGTTGACGACCCTGAACTCGGTGTGTGAGGAATGGGAGAGAAGGGTGGGGCGTATAGATTGTGATTTGATCCAGTTCTTGTCGATTCAGAATTTGTGTGACTTGGCTGCACGTGAATTACCTGCATGTCTGTTGGGCAGCCAGCTGCTGGAGTCTCGATACCTGTCTGCGGCAGAACGTCTATTTTTGCTGATGAGGTCATGTGCACCAAACCAAGCGCCGCCGAACTTGCTTTGCGCAATAGTTGTACCCCAGAGTTCAGTGCCCCTCTAACTTCATCCGTAAAGGCGACCCTCGACTTTGAGGGGAGCTTGCTGGCGGCTTTCTCGTCCTCTTCGTTATCGTACAGCCGGTCCAGCCCATTGTCCTGCATATAGTCGAGTTCAGCTTGAAGCCTGATTTTTTGTCGAATCATATCTTCCATCTTAATTTTCGACAAGAAAGGCGGTGCTTGTTGGGTGAGCTCCCGGAACTGATTTCGAGACATGACCAAGCAATCCACAAAATCAACAGCCCGGTACGATGCATCCCTCCGATTGCCCGTAAGTAGCGCATGCTCCCCAATGTAGTCGCCTGGAGTATAGGTTGAGAATACTTTGACCCCATTGGGGAGAACCCCGTCGACCTTGCCACGCTTGATTAGAAACAGCTCCTCCCCGACTTCCCCTTGCCGAATTATGTACTCGCCTGGTAAGAAGGTGGCCTGCTTAAAGTTTTCAACTGCTTTGATGTAAATGTCGGCTGAGAGAGTTTGCAGAATGGGGATGCGGTCAATGAGGTCTCGATTCACTACCACCGTGAGTTTGGACCTCAAGTTCGGCGGGAGCTCGTTGAAAACTTCATCTGATGATGTGGTTGGATTTGACCACATATGAGTGTAAAAGTCTTTGATGATCTTTTGGAAAAAGGTTGGCACCTTTTGTGCTCGCATGTATTGTGTGATGCGATCCAGTGTTTGTTGCCTTTCAGTTGCAGCAGTGTCCATGTTTTGCAGCGCGCTTGTTGCTGAGCCAATGACAACTGCATACATCATCAAACCGATGACTGCCATACTGACAGTGAATCCTATTTCCATGTTGGATTTGGGGATGATATCGTCTCCGACACCTGTTGTGACCTGTACGGCCCAGAACATGCTTGTCCAATACTTCCTGCTGTAGCTCCATCCAGCGACTTGCGGGTGGGGCACCCAAAAGTCTCGGTGGTTTGGATCGTACCAATTGATGTCTGTTTCCTCTAGAATCTGGAAGTCGTCAGGATCGGATGTGTTGCAAATGCAATGATTCACGTAGCACATGTGAGTTGTACCATCTGCTGCAATACACTCTGCCTCGCCATTAAGCTCTTCACGCACAAAAAAGTAGTATGCACACCCAATGAAGTGCCATAACATGAACATCGCCACGAATGAGCGCAGAAATCGGAGAATCGACGGATTGAGCTTGATGCTGCTTTCAATTATAACCATCACCCGCGGAAACAGTTTCAGCAAGCGCAGGATTCGGAAGAGTTTGACGAGTCGAAGCATACGGAAGAGCTTGTTAATCTTGCCGGCCCCCCCATTGTTTGGCACAAACCAGCCAATTGGAAAGGACGCCAACACGTCGAGTGGCAGCCACGTTGTCGCGTAGTCTTTGGCGATAACTTTGTAATCGCTCATTAGCACCCCGTCAACTGTTTGAGCGGTCCTGAAAGACAGAATAATATCAAGGATGAATAAAATGTCTGCAGCAAAATCAAAATCTGCCTCGGGACCCTCCAACTCGATCTCAAACCCAATTCTGTAAGGTACCATCACTGCAAAAAACACCACCAGAAACAGCATGGCAATGTCCCATACAATTTTGAAGCCACCCTCTGGGTGCATCATAAATCGAGGCAACTTTTCTTCAATAGCCTGGCGTTTAGCGTTGTACTCGTATAAGTTCACCATTTCTTTGATTCTGCCATCTAGGGCGTTTCTCCCGGCCATTGACGACCGCCTGGAGAGCTTCTTTTTGTCAGACGTTTTGCTAGCACCAATACCTTCCAGTCGTTGAATTAACAGCAACCGCCGAACAGCTCTCTGAAATTTTGCTATGGGAGGGATTGAATGGTCTAAGCGCAGCGACCACGACGCAGGAGTGTCATCACCTGCATCGGATGCCTGCTGTGACTTTGATCTGCCCGCTCCTTTATCTGAGGCCACTTGACTTGCATCGCGGCAACCCGTCGCAGAAGCCAAATGAATAGGCGGCAGTTTTGTACCGGTGAATATAACGACAGCATCACTTTCACGTAAGTGAGACACTTTTGTGATCTTTTCACCTCCCGGGAGAAGAAACAATTGCGGAATGTGCTTGGCAGGTGTATTTACGTCAGCGGGGAAAGCATCGACGCAAACTTGCAGCGCAGATTCAAGTGAGCTTGCTGTGGAGATGTTTACTATGTGACCAACTGGCTCTGGGATGTTGCGGTATTGCTTGCCACACTTGTACACTCTCAAGCGCACGGTAGTTGCCATCACTACAAGACAGAGCAAAACAAACTTCTCGGAGCAGGTCAGTGAGCTGCCTATTCAGGTAATTTTTCGTTGTTGCAATTAGAACATGGTGCAAGCGCTTGCCGTGCTGCTTGTCGGGCATTTGCAGAAAATTTATTGCTTGGCGAAGTGAATCTGATGAAGACAAAACAGAGAGGCCCCAACAGAGCAGCAGGGGGCCATGCATGCAAATCGATTTGCAACAGCGGTCCTCGGAGCTGGTCGCAAACTGAACAAAACAAGCAGCTAGAGCTAAGGCTGAAAGTGTAAACGGCACAGGTTTAGGACAGGTACTGCGATGTTGACTTCACACGACCTTGTATGCAGACTTGTAATTGCCCACCTGGGCAACTCAATCCACCCGGGCAGTCAGCAGTAATTTGAGTAATGCAATCGAAAAGCTTCGACCCTGGTCACGTGCTGAAAGCCACAATGCAGCAGTGATCTGTGGACCAGAAGCATCCAAGTTGAAGTGAACATGAAACTGCTTGCAGAGACGTAGCAAAGCAGAGATATCGACAAAGAGGGAACCTGTAACTGTTTCACTGGATAGATTTGGGCTGGGATTGTCTAGATCGAGGCGAGCTTTGTTCGCGGGTCCCGAGCCCACGAACCAGCCTACCTCGTACTTGTCCGAGACATTACATGAACCTCCGCCATCACATGGGTGATGAAAACCAGCCCAGAATACCATTATGTCTGAATTGTGCTGGCATGTGGTCACACTATGTCTCTACTCCAGGGCTTGGCAGGGTCAAGCGGGGCACCATAATCACGTGGCGGCGGCCTACAGGGCGAATGCCACAAATTACCGCACGCCCGCAGTTGCAATAAAAAAATTGAAACTATCTGCCGTCATGGACATACATGTCTCCTTGTGAAACTTGCCTCAAAAGCTCCTGCAGGCTCTTGGCCTCCTGCGTTCGGCTGGACATATTTCTCACTGTCACGGCGCCCTGGGCAGCCTCAGCATCCCCCACTAGCACTACAAAGTGTGCTTGTGCAGCAGTGGATGTCTTCAATGCCTTCCCTGGTTTTCTTACGACAGGGTCAAGCGAGACGGTCACACAATGGCCTGAGCCTGTCTCAAGCTGAGACAGCTCGGTTGCCGCCTTGCGAGCTAGTCGTCCGGCTTGCTCTGAAGACGACACGGCAATGACTGCCCATCGAGTCGCTTGTGCAACAGGTAAACAGTTTGCTTCCTCCAGCAGTGCTGCCACTCTGTCAACTCCAGCAGCCCACCCTGCGCACAGATGGGTGAAAGTGGGTGCGGTGCAGCAGGTGGCCAAGACGACGCAATTCACAACATCAAACGTACCAACTGCTGGAACCTGTTGCTTATGGCCCATTGACTGTGCGAGACCGTCATATCGCCCCCCACCGGCGAGAGTCAAGGCCCGTGCGCTCGCGGAGTGGCTGGGCCCGACTGCAGGCTGATCCGCCTGCAGCTCCCAGCACAGCCCATTGTAGTAATCGAGCCCCCGAGCAAGGGTTGCATCAGTTTGAATGGGCACTTGTAAGTCTGTAAGAGCAGAAACTGTGTCTTCGAAGCGCTGTTGCGTCTCTGCCCCCCAGCAGGTTGAAATAGGGGGGGCCCCAGCGCAAGCTGCAATATCCTCAGGGTGCTTGCTGTCCAGAATCCCCAGCATATCGCCCCCTGTTGCTAGGCGCGAGGCTGATGCCACACTCAAGGTGGAGCACTGGGCGAAGTACTCCCTCAAGGCCAGACTGTACTCATCTCGCTCGCTTCCCTTACCCAGGCTGTTCAGCCGCACTGTGAGAGCAGCCGCCAGGCTTTGCTGCCCAGCGCTTTCCAGGGTGCGCTGTATGACTTTCCAGCACAGCCACACAGACTCCACGTCCAATTCCATGCTGTCCGCTCCAATGGCTTCGATTCCTGCACGGGCAAACAGTGGTGGCTTCTGCGTCGGCACCCACACCTTGGGTGCAGCTCATACCTGCCTGGCGAAACTGACGAAAGCGCCCAGCTTGAGGACGCTCGTGCCGAAACATGGGCCCTGTGTACCAGGATCGCCGCAGCCCAGGGGAGCCGCCCATAGCAAGGTGGGCACGCATCGCACAAGCTGTCCCCTCAGGGCGCAGCACAAGCGGGTCACCTTCAGTACCAGCAACATCAAACATTTCCTGAATAAAAACATGACGGTTGTTAACATGCGTGCAATCGGAGGAGGTGGCCTCTCACCTTGGCTACGACATCAGTGTCTGCGCCGAGACCCCGTAGAAAAATCATTTTCCGCTCAAGTATAGGCATCTCAATCTGCGGGGTCAACTATGCTTTCTGCCCCAGTGTGCCCATTAAATAATTTCATCACACCTCCTCATACCCCCTTGCCTGAACGGTGCTTGAAAAAACTCCTTCAAAGTGGCGAATAGCTTGTAGCTTTGGCCCAAATAAATCTCTTGTGCCTCGGGCAGCCTGCACGCGTTTGAGGCAATGTTCGCAAAGCCGCGCACAATACAGATACTGTACACATACACGAAACAATTGCTTCGAAGCCATTGCCGTTTTATCTGGTGTGTTGACAAGCTTATATTATTACACTGTCAATACTCCACAAAAAATGCACTTTACTTTTACAATGTCAGTCCCCCCAGCGACTTGCACTGAGATGTTCGAATTGGCATTGGCCTGCATTGGTTGTTTGCTTTCATCTGCATGCACGCTTGCGGTAAAATAAAGCAGCGCTCAACACCATTTGGCGTGTTGAGACCCCCCACTCGCGGCGAAACTTGCGTTAGTCTTCCAACGGCAATTCTCACCAGTTACTATTCGCAAAACACAAACTTTTAGGATTGTCAGGACCTGGATTTCCCTCTCTGAATTTAAAAGCGTTCTTGGTCCCAAATTTTGCCATTCAGGTGAGTGGATCATCTATGAAATAGAAACTCGCTCGTGTGCTGTTTTTGGGCCAACACCTCCAAGTGGCGTGAATTGGATGACCGAGTGTCTTCCGAATTGTTTCCACGTTTGAAGCCAGTCTTATCGTGAGCTCTGATCAGATGTATCATTTGTCCGGGGCCGGGCGTTTCTGGTTTTGCTTGACTCAAACGTGGCGTTTCACCAGCTGAGAATGTGCACTGCACCAAGTCCATGTTGAATCCAACTAAATCTTTTTCTGCAGACACCCATCAGCGATGGCAGGCACGGATTCTAAAGAGCGCATGTTATGCTGCATGAAGCCTAAGCCTGCTGCTGCCGTTGGCACGACTCTGCTCATCATCGGCATTGCTTGTGTCGTTGTGGGTGGCATCCTGCCAGGCCTGACAGAAACCACCCTGGAGGACTCCA
>Ga0307982_1001770_pt1 | contig 17563 bp, 14 predicted proteins | sample OrgLakmetagen989_FD_201847 | JGI IMG/M metagenome (GOLD analysis project Ga0307982, IMG submission 201847) | Saline water microbial communities from Organic Lake, Antarctica - #989 | ecosystem: Environmental > Aquatic > Non-marine Saline and Alkaline > Saline | place: Antarctica: Organic Lake... | reverse complement strand
CAATGCCCCTCTCCCTCTTGAATCATTCCGCACTTGCTTTGTTTGCGCAACGCACGCGCATTCCCACTTCTGCCCGCAGCATTGGCTTCTGTGCCATTTGGGTTTGTATTAGTTCGAGTTCGAGTTCGAGTTCATACTGGGTGCGCAAGGGGAGATAGTTCCTATAAGTTCGGTATAATTTCATCGTTTTACGAAACCGAAACGAAATCTCGTGTCGTGGACGATTTTACTACGTAATCCGCAGCCCAGCTTGTCAGCTTACAGCTCCAGCTCTGAGAGCTCCTGCGCGTAGGTTTTATAGAAGATTAGAGATTATATTATAAGATTATACATATACATATACATATAAGATTCGATTGGATTAGATTAGAGAATAAGGTAAGATAATACACCCCAGTTGCAAAGAAACAACAACAAGCACCATAAGGCTGCGTTTTGATGAATCCTCCAGAACAAGCCTGACTGGGCTGAGCGGCTGAGCGCCCTTTTGCGTAATGCAAATGAAATGTTTATCGCGTAGAATATAGTAGGAGCACAAGCGCACTAAGGACTGACACTGGTAATGTAAATATGGTTATAAGTTATAATCGCCCCTCGACACACGCCACTGTCTTTACATCTTGGATGCAGTGATACAGCGTGCATCACAACAGTCCGATAAATATGAATATTTAGTATGCAGTTGACATCACTCATGGCTGTATGGCTCAAATCCCATGTGTGTACCTCACCAATCCCCAGCAATACGAGTGTGGGTTTGTGCGTTTAACGAGGCGAGGAAATCTTCAGTGTCAGCGCGCGAAGCATGGTGGTCACAACATCCACCTGCCGCTGGCAATAAGGAGTCCTTCTACTCCTCGTCGTCGTTTTCGGACCCGTCGCTGCCTTCTGCAATGCCACCTTCTACTCCTCGCACGGCCATTAAGGGTACGCAGCCTGCGCTCCCTTCCTCTTCGGTGCTTGCGCTACCGCCTCTGCTTTGGTGTTTGCCCGCAGAAGCAGAAGAAGAAGAAGAAGAAGAAGAAGAAGGAGGCTGGATCCGGCGAGGACCTGGTCGAGCACGCAACGGCAAACTAGCACCGGACAAGGATCCGCTTTGGTCGGCTGACGTCTTGTTCTTCGCTTGAGGCTTGGGCGCTGGCGCCGGCAGAAAAGATGCTCCTCGCTCGTGGGAAGATTCAGGCACAGGGGCCATGGCATAAGCACCGGTACCCACTGCACCGCCAGTGCTTGGACCTGTCGTCAACCCACGAGGAAATGGGATAATGCATCGACACGAGCTTAAAAAAAATCCTTCACCCTGAATCGTAAAAAACAGCGTTTGATCTAACTCGTACTCGTACGCTGGCTCTCTCTCTCATACACTAAAGTCGCCCATGTTTACCGGAAAAGTCGTAAGCCGCCAACTCGGGCGCCCAAATGCTCGAATGCTGCCTCCTCGCCCACTTGGCGTCGCTCGGAGGCGGCGGGGCCGCGCCCACTGATAGAGGGCGAGGGGTCTCGAAGTGCAGGCGGTGCACGTTGAGCCCTTGGAAGAATGGGTGCATGGCTGCTGACGCCACCGAGAGACGCGCCGCTGGGTCCTACAGTATGCGATACAATCGTATTGAATGAATACATGTAAGGCCACAATGAAAGAGGGGAAAAAAAAGAAACGGAGTCGAGAAAGCTTTATTATGAAAGAGCATGAGAGTGACAAAAGGAGTAAAAAAGCGAGCTGCCTCGCAAGCAGCATGGAAAGATACCCTATCTCATCTGTGGCATTTACCGGTTCAAGGAGCGCTGCTACGAAGGTAACGGCATCGGAGGTGAAGAACTCGGACGGAAACTCAACCCCGCACCGACTACTACTACTGCTGCTGCTGTCATCACTGCCATTATTGTTGCCCTCAAAAGACACAATCGCGCGTTTCAGGTTCTCATGATGGCCACCTTCTTCGTCGTCCTCTTCAGCAAAAAAAGGGGGGCGGCCGCGCAGGCAAAAGTACGCGACGCACCCCAGAGCCCAAGCATCAGCCTGAAACGATGGCCTCGACACACCTTTCACGACTTCAGGCGCGGAGTAAGCCACCGTGCCTTCAACACGAGCGTCATCGTCATCGTCGTCGTCGTCGTCATCCTCGTCCCCTTCGTCGTTGGCAGCCTTCTCCTCCGACTTTCCTTCGCTCCCAGCGGCATCTTCGTCTTTTCCTTCACTGCTGCTGCTGCTGCTGCTGGCGCTGGCGCTTCGCCAGTCTCCGTCGCGTAAAGCTCCAAGCGCCGTTTTGCTACTTTTCAAGCTTTCTGCTGCTTCAGCCGTCGCGGGGCGGCACCCCCCAAAATCGGTTAACTTCACGTGGCCTGCTTCAGTGACCAACAAGTTTTCAGGCTTCAAATCACCAAACACTAGCCCGGCATCATGTACCTATAGTTTTTATTTGTTTTCAAGACGAAAGTGATAGATAAAAGTGAAACAAGCAGAGAAATAATGAGCCGAGGAGATGTAGAGTGCATTCAGTCCGATAACAAACTTCTAGCTGATTGAAATGGACGTGCATAAGGAAATCATACATGCCAATGTATTCACAGTCTCAAGCGCCTTATCTGCATGACTTCCGATATCAGCGAAATTTACTCACCGAACACAGCGCCGCAATCGCTTCTCCGAGCACGAACTGCGTGGAACTGACATCCAAACTCCCGCTGCGTATCACCAGCCCATGCAAGTCGCCTTTCGACGCGTATTCTAAGACCAGGTAACTCCCCTCGCGCCATTTGAACACCGACACCATCCGAGCGATTCCCGGATGGCTCAAAGTCCGCAACAAGGCTATTTCACGCACTAAATTTTTGCCGTAGCCTTCGGCGATGATTTTTTCCGTGGCCACGATTTTTACTGCAAATTCGGGCCACTGCGACCGCCCCAAGCGAGCTTGCGCAGCCCTTTCAGCTTTGGCTTTGCTGCTGCTGCTGCTGCCGGAGCTGCTGCTGTCGCCCATGCCCTCTTTCAAAATTTGCCTCGCATACTTGACCACGCTGAAGGAGCCTCGCCCCAGCTCGTGGCCGAACACCAGGTCGTGGAACTTCAGGTAGGGCAACAGGGTGGGGGTAGCCTGGGCCTGGGCCGTTACCCACCCGCGCGCCGACTGCGCAGCTTCAGCAGCTTCGTCGGGCTTGCAGGCCTCCATGTAAGCCGACATGCGGCGCATGCCCAAAGTGCCACTCGCAGCGGCGCTCGCCTCAGCAGCAGCATTGCCATCGTCGTCGTCGTCGTCGCCGTTCTCGTCGTCTTCATTCTCTTCTTCCGCCATACTCATGTTTTCACCACCACTCAGGTTGGCTTTACGCTTCTGTGACGACGACGACGACGGCGTTTTCTTGGCCCAAGGGGCGGCGCTCATAGCCCCGCCCAGAAAACCACCGCTTTTGCGCGTGCTACCTCCCCCTGAGGAGGAGGAGGAGGAGGACGACGATTTCGCCCAAGGAGCAGCCGTGAGAGACACCGCTTTGCCCGTTGGAATAGGCGCGCTGCCGCCCACCCGGCCGGGAACTTGAACTAGGCTGCTGCCGCTCGTGGGAGGCAACTTCACTGGCGCTTTCGCAGTGGTGTTACTACTGTTGCCACTGCCACTGCCGCTGCTGCCACCTGTACTCTTGCCTGCCCATGGCGCGGCCGCCATAGCTCCGCCACGCCCTAAATCTCGGGGCGGAAGACCACTACTTGTACTCTTACTGCTGGCCGCGGCTACATTCGGCGGAGGTGCCATGGCACGCCCTGGGAAACCGGAACGATTGTGCTCGTCGATGATGGCTGCTCGAGCAGCGGCAGCTTCCTCTTCTTCATTTTTGCCACTGCTGCTGCTGTCGCCTGAGGCTTCTTCGGCCTCGTTCTGGTTATCGTTGCCGTGGTCGTCGTCAGGGCGATAGCGGCCGTCAGGCACCACGACGCCAGGTCTCGGCCGCTGAGCGAAGCCAGCAGACGCTAAGAGGGAAGATGCTGACGCAGGCGCCGCACCACTCCCAACAATGACGTCACTGCTGCCTGCAGCAGCACCACCAGTACTTCCTTTCTTCTTCGAACCGATTCGATTGGTGCCCGGCTGCCCCCACACTTGCTCCGCAGTGCGCTCAAACAGGGCAGGTTGCGCGGTCTGCATGGCCTCGAGCACCAGCCAGGTCATGCGGCGCACGGTGGGGTTCCAGTGGGGCCGCCCGCCGCGCAGCAAGGCCGCCATTAAAGGGGGGTAATAGAGCGCGGCGCCGCTGGCGCGCATGCTCCGGCCAGCACTAGTGCCACTACTACTGCCTGACAACGCTACCCTTCCTTCGACTTCGGCACTGTCACCACTAGCACCACCACTGTTGCCTGTAGTGACAAGCTTCGCGAATCCATCCACACGCCACAGCCCAAGCACTTTTTCGCACAGGCGCCAATTGTCCGACGCAATGCACCCCACTAGTTTGGGCAGCAACACCGGCAAGCTTTGCGCAAGAGCGGGCTCGAGCCCTCCTTTGCCCTCGGTGACTAACACTTCAAGCTCGTGAAGTAAAATCACCTGTGGAAAGCACACACACACACACGTTAAAGCCCAAGCAGAGGAACATACGCAAGCCGTACGTAAGTCATCTGTCCATATTGTTTCAACCATGCGCTCACCTCTTTGGCTGTGTTAGCATTGTAACCCTCAGGCCAAGCCTCCGCGAGCTCGCCAAAGAGCTCAGGGAGCAGAAACGACGCCGCTTTACAATCGTTCCGGCGGAGCAGGGCGAGCAGGCAAGCCATGAGAGGTTCGTGGTAGGTCTGCAACAGGGGCAGCTGATCGCGCCATTCGAAGAAGCCGTTAGGGCGGTGCAGCGGCAGCAGCACTTCCCGGTACAGCTCGAGTAGTTCCGAAGGCACAGCACTGTCCTCCGACGCTCCTTCACTGGCTTTGCTTTCACTGCTAGCTTCTGAGAATCCTTGAATGATTTGAACTAGCACCTGAGCAACAAAAAAACACCGAAGGAGTAAGTTTGCTATACTCGGAACTCAAACGCGAGAGCATTTGGGTGCTGTAAAAGAAAAATGCTATTAAACCTGGAGAAGGGCTGCTACAGCGAGCCGCTTTGAAGGGTATTTCGAGAATTGCGCCAGGCTAAGCCCGAGCCAGCGTCGCAAGCCAGGGCGAATGCTTGGTTGGCACACGTAGGCCCAGTGCAAGCACTGCGCCAGGTGAGCTTGCTCCTCGGCTCCCGCTCCAGAGGCACTTTCGAGGCGGCCACACAGGTTGCGAAGCCAATCTTCACCGCAAGCTACGGCTGCGTGGTCGGCATTAAACTAGCTCCCCAAGGCAACATAATGGTTCAAGGTATAGGCACAGGCGTCAGAATGCCAGCGAATACACGCTAGTCGACGAGTTTTTTACGTCTAGCATACCTCGAGAAATTTTTGGGCAATGAAAAAGATTTTGTGCGCTGTGCCAGAGAAGGTCGAGGCGGACTCTTTTTCAGATTTGTTTCGTGCTCGTGTGCTCTCTGCCCAAGCAAAGACCAGGAGTTCAGCCAGCGCAGAGTGGGTTGACGGATCCCACTCGCAGTCCCGAGCTTCCTGCGTTTTGCCACACATTAGAAAAGCCTCTTGAAGGCTGGAGAGTCGAGCCTCAGCCGACGATAGTGAGGTCGCATCTCGGAGCTTCGACGGAAAGGCGTTCTCCATTGTTGTGTCAAAGGATTCTACTAACTACAGGGTTGGAGGGTTGGACATTGGACATACACCCGTACACTTGACGATTTGAAATGCGACTTCCAAGCCCCATGCAGTACGGAATAATAGCAAAGAGGCCCTTCATAAAGCAGGCCGCACACAGAAAGAGGAGTATGCAGTCACGTGCTTTTAGATAAGTCTTTCTCCACGGTCCATGTTTCATGTTTAAACCTTTAAAGACCAAAACTAAAGGCAACTGCAGCTGCGCCATTTCAAACCGACGTTCACAGGGCAGCAGAGGAGAAGCGCGAGCAAGCTGCTCATTTAGTCCTATCCTCCGCGCATTTATGGTCTTCACCAATTTAGTTCCCCTGGTCAGCTGCAGCAGTGTCGTGTGCCTGCAAGGAAGCGCTCTCATCAAGAGATTTCGAAGGGCCAGATTCAAGCTTCGGCCTACTTTCGCATCCTCTCTCTGTATCGCTGTCTGTGTCTGCTGTAACAAGGCCATCCATTGGCGGCTCAATTTGGAACTCTTGTGAACCGCTGCTTAACTTTATGGCAGACGTTGAAGAAGAAGAAGAAGAAGAAGAAGAAACCGCTAAGTCGCCGCCACCTCTTTCTGGTACGTGCACAGTTGTACTTTCTTGAGCGGAATGGGCGAATGATTGAGTGAAATGGTCTGGCGGCGAATGTAACGGCGCCTCTATAACAGGTGCCACAAGAGAAGGCTTCACGTTCTCTTCGGCTGATTGTAAAATAATGTCCTTCGGTGGCTGCGAGCCCCTTCGGAGTAAGGTGCTACAGCTAGGTCCTGACGCTGGTGGCTCAGACATTTGCGGTGAAGGCGCTGGTGCTTCCGGAGCAGGGCCGTCGTCCAAAAAGAGAGCCATCTCGTTAGAGTGCATAGTGACCCGCACACGCTCAGCGAGGTCAGCGGCTGCAGATGCGGCAGCGGCAGCGACTGCGGCTGCGGCCGCGGCTGATGAAGATGATGATGACGTGGTATCTCGCAAAGCGCCTGCAGACGTCGCAGCTGAAGAAGAACTATTTTCCGGTAAGTTGCGGGTGTTTGCTTCTTTATGAGCTGCACCAGCTACTAAGTTCGCGTGGGCATCTGCGAGATCCCGCAGTTCATGCAGGGACGAGCGCACCGTCAGGAGTAACGCTCTGTCGGCAGAGATTTGTGACACCGAGCGACGCATCAATTTGTCAAGCGCAGCCATGGATTCAAAGTGCTCCTTGCAGGCCTGCAAAACGCATATCAGAAAAATTATGCAATCAGTGAAATTTAGATCCTATTCCATTCAATGAGTACAGGTACTTTAAGAGCAAAATCTCCGATCATGTTGAGAAGTACTAGTTCAAGGTTCGTGTGCCTTACTAAGCCTTCAAAACGAGGCCTTGAACACATTAGTCGAAGTCAATGCCAAGCACTCGTTCACAACATCTCACGCCACGTATACACTCACCTCTTCTACTGCCACTTCGAGCGCATCTTTTCTGCACTGCTCTATTGCAGCGCGCGCCTTGATGTGGCTCTCAAATAATGCTGCCTGTAAGCTTTCTGCTCTCGATTCTGCCTCGTGGCGTGCAGCTGTGGCCGCTTCGAGTTCTGCAGTGAGCTGACGAATTTCATCTTCTTGAGCAGCTGACATTATTTAAGTAGAGGATCTTTGTAGTATGACTAGCTAGGGGACTCAGATTTTGATTAGGATTAAGTTGATGATCTCTAAGTATCAAATAGAGCATGCAATGTCAAATCCCGATGCTCAATGAAGTGCACTTCCTGCCATTAAATCGCAGTCTTTCTTACTTCTCCCCTATTGTTCGCTTCTTAGCTTCTTGGCTTCTTCCGTAATAATAATAGCTTCCCATTTTTTCCGATTTTTCCAGTTCACGCAGAAATCGGTCTTCCGTCGTTCCGTCGAGTTGTCGAGTTCCATCTCTCGTCGTCCACTCGCCTGGTGGAGCTCGACTACTACTCTGAGGGGACTCTAGACTCGGGACAGCTGGACAGGCTTTCAGGCTTATCTTGCCCTTCCTAGACGCTTCCTTGATTTTACACACATTGATTGAAGAGCCTTCAACAGCTCTAGCTCGAGCGAGGTTTCCGGCAGTGTCTCGTACAATCCTTAACACAGACTCTAGGCGAAGAAGGCAGCACTAAAGCGATGCAATTTCCGTGGCGATTGTAAAGATATTACTCGATATCCTTGTAGTAGGCAGACTCTAGGTGATTGTGAGGTCTGAGCCAGGTGCCCACGTAAGGTATGGCCGACTCTGAGTTACGAGCGGATCAAATCGCGTCGGGGGTTTCCTTCCTTAAACACCCCAAAGTGAAAGAGAACCCGCTGTCGCAGCGGCTTGCGTTTCTGGAAGAGAAGGGTCTGACTCCTGGCGAGATTCAAGCCGCCGTTCGCGCTGCCTCTGAAGACGGTAGTGGTGACGAAGTCACGGCTTCCCTTAATTCTGGAACAGGCGGTGTAGATAACCGCTTTGGCAACGCTAGTGGGGTGGGGGCGCCTTCTCCATTGCAGGGCTGGTCTGAGCCCGAGCCTCCTTCACCATCCACAGTGCCCCGGCTCGCAGCTGCCTCGCTCTGCGCGGCGGGCGCCGTGTCTGGGTTTTTGTTACGGGGATTGGCTGCAGACGACTTGGATGGGCCTAGCACTGTGGACTCGACGTGTGATCAGACAGCTGATCACACCGCTGTAGCCGCGCTCTGGAATGCGCTCTCGGCAAGATTGCCGCATGCTGGACCACCAGAGAACTATGCTGCACCTGAAGCCAGCCACGACGGTATCAGCGAGGAGAGTGGAGCCGAACCAGTGGTAGCTGTGCCGGGGGTATACGTGGGCCGTGCAGAAGCTGCTGAGGCACTTGTCTTAGATCAAGCAGTAAAGCCCTTGGCGCTGCTCGCGCTCGGTCATGACTGTTTTGGCGGCGCCGAGGCTGGATTAGAAAGACTGGTTTTGGCTCTCACGGCACCGCCTGACCCAGAACACGCCACACAAGGAGGAGATCAGCAGCAAAAACTGGGCAGCCATTTGGATGCCAGCTCATCGCTTGTAGTGGGTGCAGAAGAGCTTGCAAAGCTTATCAATGATGCCCGTTTGGTACCACCTCCACCAAAACCGCTGGACCAGAACAGCATCGCTAATCTCCTGGCTGAAATGACTCCACCAACTGATAACTCTTTAGAGGTATCTCTGGCTCTGGATGCGGCTGGCGCTCAGGCAACCAACCATAAAGCAACGGCAGCTGCTGTTGTTGTGGCCGCTGCTGCTCGTTGGGACTTACCCTTGGAGCACCGCTTGCAGTTAGTTGCTGGAGCAATCGAAGCGCATGCGGCTACTGCAGCAGCGGCCCAGGAATCTCGCTGTGCTTCTGCTGAAGCCACAGCTGCTGTTGCCACGCAGCGAGCTGCGGCAGCTGAAAGCACGGCGGATGCGCTGGCTACCCGTGTAGGGACTATGGCCAACGAGCTCGCCAGCCTTCAAGCGCAAGTCGCTGCTTTGGCGTTGCGCGGCGGTGGGAGCAACAACAACAGCAACGACGACAGTGACGGCACTGGGTTGAATGCCGAAGCAGCTGAGCCTTTGCCAACGGCGCCACCTGTGCCCACCCCTCAAGAAGCAGTGGCTGAGTTTGCGACCAAGGCCATGGAAGCTGCCCTTGCCCAATCAGCCAGTACGAGTGACGGTACGGGCGACACCAGTAGCACGAGTGCACCAGACGCTGCTACTACGACCAGTGAAGACCACCCGCCAAGGAAAGAAGCAAAAGCTGCTGCGACAGCAAGTGTGGTAGCGGGAATCGACACTTTGCTCATGTACACCTCCAACCTGTTGAAGAAGCCCAAAGACCCGCGCGTGCGGCGAATCAGCACTGCTAATCAGGTGAGCAAAACCTGTGAACCCTAAAGAGAGAAGGAAATACCTCAACTTCTTCGCGATTCAACACCGACCTTTCTCTTTTATTTTTTTCTCTCTCTCTCTCTCTCTGTCTATTTTGCTCCCTCTGCTTAACCTTTTTGACGTGAATTATTTTTGTTCTTCTCTCGGAATGAATCAAAACAGGTTTACACCAAGACGTTGAAAAAGCTGGCGGGCGCGCAGGCGTTGCTCGAATACGTAGGTTTTACGGCCAAAGGTGCGACGCTGGAGTACACCAAGCCCACAGAAGCGCCCACTCCTACTGCATCTACTGTGGCATCTGACGCCGTTTCGGCCACCACAACCGCTTCTACTGCATCCTCTGAAGCTACTGCGGCAGCAAAGGACCATGCAACAGCTGATGGCGGCAGCCAGGGCTCAGAAGCAGCCGTTGACAGCAACAACTCGCCAGCGAAGGAGTGCCGTTTGGCAGCGACAGTAGCGGCTCTCGAAGCTCTCCGTAAGAAACTGCTTCAAACCCCCGCTGATGACAATGCAGATGCGTTGACAACTCCGGCCGACGCTGCTCCCGAAGTTTCAGCTTCTCCGTCTGCTACTGCTGCTGCGCCTCCTGCTGACGAAGCACGTGAAACTGCTTCCGCTCCAGTGGCCTTGCCCGCCGAGGCTTCTGAGGTGGTGGTCTCAAATAATGCGTCAAAGGTCTCTGCTGAGGCACCTGCCTCTGCCACCCAATGTGAATCGTCGTCGTCTTCGGCATCTTCGAATGTAGTCGACTGTCGCCCAGACCCCGCTAATTTAGTAACTCAGGCGAAGTTGGATGCCTTTTTCAAGCCCCGCAGCAACACCACTTCAGACGCAGGTGGGGCTACCAAGGCTTCTGAATCTACCACCGACGATGCTCTAGACGAGGCCTCTACCACTGTCGGAGAGTCTGCTAAGGTTGTGGATGATGCTTCGGTCACGGCAAACGCAGTTGGCGGCGAAGAAACCAGCTCGCTGTTGGAAACGTCGTCATCTGAAACAACTAGTCCCTCGTCATTACCCCAACTGCCCATGTCTGAGGTGGTTGCCATGGTGGAACGCGGCGAGCGGCCGCCGGGCATTCGCGACGACCTGTCTCGCGACGCAATCAGCTCCTATCAGCCTAACCAAGCAAACGGCAATGCCTCTGGCACTAGCAGCGTCGCATCTCCAAGTGGCGAAGGCGGTGATGCGCCAGCATCTGGTGATGTACTTCCAGCATCCTCCGTGAGTGTAGCAGCTGCAGGATCACCACCCAAACCCTGGGAAGCAGGTCAGGCCAATGGCGCTGCCGAGTTGGTAAATGCTGATAGCACGGATGTTTCCAGTAGCACCACACGGCTTACTGGAGGCGCCCCTGGAGATCTAGTTGAAGTTCAAGGAAGTCAAAGTACGAGCACCACCGAGCCTGGGACCCAGCGCAGTGACCAAAAGAAAGGAACTAAGAAAGGGAACAAAAAGGGAAACAAAGGGAAATCGAAATAAATGCTTCTGCTATTGTCCTTGTTTTATTCAAGAAAGGGCACTATTTCGACGTTTTTTTACTTGTTATAGATCGATATGCGAACATATGCATCATTTACGACACCTGCAACCCCTAGGAAATGGGAGATAAGAAGTATTTGAGAAGAATCGGGTGATTTCTATTACCGTTATTTGCCCTGTTGTATTCAATACATCAGCACTTGAACTCGAACTAATACAAACCCAAATTACACAGGGGCCAATGCTGCGGACAGAAGTACGAAGTTCGTTGTTTATGTAAGTACACTTGTGTACTTGTACAGGCCCGTTTGGAGTTAAGGTCATTCGATTTCGCTCAGGGATTTCATATTTACGTAGTGAATGGCACACGGCATAGAGAAATGTATGTGTGCCGATAAGACGGCACTTGGACTGAAGCAAAAAAAGTCACCAGCGGCGCTACACTGAGTCAAATAAGGCTTTTTTGACTGAACAGCCAGGCTCCTAGACTTTCTTTCGTCAGTAAGCAGCCCCCGCCCCCGGTAATATTCTTGGCAGTAAGGCCATAGGCAGATAGAAACTTGGAAACTACAGTAGTAAGCACTGGAGCACCTTTGCTCTTGTTGCCTCTTCCTGTGACCAACGTGAGGAAGCGCGGAGCCGTAGACCCCATTCTTAGGTCCTCGAGAACACACCGAAGAACTGCCCGGGCCTCTGCCGCAGAGCACCCATGGAGGTCAACTTCGTCGCGCGCTCTCCATGCTTTCGCATAGAAGCCAAGTGAGCGCGCTTCCATCATGACACCGACTGCCTCCTGGTGCAGCCCTGCATTCTCGAGAACGTCGATCACCATGCTGAAGCGTGCTGCGCTAGGAGCTGGGGTACCGAAAACTTTTAAGGATCGCAGCAATGGCAACGATTCGTTCCATTTCCCGGAAAGTGCACAACTGCTTAACGCTGCTTTTGTACTGCTGTCTTCTAGTGCCATTTCTAGGCTATGCAGACATTTCAAATGCACAAGCACCTGCTCCCACTGGCGCGTATGATAACATGCACGGATGCCTGCGTTCAGCGCACCAGTGTCAGGGCTCAATCCTTTGCTACGCATCAACAAAAGTACTCCGAGTAAGCTTGACCACATTGCTTCCTGTTCCAAAATTCTAATCAATGTTTCGTACGAATATATCGTGGCATCATCATATTTCGTTGACGTTAACTTCAGCACCTCCATTGCTTTGTCAGGTTGTCCACCAGTGACGCACGCCAAAACTGTAGCATTATATGTCAGGCGGTTTGGCTCTAGACCGCGCTCTTTCATGGAATTTAGCAAATCGAAAGCCTTTTCGCATTGACCGTCCCTGGAAAGCGCTTCGATTACGGTTGTAATGATCCCGACATTAGGTTTGAGGCCCTTCTCATCCATGGTCTTAAGAAGCTTAAGCGGCACTTGCCATTCACCCATGTCCCTGCACGCACTGAAAATAGCATTATAGGCTACAACACTTGGAGCCAAATTATAGCGCATATCTAAGGTGTCCACAATGTCAAGTACCTTTTGCCTTTCGCTACATCGTATGGCGATGCGAACTATGGTATTCAAGGTAGATACAGTTGGTTGAAGTTTGTGTGCTTCTATAGTATTAATGAGACTCAGTGCTTCTTGCCAATGATCAGCCTTCTCCAGCGCGTCAATGATCGTTGTGATTATTTTGATATTCGGTTTCAAGCCTTCTTCCATTTCCATCCTTTCGAGCAATTTTAAGGCCATTCTCCACTGCCCACATTTTGCAAGACAGCCAATGACAAGCTCGAACGTGTGCACATCAGGCTTAAGCCCACGGTCAACCATCGACTCAAATAGTGCAAGAGCTTTCTCTCGTTGATTCCCAGCAAGACAAGCGCTTATAACTAGGTTGCATGTTGCTGTAACAGGAGCAAATCCCTCACTTTCCATTTCATCCAGGAGACGCAGAGCTGATTTCCAGTTTTTATCTCGATTGCATGCTGTCAAAGTGGTACTATAGCTTACGTAACTTGGGGAAAGACCGTTTTCCTTCATCTCGCGAAGTAAAGATATTGCTCTAGTACTCTGATTTCCTCGAGCACATGCATTGATGGCACCATTAAACGCAGAGCTGCCAGCAGCTGCGGCACCATGCACCGACAGCATGTCCTTGAGTGCAGCAAGGGCAATTTCCCAATTATTCTTATTGTCCTTTATCAACCGACGATACTCTTCAACATTAAGTCTTTCTCGTGAAAAAATTGCGATGTTTTCGACATTTAAAGGTGCGGAAGCTAGGCGCCTTGTTGTGACGTAGCAAGCGCACGTGATTTTAAAGGTGGGTGAGGCTGGGAATAATGGAACTGTCTTGAACTTGGATACGGTTGCTGTCAATCGACGAATACAATTCGAATGGAAGCCCATCGACACTACAGACTGGGTGGATTTAATCAAATTCTAGAGTGTACGCAAAAACGCTTTCATCTCGCTTTTGCCGCCGTTAGCTCCGGGCTGTGGTCGTGGTTGTTGTTAGGGTTGGGCCCGAGTTTCATGATGGGTACAGATTTTGAACTCATTGATTGACCGACCAGCAAGAAGTTGGGCTACAGTATTTTTTACTTGGGTCAGCGAATCAGCAAAGAAGCGAGGACCCCCCTCATCGGGGTGCACACTCTCGAACACTTTCAACTGCCAAAATGGCGTGGGTGACATTCAACGAAATGCGACGATGTTTGATTGTACTGACGATCGTGGTGAACAGCGCGGAGGGAAGCAGCCGAGCATTAGAGCTCATCAAGCGGCCTGTGATTCGCTCTCTGCTTGAAAAAGACAGCGCGCTTGTGGCGCTTCGTCGTCAAACTTTCTGGCAGCGCCGCAACCTGAAAGACATCGAGTCTGCAGCTGCCGCTGCCGAGGAAGAACTTGCAGGTCTCATCCCCGATGACCTTGGATACACTCATTGGGGCATGCCACTGATAAGCTATACTTTTGCGCCAGTAGAGCTTGCCCTTTTCGTGGCTCTCTTTGTGCTCTTCGTGGGGATGGCCTTCGGACTGTTCATTGCTCGCTCAGAAGCCGACAAAAAGCTGCAGCAACAGGCAGCCGACCGCGCTGCTGCAGAAGTAGCGGCCCGTGCTGCAGCATGCGCGCAGCCGCCCACTGACAAAAGCCTTTACCGTAAATCGACGAACCACGCGCGGGCTGCTGCGCTGCAAACCGTAGAGCCATTGCCGCCCCAGCCGCACTCCGAGCCCCCTACTGACGGGGGGCTGCGTGGGAACCACGGCGTTTCGGCGCCAACGCTAAGTGCTACCAGCAGCCACACGGTACGTGCTTGGTTGCAGGGGGCATTGTGCTGAGCCGTTTGATTAAAAATAGTATGCGTTTGGTTTCTCCATTGTAGTTGGTAATCGAAGGATGACATTCCTTTTGATATTTTGATACTTTTATGTAAATATGCTTGCCCTGCTGGACCTTGGCCCCTCATGCACTACACCCATTTCTATTACCACATCTGTTTGTTGCAGCTGCTGAAGCCCAAGGAGCACCATCCAACCAGCAGTGCAGCCTACCAGCAGCACATGGCTCGGCTGAGTGCCAATTCAGCTCAAGACGAAGGCCAAACCTCACCTGACGGCACCACTCGCGAGCTCCTTCAAGTTAACGACAACACGAATGGCAAGGAGCTAGCTAAAGCGTTGACTGCTGATGGTGGCGAAATTGGCTCGGCAGCTCTAGCAGTTACTGAAAAGCACACGCCAGAAACTACTGTGTAAGAGTTGAAGTCTCATACCATTTATTAGTATTAAGCAGTATCTTGAAGAGGATATGCAAACAATCGCATGAACCGTTCGATTTCGTAACATATCTTAAGGTAATCGATATTTTTATTTATTTTTTTCGTCCTTTCTATTCCTGTGCTTCCGTTTGTCACCATTGCAGTTACGATGGCAGCGAAATGTGCACCGATCTGTTCCAAGGGCAACACCCGCCTCCGTTGCCGTTGCGCTCCCTCGAAGAGCTTCTCGCTTTCGCGCATGCTTTGCTTCAGGTTGGCAACAAACGCTGCAATCGCATAGAAATTCGTGTTTTTTTTGCCTAAGTTTTGTAGCATGGGCGCACAGCTATGAATACGTGTCTATTTTGGCGCAATTCAGATTGGAAACTGAGATTTTGGTTTCATTTTTGTTCTATTAATCTCGCAGGGTCGCGTGCCGTCGGAAGTGCTCGCCGACGAACAAGCGGCCCGTCGGCTTGCCGGCCCGAGCCGCGCCTCGCTGCAATTGGTGCGGGCCAAAGAAGCGCGCGCAGCCACCGCCAACCTGCCCACTGCTCACCTACTGAGTGGATCCTCCCTCGTAGTGGGCAACGGCCCCAACACCCAACCGGGCGACCTGCCGTCGGTGCGTTTGACGATTGTGTCGTGCATTGGTTCGACCAACTTTGGAAATTTCGTTTCGTTTCGCAGTCTTCAACTGCCAACACATTCTTTTCATTCCTGTGGTAAGATGTACGCTCGTGTTGCCCCTCGTATTAACTCGTGTGTGTGTTTTACTGTGCTTACGTTGCAGTTGCATTCGTCGGGCGAGTCGGCGCTTTCCACGGCGGATCGGTTGCGGGGCGCCGCCGAAGCTTTGCTAGCTCAGGTACTATATTGGTTAGGTGACTACATGTATTTTCAATAACTGTTTTTTTAATATCCAGTTGGGTATTACTTCCTCGTTGCACTTCATTTGACTCCAAGTCATCTCACTAAAACCACTATCTTCCCCCGGTGTATTGCACCAGTTGAACGACAACGAAGATTCTGTTGACGACACAGAAGACCACGAAAACGCAGCCTTGAAGGGGAAAGTCGTGCTCGCGCTGGCCGAGCGAAGTTTGGCGACCTACGAGCGGGTCTTAGCAGGCACGCGTGCCCTGTCGCGGCCTCACGTGGCTTACAGCCAGGGGGTGTGCCTGGTGCTGCTGGGGCGGTTCCACGACGCTCAACGGCTCTTTGATGTGGCCCTCTCCGGCGGGCCCCACAAGGCCCGCGCGTGGCACGCCAAGGGAAAGCTGTTCGCGCGGCAAGGCGACCTGGCAGGAGCGCAGTACTGCTTGCAGCGCGCGCTCGAGTTGGTCAATGCGGAAATCGCTGCTGCTGCTGCTGCTGCCTCCCCTTCACCACCGCAGAGCAAGGCAACTGATCACCAAGGCAGCGCTGGTGAGTCTAGCGGTGTTTCAGACGGCGCTGCGACGGAGAAAGAAGTAGCTCAAGAGGCAACCAACAACGCTGAGAACGCGACTGCAGCTGCAGCAGAGCAAACGGAAGCAACAGCACATGCAGCCGCGTTAGCTGCTGACCTCCTCACAGTCAAACAAGCTTTGCAAGGAGGCAGTGACACTGCTAACAGCGCCACCAAGGAGGGGGGCGAAGCAGCAGCTGGTGGTGGTAGCAGCTCCCCCTCACCGAAGACACCGGGGCGTCCTGGCAAGCAAACGCCCAAGTCCCAACGCAGTCCTTCACCTTCTCTCCAGGAAACTTCGCCACTGCCTGGCGGACTCTCCTCTTCCTCTTTCTCGGCCCAAAAAGTGCTGTTGCCCGTGGGCCTCAACCCACAACGCGCCCAAGCTCTGAGCCCGGGAGCCGCGCAACTGCACGCTCGCACGGGGGCGGATCTACCGGAGCATGGCCACCCTCTGCCCCTCAACCTCGGGGTCGTCGGCGTGGCGTGGGCCGAGCACCGGGCTGCGGTGCTGCAGCAAGACAGCGGGCTGGTTCCAGGGAGCAACCACGGCAACGGCAGCAACAAGCATGCTGCCTCTTCGCTGGCAGCGGAGCGGGCTCGCCGCGAGAAACAGGCGCACGAGCAAGACAGCGCTGCGATTTTGGGCTTCGCGAACCCCAACGCGCACGGGTGGCTGTCGCACGGCGACGGCACCGCCACACCTCGCGGCCCTTTCTCGCCCAAGTCAGCTGCTGCCCTCAAGCTGGGCAACGGCAGCAGCAGCAGCAGCGACTCCTTCCACGTGCTTCCTCTCAGCCCTAGCAGCAGCCTCACCAGCGGGAGCAGCGAAGTGTTGTCCCCCCAAAACGGTAGCAATTCGATGAGTGACGTCAGCAGTCCAACGGCCAAAGCAGCGGCGACTCGCAGCGCCGGCGGAGGCTACCACTGCCTCTCTATCTCATCACAACACTTGCCTAAATCACCCCTGTCGGCCCAGTCGCCTTCGTCGCAGTCGCCCCAAAAGGGCAAGCAGCCCAGCCTGGCGTCAGCCCTGGCCCCCACGCACGAACTCGAAGGGTGGGAAAAGAAACCCGTGGGTTTTTACCGTGCTGGGCAAGCAGACCACTCCTCAGCGGCGGAAGCGGCAGCTCTAGGCGTGCGCCCAGGTGACCATGCGCTCTTTAGCGCACAAAATGACCATTGGCCAGCCCAGCACGGGAGCCCTTCCGATTTGTTTGCTCGTGGCGGCCTCGGCCAAGCGTACATACCAGGCCAAGGCGCCGCTCCGTTCCACAGCGGAGACCAA
>Ga0307982_1001769_pt1 | contig 17566 bp, 18 predicted proteins | sample OrgLakmetagen989_FD_201847 | JGI IMG/M metagenome (GOLD analysis project Ga0307982, IMG submission 201847) | Saline water microbial communities from Organic Lake, Antarctica - #989 | ecosystem: Environmental > Aquatic > Non-marine Saline and Alkaline > Saline | place: Antarctica: Organic Lake... | reverse complement strand
TCGCCCCGGTTAGAGTTTATTTATTTATAAGCCGCTCCGGTTAGATCTAGATCCATTACTGTACTATCGGAAGGAAGAATTTTTCGTATTGCAGACAGCGCAGCTACACAGCTTTCGCTCTTCGAATGCCAAAGAAGTGAAATAAAGTGGTCGTCGGCTTATAAATGACTTTGGTTTCTCAATTCAGAAGAACTTCAGTTGCCTAGGATTTCGCGCACACTTAGGGAGCATGGCACAATTCCTGTCGCTGAATACGATTCTGCACGAGTGGTCACCTAATTTTGACCGGGAGACGAAATACAAGATTTTAAGAAAGAGAAAAAATAAAGAATGCCTTTTATATATACAAACCATACGTAATCTCTTCGGAGATGCACTACCACCAAAGATTAATTGTATACCTGTGGAAGCTCGTACAAGTAGTTGGCCATGCAAGTAGCGCTGTCTTGCAAGCCCTTGGCTGACGCATCGCCCGCAAAGTTCACGCCATGCAACAACGCGCCGTTCCGCAAGTGGAAATTGGCCACTGGGTCCTGTTTGGGCGTTTAAAAAAATAAGACGATACAGATGCAAACAAAGGAAATAAACGACGACGAACGTTAGAGGACGTGTCTTTGAATTAGCACAAGAATTTCAAAACGCTGTAAAGCAAAACTAAAGGCAGCAGAGTCCATTGCATAGATGTGAATTTATGGTCGTAAATACCAGAGCAAATTGCGGCTTCGGGTTGCTGTTTCCTCTCCTCGGAGTTTGTTTCTCGGCCACTAAATAGCGCGCTGCGAGCCTGGTGAGCAGGGGGCGTAAATTCTCACGGGTCAATGGATCGTGAAACCACCCTTCACCGGGCGCTAGCAATTGCTGCAGAGCTGCGTAGGCAGCCACTTGAGAAGGCCTCCTGTCGTCAGGCGCTGCGCTTGCTTCTTCAGTGTTGGTGTTGTCGATGGAAGGGGCAGCATTTGGTGGATCATCCATGTCACCATCGCAATGGTGGCTGTCGTAGCGGTGTTGGCGTTGGAAGTGCTCACTTCGAATTCGGACTACGAGAGCCAAGTCTTCTGGAGACAAGAGAGGTTCAGTGTTGTTGCGAGTCGCCACTGATGACGATGCAGCAGGAGGAATAGAAGAGGCAGGAGTCTCCGCCGAATCCTCGGGAGAAAAAGGATGAGCACTCGCCTGCGCCAATTGATTGGTCAACGCTCGACTCAGCCACTTGGTGAAGCCAGGCATTGGGCTGAGGGTGCAAAAATGCTCGAGGTGCGCTAAGTCTCCACGCAACACAGCTGCTACCTGTATTTACAAGTGTGCGTGTATCAGGAGGACCAGAAGGAAGTGGAAAGCGACACAGCGAAAATTTGAAAGAAGAAGTTGATGAAACGAATTCAGGCGAACTACAGTACGATAGACTGCATTTCACTCAATAGAACAGTAGGCACCCGTTTGATGAGGCTGTTGCCGAGCTCGATGCCACGGAGGCCGGGCTGCGTTGAATTGATCGAGTAAAAAATGGCCGCTCGCGCCACGCTCTCTCGCTCTTCGTCTTCGTCTAGGCTGCTGCTGCTGCTACTACCACTGCCAGCACTTTTACCACCGCCATCATCTAAGCCGCCCCAGGTGTCGTGAATGGTCGCGTTCGTGTTGCTGTTTTGCTCGTGGGAGTCCTCGAGCCCTTCGTAGCCGCTGTGTTGGTGAATGTAATGCATGGAGGTTGCAATCTACCGTAGAAGACAGACATCGTGACACAATCACCCGAGAATATGCGTGAGATGAAGAAAGAACAACCACGACTTTTTTATCAGTTGTGAAAACAAGCGGTGCATTGATACTATATAGCAGGCACAATATGAAGGGGTATTCTTTCGATAAAAGGAGCAAATCTGATTAAAAAAATCTAAAACACTGCTACGAATTTCTCTCTCTCATACCTTGGGCAAGAGGGCTACATGCACAAACACTAAAGGCTCATTGGGTGCTCGCGGGTGGAATAGAGCGTAGCACCGGCGGCCGCGACCAAGCCTTGCTTTCAGGTCGGATAAGCCTCGCACCTGAATAATAAAATATGAGCGCTAGGGGTATTCCGGGCACAATTGACGGTGTTAATGTTCAAGAAATGAGTCAAATGTATTAACTTCGATGTAAAAGTATTAAAAAAATATAGACATAGCTATTGCAAAATCGCGTATTACTTACCTTGTGTACTGCCTCGTAACGGGCAATCTTTTCCAAAACCCCCCCACCCGAGTTCTCGTAAGTAATGCGCCGAAGCTCTAGTTGGCCGGGAGCAAATTGCGCCAAGAGCAATTGCTTCAAAGACCCGTCCATCACAGAGAGGGCCGTCGAGCTCGAAGAACCACCATTGCTTTTTTGGCTGGCTGGTGCCACCGCAGAGGGTGAGGACGGTGGTGTTTTTTCGAGTGGCAAGTTGGCCATGAAGTTGAGCAAGTCGCAGCGCAATTGAAGTAACAAGCTCAAACCGTCCTGCGAACCAAAGAAAAATATGAGACATTCATTTCAATCTACTTAAGGTGCTCAATGGTGATGTATTCTATAGCTGAAATCCTGCCAAATATGCTCCACCGTACCTCTCGGGCTACGGCGGCAAACAAGGTTTCGTGCATCGGAGCAAGGGCAGCCCGAAGCTGAATCACTGCCGTCGCTGACACGGGAGGAGCACTCGAACTAGGGGATTCGGAGTCGAAATCTCCAGGAGCAGTAGAATTGGCTGCTTCGTCTGCCTCAGTGAACGCTCGAACAGCAGCTCGCGCAGCGTGGCCATCCGGGCCGAGGGCAGTTGCGCAGTGGAGCAGGAGGCCGCGGCGCTGCCCTAAACCCAGTTTAGGATAAGCATACCGCAAATTCGCTGTTAGTTTTGGATGATCTGCGCTGCGTTGATTGTCGGAAAGGTCTCCTAGGAGCTGTGCGACTGCTGGCGTAGGCACCTGCATTCAGCAGTTGCATTTGCAGCAATAAAATTAAGTGCCACATGACTCCCAAGCAAGCTTTCAAGATATTGATGCCTCAACGGTGCACTAACGCTAGAAAGCAGACAATGGAGGGTCAAAAGCAAAAGATGCGTCGAAATGTCTTCTCGATACCTATACTCAGGTGCTCAATTGTGGTCATTCCGGTACGAAAGTTAAGTACATCGAAGAAGTACCTGCGGCGAAGCTGCTGAGGAGGCCACGTTGTTGGCTAAAAGGAGACTGCGGGGAGATAGCGGCCCACTTGAAGTTTGTAGGGACGCTACAGACATAGATCGGCGCAACATCGGAGACTTGATGGCCTCTAGCACGCAAGTTCGGCTATTAAAGCACTATCGAGAGACTCCTCGAAATTGGGAGTTTCAGATGACACCTCCTTCCTGACGACTTGTCTGATGAGAGATGAGGTGTCTCCCAGAAATTTCTGAAATTTGACATCATCACTGATCATCTGGGGCTCCCCCCCCTTTCCCCTTGTGGCTGCTGGCACTGGCTGGTGGCAGCTGGCTCCCTGCCTCTGCTGGCATATTATAAGTGAGGCTTGATCGTTATATTCTCTCTCCCTTGCATAAGCTCCTCCACCCCATAACACATCCCAGGTCTATGCGGCCCTCAACGCTCGGTTTAGGGCTGTACAGCAGATGACAGATGTGGAAAATTCAGGGGCTGCGCGGCATACGTTTGGCTTCTTGATTAACGAACACTTTAACAGGCACAAAGGCGGACTGGACTTACATAGGTGTACGGGTGTTGAATCTAGAAGAATGACAAGCGGAGTTCTTATTGATTTGTTCGCACTCGCGGACTCGCGGACTGGCGGCGTAAGGACTAAAGATTTAAAGGTTTAAGGAAGTTCATCACAGGAAAAAGTAAAAAACGTGACAAGTTTCATTGTTATGACAACCGACAAGCCGATACGTTTTTTTAACTTCACTTAAAGTTCGAAGTCATGGGCATTTAGTTATCTCCAGGGGACAAGCACCAAACCGTTCAAGAGCAGAAGATTGATAGTCATTCAGGGAATGGATTCGGTTCAGTTAACAGGAAACCGGAATGCGCTGCTGGAGTAAGCCCTCGGACTGTGTACAAATCAGGTATATGAGAAAGGTGATCAGTCATGTCGTCACAAAGCACATAAAAGGACAGTCCAAGTTGCGTCTCCCAGTCGTAGTCATCAACAAACATCCCAGTAAAGTTCACCATCATCGACTCCTGTTGCTTTATGTGCTCAGGTGTACCTAGCCAGTGCACTTTCTTATCGTCGCCATGCAAACGGCGCCTCGATTCATTGCGCATGATCATGTGGTCATGGCTGTGCATGTTTAGGCTGAAGAACACCTGGTCTGCATGCTCGATTGTAATGCTTTTGGCCCAGGCGTGGTTGTGAACTGTGAAGCCAACGACCCGGACACTCTTCATAAACGTAATCTGAAAGGGATGGGTGAAGCCCCGCCGAGATTCCTCGGACCCTCTCTCGTATGCCATTATCGTCGTATGCACCCAACCGGTAAGGAGCGCCCTTGGATCTGGGAGTGAACTTTTCAAGGATTCGTAAGAGATGTTCCACAGTGCCTCAAACACAATAGGGTGATGGTGCAAATTTTGAGCATGCATACACGTAAAGATACGGGTCTCAGGGCGGAGTCGGATACCGTATGGGAAAAACGAAGTGGTTGATGATATAGCACTCGGTGTGCCATAAACAATTCCTCCATGCGCAGCATGACTGAAACCAGCAATACTTCCAGTGTGCAATAAGGTATGGTGATACACAAATTTGTCGATTGGGATAGGTGCCCACTTCATTCCCGGTGGTGGAGCTGGCAAGCTTGATAAATAATCACCACTAGGTAAGTTTCCGGCCACATTCTTTGCCGTACCATCGTGTATTTGCATGTGGTTTTGAATGGCTACTCCCTGGATTCGCACACCATCAAAAGTAATACCAGTAACTAGAATGTCCTCTGGGGGAAAAGACTGCCTCGCAGAGGTGATATTGACCACATCGTAGCTGCCACGTCCCGTCTGTGAGACTTCGAAGTAAAATCGCACAGAGGCATGCAACGTCTTTGTCGCGCGACTTCTGATAGTCCACGTCGAGGCGAGAACAAAGCAAACATACTTTGCGAATGATGAGCTGCGCATCGCGGCTGAAGTTGTAAGCACTGTCCTGCAGAATTGCAAATATATTTTTGTCAACAAAACCTAGTCTTCAATCTCAAGTATTGCGCTGTTGTACTCGAGCTAACAACGGCACCCCGTCTTATGTCTTGTGTCTAAACTGATAGAGCTATCTGTAGCTACAGTAGCTATAGCTAGCTAGAACCGACGACTATCTGGATTTCTGGAGTCAATCTCTACAATAAACGCCCCTGCGGGGTTCCGCGCCACCGAGCCACCACCACCACCAACCACCGAGACCAAGACGGCAAGACGGCAAGACCATTTTCCACACATCTTCCACACAGGCCCACAGGCCCCTCCGAGGGGCCGGAATTCGAAGACCAACAGGCAGACAGAGAATTCAAAATAATTAAGGATTGAGGACCCTAACCCAAGGGCGTTAAGGGTTCTTGGCTGGGAGAGCCATTGACAAAACCACGGCTGATGAGAACTAGTTTAGTAAAGACTTTTTCCTTTTTATTTTTCGAACATGATATATACCGCACCGAAGATGCGCTAAATTATGCGAAAATTATCAACACAAGACGAAAAGTTTGATTAGAAATCAGAGATGTACGAAGAAAGGGCCTGTGAATTGTGCCTCCTGAGCGCTGGTGTCCTGGTTCCTGCTCTACTGCCCGGTGAAAATGCTGCACTGTAAGCGGCTCCAACTCCTGAGTTGGCCATCGAATTGCTTGAAGAGGCGCCGAAAGTGACGGCAGCCGGGCTGCTGACCACGCGGGTTCCCCTGTACATTGCGTCATCTTCTTCTCCCTGGGCCGTGGTCGTGTAAGCCCATGGGTCCTCTTCCCAGTACTCCTTGACGAAGCCGGCTGTTTCTGCAGAGTCTCTTCCTTGTTGTGTGGCTGACCTCGTCGACTGGTGATGCTGATGGCTACTGCTACTGCTGCCGCTGCGAGTTGTCCCACCACCCCCAAGAGTGCGAGGCATCGCCGACCGCTGCCTCTGCTGCTGCTGCTGCTGTTGCCGTGCTCCCGGCGACGCCATGCCTGGCTGCGTCGGTGGCAGCGGCAGCGCGTGGCGGCTCCAGGTGTAGACTTGAGGGTCCAGAGGCGGGCCCGAGGGCTGCGCCACCCGCTGCGTGTGGGGGTCGGTGGCGTGCGCCTGTTGCTGCCGCGCAAAGCGCGCTTGCTCGAGCATCGTGCGCGGCTGCCGGCTGGACCTGGCATTGTGCGGGGTCCTCCTGCTGCCGTTGCTGCCACCGCTCAGTGGTTCGTCCATCCACTGAAAACCAAACTCTTCTCCATTATTATCTGTAGATGCTTCACCGCCACCGGCCAAGCGCATGTTCTGGTCACTTCCACTCTTGCCTCCGACTTGCACGCCAGCTTCGTGCAGAGACATGCGGGGTAAACGCTCTAAGAGCACGCCGGCTCGACTGGTGTGACCGTTGCTGCTGTGGCTGCTGTTGGGTTGGCGGTAGTGTGGGTTCGTGGCCGCAAAAGGAGAGACGTAGTTCCGTTGCAAGGCGTTGCGGTAGGTCACACTGGGAACGCGGCTGTCTGGGGAAGCAATCGCTCCCGTGAGGGGGAGTTTCTGGGTGGAAGGGCGGTCTTCTTCGATGTGAAAGCGCCGCGCCGCTTGCTTTTGCGCCACCAGGGCAGCTTGCCATTCTTGGTCTTGCTTGGCTTCTTCCATGAGCGCAGCCAGCTCTTCCATCCCATGCCCAGAAGGCCTCGGCAAGACCATGTCAGCATTTCTGCTCATAGCATCGTCCTTGTGCCTTCTTCTCCCTCCTCCGGGGGTGCTAGCGCGCATTAAATGGTCCATGATCCCACGCATGGCTTCTTCAGCGGACGCGCACTTGGCCAAGGCTGCCGCCGTATCTTTGCCCTGGACCTAAACCGTAGTCAAAACACATGCGAATGAGGCTTTAGGAACCAGAATGGTTCTCTCATTCAACGAACAAGAGCAATTTCGAAAATGGTGAGCTCGCGTTCAACAATTTGTCTATACGGTTGGAACAACGCACACACACTCAAACACATGGTATCGCACCTGCAGTTCTCGCGCAAGCTTTCGGCTCGCCACGATGTTGCGAAAGTAGCCGTTGAGGGGGTGCTCGAACAAAATCGCGCCGGTAGACTGGTTCACGTACGACACCAGAGTCTTTTTGCTGTTGTGCGGGTTGCTGCTGCTCCCGTTGCTGTTCGCGTCACCGCCCGAGCCCTGAGACTCATGGGAACCCACACTGGCCGCCGAGTTTTTCACTTCGGCGCGAAAGCCACCCCGTTTTTCCACCCAGCCAGGCGGCAGCGGCAGCTCCAGAGACTCAGCAGCCAGCGGCAAGAGCTCGTAGTCGAGCTCGTGCTTGGTGTCAATGCCTAGAAGCGTCGAGTGCTGCATGACTGCGTTGACCCATTCTTCGTTGCCGCCCCAAGCACTGGCAGTGCTCGGGGGCGGGATGTGCTTTTGGAAGCGTGCGGCTTTGGCGACTTTTTGGTCCCGGTCGTTGAGCAGTTTTTCCACTGCTTTACGCTCCGAGACGCGCACGAGATCGAAGTCGCGTGCGGTGGCAGCGTACCCGGGCGACGACTGTGGCATGGCGGCTAGGATCGCGGCTCGCTTCGCTTCTTCCGCCATCGAACGGCTGCACGCGCTCACGATGGCTTCCCCTACGCGCGCTAAATAAGCTTTCATGAAGGGCGAGAGCCGCTCGTACTGCACGTCGGGCTCGTAGAACTGCTTCCGCGCTGCCTTCATGATCCGCGTGCGGTCCTCGACTGGTTATTGAGACAAACAAAATGGAAAACAAGTAAACAAGCAATATTGAGTAAATTAGTACAAAAGCGAAGCAGGTAGGTCACTCAAAGGTACCATACCAGTCTATACAAAATGCAGTGTCGCCTGCGCTGCTCCTCACCCAAAAAAAAAACACATAGGGCTAGCGCCATATTGTTGTAGTGTGCGCCACTCACCCTTCTCCATCATGGTTCCGCTCAGATCGGACATAACGGACTACGAGTTTGGCGCAGTGCTACGCCAGTACTTTTAAAGATGTAACAATTTGAGCCAAAAATTTACAGCGCCTTAAAGAGATGTAATCTAATTGTTTGAGATGCATAAAACTCAATCCAGTGGTACGCGTATCTTCATTTTGACGAAGTTGACAGCAAGTACAGCGCGCTAGCGCGTTCCTATAGGAAGCAGAACAGCAAGCTGCTACTGCTCCTTTATCACTTCAATTATAATCTTTTATTGAGTGCTACGCATTAGTCGGGGCAATCAAGTAAGGTCTACGTCCAAGAGGTCGTGGGCATTGAGCTACTGATACATTGAGCTGCTCTGCACGCCACGAACAACGAACAAACAACTGCGCTAAAAAGCTGCCGATATTGCTCTAATTCAATATTTTCGTTTTGAATATTTGTGACGTACTGCAGTATCGTTGTTTACTTAAGTTTACAATAACTGATAAAATATGCATTGCTTATGGACCGCGCACCCCTGGTAAACCGCAGATGCATCAATAAGTTGCTCCTCATAAAAGTCCAAAGGAAGTTGGTAGTGAGCTCATTATTGATTATTGAAAGACAGCAAGACGGAAATGAGCAAGGATCCTATGAAATGAATACAAGACACAAAGTTTCAGTCCGTGACCTGTGGCTTCTTTGTTCTCTGGGCAGTCCTCCTCACGTGTTCGTCTTCTCTCATCATGCTGTGAGCTGCAAATAGGCATTTGGGCGGGTGATGTCACCGCCAGCAGTCGAAAGGCTGTCGCGGCTCGTAGCTGCCAAGAAGGCTCGAAGGGCGTTAGACGGTGCGCTAGATTTTGCTTCTCCAGAACCTGCATACGAGGCTCGTGACGTGTCGACTAAGAGCTGAGGCTCCGTAGCGCCTCCTGTAATTCCAGCCATTTAAGAATAAAAGGAATTAAGTGGAAATTGATGAGTGTGAGCACGAACGAACGGAAATTGGCAATGAGATGTTAAAACGATAACCATCTGTACATTTAGCAAGGCACGCACCCACACAAGCCAAGCAGTGATACATGTACATGTATGTGTATATTTACCATCATCGCGGAGTAGCCACACCCGCCCAAGGTACTCTGCCACGACAACACCATTGGGCAGCACACTAGGAGTAGCACTAGCACCGTCACCGTCACTGCTGCTGCGCTCTTCATCTATATTGCTGCCACTGCTGCCACTGCTGCTGCTGCTATGTTGGCGCGCACCGCCTACGCCGCGGACAGCTACCGGCCACAGCAGCGCACCCTGATACTGTTGCCTGCTCCCTCCTGCTGCTTGTTGCTGTTGCTCGACGTAGCTTTGAGCCTGGTTCATGGCCGGGGCGTTGGCCGTGTTCCATGCACTGCGCGCGGCCTGCGTTGCGGCATAAGCAGTGGAGGTTGTTGTTGAATAAGACGAAGGCGAAGAGGTTGAGATGGCATTGCCGTTGGGGTGCAAAGGTGTAGACGTGAACGGTGCCTCATGGGAGCCGTGTAAAGATGCTTTGAGGACAGCGTGAGCGTTCGTGTCGGTCCACACCAAACGCCGAGAGAGGTCCAACCGGCCAGGCACCTTTCAGGTGCGTCAGAATAAGAAGCAAGAGGTGAGAAAATTGATAATAGAACGGAAAGTAATCATTTTCAAGAAACGAACACAGTGGAAATGTGATAGCGAAGTTACAATGAAAAGAAAAATAAGATGATTTAGAAGTATGAACCATACCTTGACATCATTTGAGAGTGGAGGCATCACGGCCACTCCTGACAGCCGCACATGAGCATTCACGGCTACGACTGCCATGATTGGTGCAGCTGCTGTTGCTGCTACTTCTTCTCCAGTCATTGTTGATGAGGCTAACAAATTAGCCTGCGTTGCGTTCGCCTTAAGCTCACCCGTCGAAGTACTAGCAGTATCATCGACAGCAGCAGCAGCAGCAGCAGTAGCAGTAGCAGTAGCAGTAGTAGTAGCAGTAGCAGTAGCAGGAGCAGTGGCAGGATGCGAAGTGATAGCTCGGAAAGGTGGTTGTACTTGTTCGACACGCCACACTTTGCCGGCGCTGGCGTCCGAAACGAAGAGATAGCCGTTGAACTCGTCGTACGCCAAGCCCCAAGGCTCGATCTAGCACAGAAGCACACCCACGCAGACACAGATATGCACAAACAATCACGCAAGAACAATTAGAGATACCACCGAGTGAAAGCAACCCAAAAAGCTCATTGGAGCCACAATATATAACGCGACTCAATCCAAATGTGCAATCGATTGGCGCCTGCATACTTCCCATCCACTTTTAAGCACAGGCCACCGAGAAGGCGCACACATAACGCATGTTCACTCACCAAGCCGCTGTTCGGAGGAACAATTTCTCGCCAGTTGGCCGACTGCTCTAGGCTTGCTTTTACCGACGAAAAGTCTACGATGCCGTCGGCTCTGTCTGAGAGGGATACGCTGCTGCTGCTCGTGAATGCGTCCGCCACAAAGAGCGCTAAAATTCGCCCATTTTCAGCGTCACTGAGAAGAGATGATGTTTTGGTAGCAGACAGAACAACGGGATTTGAATGGAGAAACGAAAAAGAATATGGTAATTTGAGTCGGGAAAACATAAGGTGATACTAAGAAGAAGAACCTGCAACATGAATCTCCAGGCAGGCTAGGCGCAAAGACAGCAGCAGTAGTGAATGTTGAATATCATGTATGTGAATGTAAGTATGTGGCGGTGGTGGAAAGGAGCGTCACGAACCTGACGAAAAGGGTGGCTCCATCGGATGACGTCACTAAGCCCGCTACTCTCGGGAGGCCCTTGGCGTGACGAATGAGATGCGAACCGTCTAATCGAGACGACTCCACCTGTAGAGCGTATGAAGAAAAGGTGTGGAAAACGGTGTACATTGAGTGAACGAAAGGAATGCCACACCAGCACCAGATGCACCCAACGATGACATCAGTGATGCTTGTAAAAGGTAAAACAAATGTATGAACCAATTGAATATATCACCATAGAAGTGTATGAAAATCATGGATTACCGTGCCCGCTGCGCGATTGGCCCAAAACACACGGCCATTGGTGGAAGTAGTTCCTAAAGTTGTTGTAGTAGCGGTGGTGGAGGTGCTAGTAGCAGTAGTAGGGTAACTAATGTCGCCTTCATAGACGCAAATGGCGTTGGGGGAGAAGCCGCGGTCGTCGACATGTAAACCGTAAACCAACGGCTTCTGCGCGCCGGCTGCTAGTCGAGTGCGCGCCAACTAGGACACGAAACAGTGAGAAAAATAAGAAAAGGACTCGCAACGGCGCCAGACACAAAGTCATCAGACTAGAATAGAGTACGTCTGATGAACGAAAGGCAATCCTCAAGAGCGATGTATGAGGCGAAATAATAACGCTATGCATATCGTTGATAGACGTTAGTATAAATGCTTCATGTGCCAGAACGCATTCCTCAAACCTCCTCAGGAAGCACGCCTGTAAAAGGCCCCCCGTAAAGTGTTCGAACTTCGACGCAAGCGCCGGTGAGGGGCGCAGACAACACCGCCAAGTCGCCCACCTTACAAGTAACCAGTAAATCAAAACCAAACATGAAAGGTGGACTCGTAGGCACGCCACTACATACGACCAAACGTAAAGTCTACGAAATCGAAAGTGTTGTAAGCAATGAATAGGAAGCACATAAGTAGCATTGAACCTACCACGCAAGCTAAGTTCGTGTCGTTGAAGTAAAGGATGGAACGACAAGGCACGCCCCGGAGCGAAATGCCAACTACTTCATCCTGAGACGCGCCCAAATTGAACCCTTTCAAATGCACCACGGAAAACCCCACTACCAAGGGGAAATTCGTCAGCGGATCAGCCGTCGATGTTATGGACGAAGCAGTAGAGGTCTGATCTAGCAAGTTTGAAGGCAGGGCAGCCTTGTAAATTGCCCAGGTTGACGCGACGAAGATTTGCCCTTGGCGCTCGTCCACAGCAACGTCTTTGAAACGAAAGTCACCACAAGTATTGGGTAGCGCTGCTCGCCGCCCTCCTTGCGCTGAGGCTGATGAACTGCTAGTACTGCGGTCACTGCAAGCGTGCAACACCGCACCACAAAACGGGTCTTCTGCGAAGAGATTGGGGCCATTAGAGGCAGCACACGGCTCGAGGTGAGCCACACGCCACAAGTCCGACTGAACGATAGCTGGCGGGCACGATGTGTCGGGGTTGGCAGGTGGACACTCCTCCATTACCCCAACGTCCATGACCAGGGCACTGTTGACTGCGCTCCCATAAGTTCTAATTGGCTGCAGCGCAAGTACTAGCACCACTAGCCTGGCGAGATCCTCTTTTTTGGAGATCATATGCAGACGTTTTTATGTGCAGTTCTTAGGTATGATGGCCAAGAGCTCAAGGCTCGGAAAACGAAGAGTTGTCGGTTAGCGCCATTCTCATGAATTGAAAGTGCAGTGGGAAGAAAGAAAATGCACTCTCCACTCTACACTCTCCACCCTGTATGCGTTTGTTTGGCAAGATCATTCGATGTCGACTTCTTTTACTTCTCGGCTCGACTTCAAACAATCAAGAAGGGCTAAAAAGTTTAAAAACTCAATAGCCAGCCAGATACCGTTGCTCTAGTAGACTCTCGAGCGACACTGCTGTATAAGTGGCAACAATACTGGAGCATTATAGGCAGGCCAACGAGCTAGGGCTCGTGCATCATTAGCATCGAATATTTCAATGGGCGTCAGTATTGAGAGCCCGGCTGCCAGCAAGCGCATATTCGGTCTTCGCACTGTGGCAACGGCTTTCGAGTACGGCGCCTTTGTGGGTCTTGCTGCGGGGGCGCTCGGAGGCTTTTACCTAGGTTCAGCCTACCACGCTCAAGACCTGAGCCGAACCGAAAAAGCTAGGGAAATCACGAAATTGAGTTTGATATCGGTAGGCGGCATTGTTGTTTTTGTTGGAGGTGTCAAACTCGTCTCCAGCATTAAGCTCAAAGGATAGCGAATCTCGTTTCACCGTAGCTCCTCGTGAATTCGTTACCACCGAATCAATAGGTTTCTTGGTGGTACTCCAATTACTTTATTGAGCCCTTGTTGAGCGCGCAGCCTCAGCAACAATATGATTTCAGAGTTTGCAAGTCTTGCATATTGGTCATATCCGACTTCCTGAGAGTCTTGAGCTGTATCTGCTACAAGCAAGTAAAAAAAAAAAAACGAGACGGAAAGCGTGTTCTCAAATAGCTCTAGCAAACTTTCTCAAGGAGCAAGCAAGGGATAGTTCTATTGGCAGATGCAAGTGTACATAGATCAACACAAAACCAAATAACCGAGCTTATAACTATAACGCAATGCGAAATGCATGGCGGCGTATAATCATTATACATTAGCATAATTACATTACTACCTTTATCTGTGCCGGCTGGGTTCTGGTTTATAACTACCAAATACAGGCCAATACAGGTAAGGCTTTTCTTCAACTAAGATGAGAGCACACCCCAGTGGGGCTTAAATCCGAATAAGCACTTATTTTAAGCCACATGTAGTTCAATTTAGACAAAAATAAACACCAGCCCTAGCCCCAACCCTACCCTGCAAACCAAGCGTAAACCAAAATTAGTTCGACTGGGGTGTGGTATGACTAAGATGCGGAATTGTTGGTTGAGTTGAAGGCACTAACAATTTTTGGACAAATCACTTGGCTCTGATAGGCGTAGATATATCAGTTTTCATGGCCTCGGACGCAATGGCGTCTTCCCAATATTGAATGCCGTACGCGCACCCAAGCTCCATCGGGAGGTGGCTGTCAAAAGTCAGCGCTCTTGTGAACGCAAGGATAGGGCACATGGGCACCAAGGTATCGGAAGCATCGCCTGGTGAATTATTTGAGTCGGCGCCGAAGTTCTGCCGAATTTCCACAACATTCGCTGCAGCTGATGCTGCGGCATAGCTGGCAGCTCCACTGCGCCAAGATACGGTGCCGTCAGATGAGCAACACACGGCGAGGTCGTTGACGGCCTGGGCTCATTGGAACATCAGATGTTGCGGCAGGCACGCAGATGAAACATAAGAGAACAAGAAACCACACAGAAATGGAGAAAGAGAGAAAGCTAGAGACGTGAAACTACGAGCGAAAGTATTCGAAAGAACACATAGACAAACAAACACTACTTATGATTATAAGGTAAATTGAAGCAAGGGCAGGAAGAAGAAAAGAAGGGTGAATAGTTCGAGGAGGAGGCAGAAAGTCGAGAGACACTTCGTGGGTGTAACCTGATACCTGCCCAATGCTCATCGCCCCCGGCGGCTGTGGTCGAGGCCCTGCGACAGGCGCTGCCCACACCGACGGCGACTCAAACGGTATCCAGGCCTCGCAGTAGCCGGGTGACGGTGTCAGGCTCACCTAAAGCATACACCGGTATAAGGAGGGTTAATGAGCAACTTCTTGCAGTTTTGCTACATTGGATAACAAAGTCTAAGGAAGACAACAAAAGCTGCGGGAGTGCACGCGACAAGCAAAGTATACTTACCAGTCGATCGTTCGCGTTTCGTTCTGAAATATGCCCTTTGACCTGTGTGTCCGAAAATGATACAACAAAAGAGAGAAAGAATGATCTCGGACAAAGCACAAACATATAACTAAGGTAAATTCTCCGCTTGTAACACCTAAGTAAAAACCCGAAAATTAGGAATAAAAATATTAGAGCACGCACGTGCTTTGCGCCGCTCTTTTGAAGGGCTGCCTCGATGGGCATGAGAAGGCCGTCGTAAAACACTTCACTTTGGTGGGAACTTAAGCCCAGGGCAATGCTGTGGCCTGACGAAGTAGACAGTGGCGCTGCATCTGATGCTTGTTCTTTAGGCAAAGGCTCCACACAACCAGGCTCACCAAATCCACACACTGGCTGGCCGCTGTCAAGAGGATGAAGAGTGATGGAGGAGGATGCCACATGCAAAACAACAACACATTCGCACACAAGCTCTCAGTAGGCGAGTGGGTGAGGTAATGCAATAATGGAGAGTGTGGATTGAAAGATACCAAATAAAATTTCGTAAAGAAGAAGCATAATATTGGTAAAGCTATTGGCCCACTTTCACCCGCACACCTGAACAGGGTGACGTCACTGTAGTCGGCCGATCCTTTCCGCACAAAGAGCCCCAAACCTGCTCCAGCCACAGTGGACGGCGCCACCTGCAGAAGTGGGCACAAACATTCAAGAAAGAAGTGGGCACGATGCAACCAAAACTCCACTCTCTGCTGTTCTAACATCCACATGAGAAGGTACACGACCAAAGAACAAAAGGAAACAGCCCACGTTACGATTTTTGCCAATAAAAAGACTAATGGTCCAAAGGAACGAAGGAACTGACCTCAAGAACTAGACCCGTATCACCGAGCGTAGCGCCTGCTACTACACTAGTTTTCCAAGCTTCTGCTTTGCTGTCTGAGGATAAGTCTGGTGAAGGCCCGGCGAACACAGACGGTACCTTTATAAACCAAACATGTACAAAACGTCGAGTACATGTAATTAAAAGGCTGGCATAAAAATGGCGATAGAGCAAGCAATTATATCAAGAAGATAGAAGTCTACAGTGATGGCATGGTGATGGCCAGTCAGCTTTCTACGCTATCATAGATGAAGAGCATGATGATAAATGAAGGCGCCTTATGCATACCGCACGAGCCCAATGCGATTGCAGAGCGAGTGTTAGGTCTTCCAGGGTAGCAGATGAGTCAGAATACTCAGCTAGAATCGCTGCCGCTGCAGGTGCTGCGTCTGCTTCGGACCAAAGGTCTACGCGAGCTGCCCAGCCTTCAGGGAGCAAGAAGTCGAAGGACAGGGTTGCAGGCCCTTTCAAGCTAGCCGATTCGCTCATACTTTCCCAGTAAGCTGCACCTTCTGGCGGCATGTTAGATTCACTGCCACTGCCATCGGCATAAGACGCACGTGTGCGCCCATGGAGTCGGTGGAACCTTCGAGCCCCGAGCTGAAACGCGTTGCTACAGTGTGCCCAAAGAAGGAGAACTCTCCAGCGGAGCAACATAGATGCCTTAACCTCGACTTCGAACGAAAGCAATGAACACGGTGGCTCTAGCTACTGAGTAGAGAATAGAATAGCTTAACCAAATATTGAGAAATAACCTAGCCTCCTTCTAGTTCAGTCTACTTACTAATAAAGCATGGGAGCTAGCTGCTAGCTAGAAGCTACAGATCTGTACATCTGTACAGATAGTACGAACAGTAGTTGTATCTCAGCATCTCAGCTGTATCTTCTACTGTTTCTACTTTCTACTTTCTACTGCACTTGCACTGTAAGTATGTACTAGTACGTAACAAGCTTCCACAAAAATGTAAAGGTGTGAGTGATGAGAGTGAGCAATGCCCATCTGTATTCATATTTTGACTCGAACCCCGAGGCTCAAGGGCCGGAATGAGAGTTCCAACAGGCAAACAGAGATGTCAAAGCAACCAATAAACTTCAAATTACCGGGTGCCAAATGCCGAATTTCGCCGATTTCCGGGGAATTCCTAAATCCCAGTTCCAATGCACCATTTAAACGATAAACGGCAAGTATAAATTCCTGGTGCCAATTTGCTTATTTTTATTGCATCTTAAATCAGCAGTAAGGTCACCAAAACCGGTTCTCTCAATTCAAACCCGAGAGTCCTTCCCTAAAGCGCAATCAAGCACCACAGTAGGGGGCGGAATTCCGGGTTCGCATTTCGCAATGCCTGATTCGGGAATGGGGGATCCAATAATTCGGCCGTGAGTATACTTTCCATGGCTTTCACAGCGCTACAAAGGTATACTAGGATGGAAAATATATCAGGCAAATCCAGTTCCAGTTTCGAAGGTCCATGTTCCTTTTGTTCTTGACTTGTTTTAGACAACAAGAAATGCAGCAATGGCATAGTAGACTGAAACAGCGAATGGCAATAGAGGAATGAGCGCGGTGTAGCGCAGCTGCCCAGGACGCCAAATGTATTGCAGCCAGCTGAGTTTCACGAGCCGTGCTACCATGTGGGCGTAATTTGAGTAGAACGGTAAGTGCCTGGGGAGGCGGTTGAGGAAGTAAAATCGAAGAAAGGACAAAACAAAAGACGGTTTGGCAAGTGAGTGCTTTCATGAGATGAAAGCAAATCAAGACTAGACAGACGCAAAAGAATGCAAAGATGGTAACGGTGCTGGAACCGTACAGAGCACTGCAGATTGAGGAGCGGGCGTTGGTAGCTTAAGGAAGGAAGCCATTACCAGTTGTAAAAGGCGACCATCCATAACGCCAGCGAACAGATGCAAGCTGAAGTGGCAAAGTTCAAGCGACGTCGTGCAATCGCCGCTTTACCTGGAGCTGCGTTAGGGTCACTGACGTTGACAGACGCGCCACACAGCCACAGCTCAATGCTCAGCGCTGAGATCCACATCAAGATGCCCTGATGGTCATGCGAAACTTATTCAGCAGTTATGTGCACCTTGGAA
>Ga0307982_1001768_pt1 | contig 17579 bp, 14 predicted proteins | sample OrgLakmetagen989_FD_201847 | JGI IMG/M metagenome (GOLD analysis project Ga0307982, IMG submission 201847) | Saline water microbial communities from Organic Lake, Antarctica - #989 | ecosystem: Environmental > Aquatic > Non-marine Saline and Alkaline > Saline | place: Antarctica: Organic Lake... | reverse complement strand
TCTACACTTCATGAATAACATCTAGCTACTGTCTGTAGTAGTAATAGGTGTACTTCTACGTTATTAACTTCTGTGCATTTTTGTGCAAAACTAAACGCAACATCTCGCGCCAAATCGACTGTATTTTCACTACAGGGAGGGACTGCGGCCTGAATTCCTATAATATAATTCTGAGAATTCACGGGGGTTTCTGCTCAAAGTATTATTGCACGGGGGTTTCTGCTTTAACCCCCACAAAAATCTCAAAAAAAAATGGTATCTTTCGGACCGTCACACCGTATGACACCATCACACCATCACCAAGAGTTTTTAGGCGAAGCGTGAAGAGTTTAGCACCAAAACTTCTTGAATTAGAAGAAGGTTGGGACTTCAATATCAAACTCATCAAACATAGGTGGATTTTGTAGTCAACAGGTATGAATCGTGGGTTCCATCGTAGAACTTTATCCCCAGGCATAAATGCAGGTCATCAAAACTGTGATGCGTGCGCCAACAGCAAGGTGGCTCAACGAATCGCCAGCTTGGTATCTGCGATGTTTGCCACCGTGGCCATGTTCTGCGCTATTGCATCATGGGGAAAATCACTTGCCCTCAGCTCATTCTTCAATCCCGCCAGCGCGTACGGCACAATGAATACTCTGGGATCGATCATGGCGACTACCTTTGGATTGGTGAAATTGGTACACGTGTATGTTATCTACCGCCTCCAAACTTCGGAGTTTGCAGCAAACGTCGAGCAGCCGGTGCAGCCTACGCAAATTTGTCATGGTATCATGAAGAAAGCCTCGACTGAAAACGGCATGGTATATTTCGTTACTGCGTATAACTTTTGTGCTATTATGTGCTACTCTTTCGACTTCTTTGGAGGAGATTGCCAAGTGACTACGTGTCAGAATGGCTGGCCCAACGATGATGGCTGCGTCACGACTGGTTGCATTACATCTATCAATGCAGTCAACGAATTCAAGGCGACGTGCGAACGTGAGCGAGATCATGCAACGTTTGACTGTGACTATTCGTCGCCATCGTTGTGGGTAGCCACCATGGTTTTCCTGTGCTTTGCAATGGCAGTAAATTCCATCTTACTTGCGAGTATCTTACTTGCGCCTCGCCACGATCTTCAATCTGGGGAAACTGGAGTGGTTGAAGTTACTAAGCATAATAACTACGTTGTTACCGCGCCTGCCATGGTTCAGGAGGCAGAGTTCATGAACAATTATTCCACGAGTGCAGGAGTCGAAGGCGCCAAATATTCTAAAGAAGGTGAAGTTGAAGTCCCCTTTGCCACCGTTATATCAATTACACCGACCTAAGAAATTTCTGGCATTGCCGCGTCAGAAGAAATTCTTCGGTGGAACACCACTAACATTTGGAATGACGCAATTTCAAACGACACAGAAGACGATTGTGCTGAAGTCTTAGCACAATTACTTAATCGTGAACGTGCATGTAATGCGAAAAAGTCGGCGCCGCCAGGAGAAAGAGAGAAAGGATTTGTAAGATATCAGTAATGATGTAATTCAATATTCTTAGAATAAGTCAATAACAGCAGAATAGTATCGTTGCGCAGTGATTTTAATGAAAGAAGAGCTGATGTGTCATCTAATCTAGTTGGGGTTACTTTATGAGCTCTTTAGTAGAACGGCAGCGAGTTGAGGCGAATTACGGCTGTTCTTCCCGCGGGCGCGTGCTTTGTTTCGTGTCAATACAACTTTTAATTTAGGAACATTTTCTTCCTTTTTATAAACCCTAGAAGTTAGAAGCAGAGGGCCATCAGCAATTCAGCATATCAAGAAAATGTACTTAATTTTTATACTGTTCTCTATTCTGGTCCTGATTGCCAGGTATAATCGCAGTGAAATATCCGCCGTCAATTCTTGAAGGAAATACAAATCCTTTCTTTACTTCTTACTAGATAAACTTCGGTGCCCTTGTTTTATTTCTTCGTATTTAAACTTTCAAGCCACAGTATTAAGCCCGGCCCCATTACCTGATTTTAGATTTTCCGCGTTTCGTTTTAGGCATCAATATCAATAAAGAAATCAGATCGCAGAATCATAACATTGAGAATTAGGTGAAAAAACAATCACGTTGCTTGCTCAAACTTTGTTCCTTGGTGTTCGCAGTGTTATATGCTTAACTATCGTCCACCGCCTCGGTACAATTCATCAGGTTCTGGCTCGACGCGGCTAGCACTCTTTCGGGGTTTATGTGGCATGGCTGCAGTGGGGTCCCTCCTTTTTACATCGAATGGAGTACTTGAGAGGTGCGGTCTATCTTTTCCTCCTACGCTCTTGAAGACATCGATGCTCAATTCCTGGGAGTCAAAGGGATTGGCGTAGTCCTCAAGTGCAGTGTCTGCTTCTACTGCTACTGCCGCCGTTGGCGTCATCGCGCCAGAGCTACCTTTTCCTCGAGGATACTGGTTCAAGTTGTTAGTGGTTAAAGTTAGAGCAGTTTCTCGAGCACTTGAAGAAGCCCCTGAAGCTAAAGCTTCAGCCTGATCTTGTGCCCACGTAGCAGCAAAAGCCGCCATTGATGGCGGTGACAACGGTAAAGGCATCTGCTCTTGGCCTGCTTCATCTCCGTCAAGCCCTTGTCGTGCACCTCTTCCGTCTTCTCCTAAACCTTCAGCTTCTCTTTCAGTGCTTGCTGCGTTAGCAAGCGCACCATTTTCGACATTGCCATCTACGGTAGTGCCTTTCTCTGGCGCCAGGTCTTCTCGGGGTGCACTCTTAGTTCCACTGCCCTGGATTGGTAAAGCGCGCAGCGCTACCGCGCAGTCGGCGTGGCTGAAGTTGAGAAAGGATTGGGGCACTCGAGCGCGCCCTACAGCATGCGCCGCAGCTACCCGCTCCACGCAATCGGCAGCGTGCTGCGGCGTAGACGCGTCTCCGAAGTGATTGGCATCGGCTATACTTGAGCCACCCCTACTGCCGTCTGTGGTAGTGGTGGTGCTACCTCTGTTGCTGCTGCTGCTGCTGCTGTCTCCGTCGTCGATGGAGTTCGCAGAGGACTCCTGTGTTGATTTTTCAGAGCCTAGGGCGACGCTGCTACTAATTCTTCTTCTTCTACTACTACTACTACTAGTGCACACTTCTCGAATGGCCATGAAATCGCACACCGTCGCCACGTGCGTGTAAAGCTGGCATTCTGCGCCCAAGCTTTCCCAATTCTGCTGCAAGCAGGCCTGCAGATCCGCGTAGGTACCAGCCGCTGCGAGCACCGCATGGCAAAGCGTTGCTGCTTCTTGCGTGCACGGTGGCGCACTACCCTGAGACGAAGTTACCTGCTTTATGCTACTGTCCTCCACATTGGTATCGTTGTTGGTGGTGCTACGAAGCACTTTGATGGAAGGCAGCCGCGTCGAATTTTTACTAGGAGCAGCGTTGGCAACAGGGCCAGATTCTGTTTTGCTCGAAGGACTTTCTGGAGGATCTTTGCTCGTCGTTTGAGGCTTCGGTGGGGGTTTTGGTTTGCGCTTGTCTGCCAGAGGGTTAAACGGTGGCACAACATCAGCATCTCCAAAACTCGCCAGGAAGCCCAGAAACAAACTTGCAATTAACTTTCGGCACATCCCTTTGCGTTCTAAGGAAAACTTCTTCCCGCAATACTCGGCTGCTATAAAGTGTCGCTACATCCTTGGTCGACCGTCATCGAACACCCGTTCCAGCTAGCGTTCTATCCCTAGGTTCGACAGTTATAATTAACCGCCGGAAATGCTCTGTGCGTATCGTTCACAAGAATCGGTCAATAGTAGCTAGAGTTTCATGCTTGAGGATAAAAATTCAGTCGTCAAATCCTTAGGTCCTTGTGAGCCACACTATTAGTGACCTTTTCTACAAGCGCTTGCTAGCGTGCAAGGGCCGGGGAGTAATGAGTAGGCTAACTAGCTAGCTTCTAAGGCTTTCTGTACAGAGAGTACATGTAGCCCCTCCTTCTGCAGCGCCGGGTCCGTCGTCTGTCTGCTTTCTATCTTTTTGTACTTGAAATAATTTGCAACTTGGAATGATGCTCCTCACCCCAAGCCTCACCCTGTAAAACTTTTTAAAATTTTATTCGACGCTGTGCTTGCTGTGGAGACGAGAGGTGGAGCATAGCAGGCGGTGTAGCAGTGCAGTTGAGGATTAGCAAGGAATACGAAGTTGGTGCATAGGCATGGTGGTAGTTTATGAACGGCCACTTCTAGTGCGCTTTACGGCCTCTCGAATTTCCAGCGCCTACTGTTTATTCCTCGTCGTGGCCGGGGTCATCGTCATACTTCCGTTCTTCATTGCGTGAGTGTTTAACCGTTTCCGTTACGCGCAAAATCTAGCTATGAACAAACGTGCACCTAAGCAACGGCACCTGACCAACGAAGTTCGTGACATACGCAGTACATAGTTATGCAAATATCAAATTTGTTGACTCGACTGGTCTGCAGCTCGCTTGCAATCAATCTAGCCTATTTTTTCCATCACCAGGTATGCTGCTTCTGGTCCAAGTTTTTGGGCAAAGGAAGCTGTTTACTGGGAGCAGCCTCTCGTGCAATATGAGTACAAGTGCGCATTTTCACTTTAGGTTTTATGCGAGATGACTGTGGTGCTAGGCATGGTTTCAATTCAATCGTTACTGGGTTAGCCCTGACACGGAGTGCCTCGCTATTGATAGCTTGACGCTTCAAACGACTTGATTTGTCTCGAAAGCATTAGATGTGCTTCCTGAATGTTGGCTGCACCAGCAGCACACTAATTTCATAATTGTATTGTTTCACATGCACACTCATGTGTGCAATCACATATGCAATCGCTTGTGCAATCACCTGTGCAATGACGATGTCTGTCATAGGTACGTGTTACTCTTGGAAGGAGTTGCCTCGGATGGAGCCTCGCCGCTTGCGCTGATGTCTACTTCCGTGGCGCACTTGGCCACTGCATGGGGCTCGAACGGCAACAGCGGGACAACTCGCTTGCGCGTTCCTGTGGTAAGTGCTTGCGGCAGAGTGTGGATAGAGTATGTTGTGCTACGTTAGTAAATCAAGATGTCAATGGACTAGTTGCTTGCAAAGGTGCGTACGTTAGCATGAACTAATCAAATGACGCGAGGAAAAATGAGTGCATTAGGAGAGAAGATGTACCCATCGAGTTGTACGAATACGTGCGATGTAATAAATGGACGTCAATTTACGCTTTGCCTCACGAGAGTATATTCATAGCTCTTTCTTCTCTTTCTTTCTTTTTCTGAATGAACGCTAGGTTCGATCGCGAGAAGTCGATGACGACATGGACGGCAAACCTGACCAACTGGCATTTTCAGCTCAGGTACCACCTGCGAACAATACGTGTGCATGCCTAGGTAGCACTTCCCTGCACGAAATGTAGCATTGTCTTCTGCGCGCTTTTAAGAGAGCCCGTGCCTTGCACAATTAACTATCTTGTGGTGTACTTGAGGTAATTCACATGTATCGTTCTGCTGCTGTAGTTGTTGTTGTTGTTGTTGCTGATGCTTTTATACACTGGGCTTGGGCATTGGTTGCTTGCATTTGTTCTTTTAACAGGTGCCCTTAGCAAATGGAGAAGCCGTGCATTCCGCAACGCTGCTGGTATTCTTCACAGTGACCTTATCGCACTGGGCGAGAATGGTCATCCCCGTGCAGGTATTATTAATTCTTGAGACCAAAGTATGCACGTGAAGCTTGTGTAAGAACCCAAACTTCTAGTTGATTCAGAGGAGTGTAATGAACAAGTAGCAGTTGGATTTAGTCAAAATAGTGAAATCACCTCTGGCGGCACCTTCGTCTGAGTTACTCACGTTCGAATTGGTGTATTCAAGAACTATTCATGTCTTGTTAGGCACATATTTTGTCGATGTTTTCTTCTCTTGGTGTTCAATAAAATGTTTTGGTCTTCTTTTTTCTCTATTCTCGCAGGCTTTGGCAACCCACACGAGCCCGCTGCCAGGCTCAGCTCTTTACCTTGACGCCGACTTGGTGCTTCGCCAGGTAATCACAAGAAAAGAAAGGGATAGCGAGAAGAACGAAACCATGTACGTTGCTATTTGCATCTTTCTTCTAATAAACTTATTTTGGCGTTTCCTGTCCTTGCTCGGCTCATTTTCCTTCTGGTCTCCACCATTTGCTCTTGCTTGTTTGCTCGTGTTGTTCCTTTTCTTATTGAACACAGCGCAAACCGTTTCCCGCGCGAGGGGGCTATTCGCCATCGGGCGGAAGTTTGCTTGACGATTCCAGCTTCCTGCCATGGACGGGTGGCAACCGATCGATGCAGGTATATCCGGATGAATGAAGTCGGCACTTTCAGCTTTTTCTCGCTACTCTTCTACTACAAATTTTGCAGAGGAGTGTTGGACTTTTGAAACGTTTACGCATAATCTTCACTTCCTGTCTCTTTCCCCCTGCGATCGTGGCGGATACGGGCATGGCTTCTCTCTGTCTCGTCCTCAGGACTTCCTGCCGCAATTAATCAAAGCAGACCGCGACCGCTTGTACGGCGCCGACTTGAGTTCAGGCAGCAGCAGTGGAGGCAGTGGCGCAGCCCTCTGGGTCGGCGGTGCCCCCTCAGGGGGGAAATCGTGGGCCAACGGCGGTGGGTCAAAAAGCCCGGGCAGCACTTTTAACTTGACGGCGACCATGCGGTTCCCCAGCCAGCCGGTCACCTATGTGCCCGGCATCTCCGAAGTGCTGCTGCAAGCGTGGATGCCGTACTTGGCGTTAGCACTGGTGGTAGGGTGGCTCCTGGACCGCTGTTTCTTGGGGTTTGTGTTCCGCCACCGCCTCGTCGATTGCTTGGAACAGTCGGAGTGCCCGCCCCTAGTCCCGGGAGCGAAATCGGCCTGGGGCCAGCCACGCCTGAAGGCCTATTGAAGGAACTTAAGAGTACTTTACAACCCCAATTGCAAATGCCCCTTGTCATTTCTTGTCTGGCTTGCTAATTGGACCTTATCTTGCATAATTCGTACAGCTATTGTAAGAACTGTGAACTCGGTCTTTTTATGATTCCTCTCATATATAATTTTTACGTAACCGCGGCCGACGATTTGTTCGGAGGAAAGAGGAAAGACGCCAGTTGGAGACTACATTGGCCGTCTAGGGTGAATTTACTATTGCTAGCGCACAAGCAGGTCAAGTGTGTTTCAGATATTCTTCTCTGAAGTGGCTGCTGTTTTCTGTTTACTTGCCTTTCTTTGGATTAGATTAGATTAGATTAGATTAGATGAGATGAGATGTGAATAAAACGATTTAGATGAGTAAATGAATAGAATAAGCAACACCGCCAACAAAAATTTGATTTCCATGGTGCATACAGCGCATTTAATTTTTATTACTATAGAGTAACATCAAGCGACGAGGGCGACGTGGGGCCATTGCGACCTGAAGACGTGCGCCCATTCCCATTTTCGAAGCGGCCAGGGCTGGCCCATCCGGAAGGCGCGCTGTCTCCAAGACCAGCATTAGCTGAAGTGTTCATGGCCGAGCTACCGGGGGTTGACCATACACTTGACTCATCTCGTAACTCTCCTCGGGGCTCGGCTCTCGAGGACAACGACCTGTCCGCGGGGCCAAGATGCGAAGAGCCGTCGAAGCGTTCGTTGAGGCCGCTCAAAGACAGGGGGGCACAGTCCAAGGCAGCAGCTTCCAGCAACGCATCTGTCGCGGACGACGAGGACGGTGACTGAGCGCCCTTTTCGGGGGTAGGGCGGTCGAGGCTGCTGCTCGTGTTGCCTTTCCTCCGAGACCCGGGCGCCGCAACGCGCGGTGGAGGAGGGCGGTTGCGCGCCGAGGACGGGCTCTTGTGACGAGGAGGTTGGCGTCTCTTCGCAGGCTCTGCGCCGACCCGTGGGGCAGGTGAACTGTTGGCAGAGCTACCGTTCACGGAACTGCTGTCAGCACGACTGCTCAGGTCGCTGCTGGAGCCGCTTTCGGAGCTGTCGCTTATGGCCGTCACGGTCGCGAACCAGTCGGCAGCCGCGTCTGGCGCGGGCAGAGGTGGCGGTTTCACAAACACATATCCAGGGCATCTGGGCAGCGTTGGATCGCTTGTGTCGTCAATGCCTTCGTCGTCGACTTCATTTCCAAATTCACCCATTTCCGTAGGAGAAAGTCTTCTTTCCGGTGCAATCGATGGCCCTTCGAAAGTGTAGCCACGGCACCTCGGCAAAGTAGGATCACTTCTCACGTACCTATTGGGGTCTTCACGTCGACGTATTTCCGCCAACGATTGAGTTCCTTTGCTTGGTGGCCTTAAGGAAGTTTGCTGCCTTTGTCGATAAGCGCGTGCAGCCGCGGCGAGAAGGCGCGCATCTGCTTGAAGAGCTTCTCGCCTCGTCATGAGCAATCCTGCACCTGAATTACCACTAGAGCTGTCACTGTTGGCGCTACTGGTTTCAGGCGTGTGAGGAAAGAGAGTGCGCATCATACAAGACACTCCAGCGCCGCAGGATGACCCACCACCGCTACGTGCAGCACGCTTGGCAGGCTGCACGTGCCGCGTAGTGGCGTGAAGGCAAGCCAGGGCGAAGGCCCGCGCGTGACGTTTGTCGAGGCCGAGGAGCACTTCATCAACAGCACCCTGTAGGAAAAGAACATCATGGGGGTTGAAAAAGCAACACATGAAGTGTGCACTTAAGAACGGTTAATCGTTGAACCACTGAACTTTCTTGTGCTAGGCATCAGCGGTACGAAATAGAGCAAGCAGGAGTAGGTCTAAATTTCAGTGAAGAGAAAACGAAGTCCGTCGGAGCATCTCGGCTGCGATTGTGCACAGCGATGAAATGAACACAGCTACGAATACAAGCGCGCGAAGAGCAGATAGCTTGCGACTTACTCGCTTGCGTGCTTGATAAGCTTTGGCTGTTGCACGAAGAGTGGCCATGTCCTCATGCCGAGCCAACGCAGAGGCGCTCTTCTTGGAAGGATCGGTATGCACTGTGCGGTGAAGGACACATAGAGCATCGTTCCGTGCGGCTCGTGCAGCCAAGACATAGGCGTCGTTCTGAGCAGAAAATAAAGCCAGCATTAGAGACAGAGGACCGCTCCTTAAAAGATGACGGATAGCGCTACAGTACAGATGAAAATGCCGAAAGCGAAGAACGAACCATGATGGAGACGTTTCGATCTCGAAGACTATTGTAAGATTCTGCTCCGCCACTGTAAAGCGCTACAGCCTATCAGGCGACCGAGAAGATGATTGGCTCAGTCAAGTGCGCGAGAGCAACTAATAATAGATTCTACCTAACAAACGCGGGAATATATTATGACATTTTGGTAAATAATTGACGACTCGACAACGATACGACCACGGCTGAATGTTTTTTAAAATCCTCTTTCTCTTCCTCCTCCCCCCCCTCGGGGGCTACGACATGCTTCGAATGTTTGCTCCTGCACACCATCACCGTCATAAAACATAAGTAAACTTGTCGACAAAACACCCCGTGCACCCTTTGGGCACGACGAATAGGGCGCCTCAAGAGCCATATCAAACACGTGCCCGGCATTCAGTCCAGCCCGTAGGGCTCTTCAGACGCCGACTAGAACTGGACTCCTGATGCCTGATGCTGATAACCGAAGGGAACCTCGAGAGTAAGTGATTGCAGTTTCCCTTTGCAGAAGGGCAGTAAGCCCAGCCAGGCTTGTTCTGGAGGCTTGGCCAAGAAACTAGCTCACGGCCTGCGCCTCTCAATGGCCGGCCTGCCTCGGCCCCCATCCCTCCCCGAAGTAAAAAATAAACAATACAGACGGAAGTCGGTTACCGGCACCATAAGACCGGTTTGCTGAGTGCGGGATGTATCTCGTTTCTGGGTGCGGGATGTATCTCGTGTCTCTGGCATCTCTATTAAATTAGCCACCAATGAAGTATTCGCTCCACTGTTGCGTCACCACAACCACCGCCGTGATCTGTGCTGAAGTTTCCCCTAGCGGCACATACCTATACCATGTAGTCAAATATGTTTTGTTATTAAACCTTTGCCGGTCCCCTCTTATTTTTCCGTTTCCTTCACTTATTTGTTTCGATGGCGCTTCGAGGTGAGCTTTCTCGGAACAACAGCAGCACGGCGATACGGAGCTACTTTTAATGCACATCCGCGCGCCCTTTTATTTTTAGCAAAGCGCCAAGCTGCGCGCACTCAGACATGGTCGCGGAAGCCACTTCAACCGATTGAACTGTATTCAAACTCGGGCCTGGAATTCAGTCCAGCCCGTAGGGCTCTTCAGACGCCGACTAGACTCCTGATTCCAGATGCATGATGCTGATGACCGCTGACTCACTCCATTCCCAAACCTCCTGATGCCTGAAGGACACCTCGAGAGAAAATGTTTACAATTTCATTACGCAAAAGGGCACTCAGCCCAGTCAGACTTGTTCTGAAGGTTACATTTTTCTGTTGCTATTTGCCACAGTGGTGTTTCTTTGTATTTTGGGGAGTATTAACTAGACTAGACTAGACTAGATGACCGAAGGAAACCTCGAGAGTAAGTGATTGCAGTCTCCCTTTGCAGAAAGGCAGTACTTGTTCTGGAGGCCTGATCAAGACACTTACTCACACCCTGTGCCTCTTGATGGCCGGCCTGCCTCAGCCCCCTTTCCTCCCCGAAGTGAAAAATAATAGGTTTAGTTTGCGCTGCTTTGCTTGCCTTCTGATTCCGGCCCTTCGGGATCTGTCTCAAAAATAAGCAATATAGACGAAATTGGTTACAGCTCTTCGTCAGAACGCCAGAAAATCAGCGAATTTCCTTTACGAGTTCGTTTTCATTTCTGATGCCCAATCAGCCCTAGATATGAAATTTGAAGCCTATCACTAATTACTATTACCTATTACGAGAAGCCAAATGAGATAGGTATTTTACGCCTCTTGGATTTGCTGGTACTGCGGCAGTAATTAAATCGAATTGCTGGGTGCGGGGTGTATCTCGTGTCTCTGGTATCACGACTAATATAGCCTCCAACGAACTATTAGCTCCAATGTTGCGTTACCACAGCCATCGCCATTATCATATCCGCTACTGCCGTCGCGTCTACTATGCTGAAGTCCCCCCTTGCGGCAAATGCCTATACCCAGTAGTCAAAAATCTTTTGCTAGTATTCCTTTGCCGGTCTCCTCTGGTATTCCGTTTCCTTCACTTATTTGTTTTGATGGCGCTTCGAGGTGGGCCTTCTCGGAACAACGGCAGCACGACGACACGGAGCTTCATTTACTGCACATCCGCGCGCCCTTTTGTTTGGTAAAGTGTCAAGCTGTGCGCAACCTGACATGGTAGCAGAAGCCAATTCAACTGATTTCACTGTATTTTCAGGGAAATTGAGTTGTTTCTCGTGTTGGCGCGCCCATTCGTCATAAGCACGAGCTGCGGCGATATCTGTGTCGTAGTAGCCAATATGAATCAGCTTTCCATTTGCACGTCCTCTAACTCGCCATCTACATGAATCCTTATTCCAGGCCACCCCCGTGTAAATGGATGACTTCATGGCTTGGTCGCGGCCCGCAGCAAGTTCTGCTGACGTTAATGCGAAGTTTAATGGTTTGTTGGTCAGACCATGCGCGCGCACCTGACATGAAAGGAAGTAATTGAAGAGGATCAGCAAGATGGTGGAATAAATGTGACTTTTGCATGCTTGCTTACCAATTCATCGTACTTTTTGCCCGCCGCAATTTCATCGTCAAATTGCAGTCTGCACCTCTTTCCGCCGGGCATACATAGTTGAATTCTCCACTTATTTGTCATTTCGCACCAGCACACCCCGTAATACTGCAACCAAGCGGAAAGTACATGTAAGCCAAGTTAAATGAAATTTTCGTGTCTATTTCATCAATCCTAGCTATTTGATGTCCTACTTAGTGTTTCAACCCCGTTCCTTTCTTCGTTCAACGTACCTTCCAAATTGTAGTACTGACCTTGCTTGAAGTCTTAGCTTGGTTCTGGTGGCTGCTCATGGTAGGAGTGGGCTCGCTAGTGCTGAAATTACAAGAAGTAAGATTAGCCACCGGGGCAGAGCGCAACGCAATAATGCAGATACTCCAATCAAATCAGCATGAAACACAGCGAGATTATTAAAGGTACCCTAGGGTGCTCCTTTTTGCAAGTATACACCTCAGTCGTTCCCTTGTACCTTCCTCCAACCATCTTTACTCATTCTGATATCTCTCTATCGAAACTTATCTCAAGCAGCCTCTTCCAGTAACTTTGCAGTATAATTCGACCTCCAAGAGTAAACTTGATAAAAGCACAACGACATCGAAAGATAAAATAACGACTCCAATCACCTTACAGCCTCAGTAGCCTTGATTCTCTTTGGCCATCTTCGGCAGCTCCATTCGAATAACTCAGTAGCTTCGGTGTTCTGCAATAATCTCTCGCTGCTTCCTTCTGCGATAGCAGGATTGCTCCTGCTAACGAGCTCGTCCGTTGCGTTCTTCAATATGGCTGACTGCTCTTGAAGCTGCTGTTGTAGCTGGCTGACAACCTCATCGTGGGTTGCTGCAACTGCATGCCTCTGCTTCATCAGTAGCCCGATTTTGATTGATGCCATGGCGGCACTCGCGGTCATGTTCGCCACCTGCCCCTTGGCTTTCTTAAGCTCGTCTTCAAGCTCTTTGGTGCGCGCAGCCGCAGAGGCGCTGCTAGCCACAGCTGAACTATTTTGAATTCTAGCATGTGCCCTCATGGCTCACAAGTCTGCCCTAGCTATAGTACTCAGTAGCAGGTGCCTTCTTCACAGAAGATGTTGTCAGGAAGCGAAGGACAGCGAGACAACGCACAACGAACGCGAAGCGAGAAGTGCGAATAATGAGAAGCAAGAACAGCAACAAAAGAATTCTTGATGGAGTTCGTCGGTACTCTGTACAGATATGTACAGATAAAGAATGAAGAAAGTTTGTCGGTAGTGGTCAAAACCGTGCCACTTCAAGACGACCGCAATCATCTCGGACCTCGTCGATCGGTAAATGACTCGCAAACACACGGAACCCTACAACGCTGGCTTTTCGGAAGCCTAAGCCCTATTTAGACATAACCTCGCACGCTAATGTGGTCATGTAATCGCTCGGGGATGGGCGACTCTACTTCTGGATCGCCTGAGAAGAGTTTCCGCCCTCAGAGGATGCCACTAGCTTCTTAGGGAAGCGGAGCAAATAAACGCACGTGCAGAAGGAAAATATTCCCAAGAAGCCACTCGCTTTTTAGGGAAGCAAATTACGACAAGCCAATTATAAGGCGCTTCCCTCCAGGGTTAATCGGGAGTTGATATCTGAGAAATTTTGCGCTCTAACGCCTGGTCTAGTCTAGTCTAGTCTAGTCTAGTTAATAATCCCCAAAAATACAAAGAAACACAACCCTGGCATATAGCAACAGAAAAATGTAACTTTCAGAACAAATCTGACTGGGCTGAATGTCCTTTTGCGTAATGCAGTTGTAATCCATTACTCTCGAGGTGTCCTTCAGCCATCGGGCATCGGGAGGTTTAGGAAAGGAGTGAGTCAGCTGTTTCCACTTCGACCTGTCCTTGGCAATGGCGATCCACTCCTCGAATTCCTTCGAAATGCCCTTACTTTTGAGCGCGCTCTCCAATGTCCTACCCCAGGTCATCCGTGGACAACCAAATGGTCGAGAATGCGATACCCAGCCAGTTAGTAACTGCCGTGGCGCCGTGGCGCCCGGCTCATGGGCATACGTGCGACGTGGCCAGCCCAACGAAGAATCCGATTATGTAAGTAACTGTCGATGTCGAGAATTCCCAAGCAACTGAAGAAGGGACTCGCGGAAGTTATATGGTGGGGGAAGGTATGATGGAGGTTCACACGGCACATGCTACGAGCACACCTGTTATGGAAACTTCGAAGGCGCTTAAATAAATCTTCACACAAGGACCGAACTTCGTAACCTCGAAGTGAAGTAGGCAAGATAAGCGCCTTGTGCGAGCTTGTTGCTCAGTGGTTGGTTGACGACGTCGGCCGCAATAAGGAATCGCATTCCGACAACTTCACCCTTAAGTTCCTCCGAAAGATACTTGTCAGCACCTGGCACCTCGGAAGTTCGGAAGACTCACCCTTCGCGCAAGCGCAAGCTGACAATAACGCGAGCGGGATTCAAAAGATCAGAGATCATTACACTTTACCATACAGATAACACTTTTTGAGCAGCACTCTCAGAGCATGGAAAAGCGTGCCACTTCGGACCGCTGTCATCGCTACCATGGCCACTCGGACATATTTGCCTGACTAGCTTCATAGTTTGAGGTGCTTCGCTTTTTATCTCTGTCTGCTGGCCTACTAAATCTGGCCCCTCGGGGCCTGTGTCATAAAATTAGACTAGATTAGATCATAATCCCTGGTGCTTCGCTTTATATCTCTGTCTGCTGGCCTTCTATTTCTGGCCCCACGGGGCCTGTGTCATGAAATTAGACTAAATTAGATGATATTCCCCATTGCAATAAAACATCTACCGGGTATGTGAGCTTAGAATTCTGACCTGATTAAAATTGAACCTCGCAGTTAATTGGACTTCCGCCGCCTTGCTAAGCGGCCCCTCTTATGTCTAAGATGGGACAAAGTACTCGCTATATGCAACGCACCGAATAAATAGATTAGCCCCCCAAATTCACGATTCTCAATAGGAGTGCGGACATCTTTCATCGCTTTTGATAAACCAAAAAGTGTTGTGTCACTGTCTTCACTCAACCACCCACGCCATCGTTGTCATCACGATGTTTCTCCTCTCGCACAATTTCGGTGAGATAAAGCATAAGACATCTACTTCTTTGCCGGCAAACTGGACAGCTGACTCACTCCTTTTCCAAACCTCCTGATGCCTGATGGCTGAAGGACACTTCGGGAGTAAATGATTACAACTGCATTGCGCAAAAGGACACTCAGCCCAGTCAGACTTGTTCTGAAGGTTACATTGTTCTGTTGCTATATGCCAGGGTGGTGTTTCTTTGTATTTTTGGGGAGTATTAACTAGACTAGACTAGACTAGACTAGACTCATGCTCTTTTAGTTCCCTTGCTCATTTGCTTAGTTCCAGAATTTTGAGTGCGCATATCGGTAGCTTTACTCTACAAGTGTGCGCCCCCTCAGACTCTGGCCAACCCCCAAGCCGTGCACTGGCATGGCACAGCTTCAGAGAATCACATCAAATGGTTCATTTTTTCCATCTGTCGGAATATTCAGGCGTTTCCCATGTTGCCGAGCCCATTGATCGTAGACATGCGCTGCCTCAACCTCGGAGCTGCAATCACCGAGGGACACCTTCCTTCCGTTTAGTCTCCCCTGCACCTGCCACTTGCCTTTGCTCTTCGACCAGCATACCCCCGTGTAAACGGACGTCGTCTTCGCGACTGTCTGGCGGCCTGCGGCAAGTTCCTCCGGTGTGACGAAATTCAAAGGTTTACTTTTCAAACGATGCGCACGCACCTGCAGCAACACACGGAGCATGCCAAACAAGGAACAGTACGATGGAGACGTTTAGAAAAAGGACTCCGGTGGAATACCCAAAATGAAAGGAAGGCGAAAGAAAAGTGCTGGCGAAAAAAAAAAAAATAGCATTGTAAACGAAGGAAATCAAAGAGAAAGGTGGAGATCATATTTTGCATTGAAGGTGAGCTAGGATGCAAGCACAAATAAGCAATCAATGAAGATATTTGGTGTTTAAACAAGATGAGCACTTGTTACATACTCAAGCCATATTTCTTATTATTGCTCTCTTTACCAATTCATCGTATTTTTTGCCAGCTGCAATTTCGTCGTCAAATGAAAAAAAGGAAACTTTTCCTCCGGGCATACGTATTTGAGTCCTCCACTTGTTAGTCGTCTTACACCAGTGCACGCCATGGTACTGCCACCAAAATATTTTTTTTTTAAATTGAGAAGGGCCAGGTATCTTTGATAAGTAATTGTGTGATCATATAATCATGTCATCCTTCATAGATCACCAATTGTAGAAATATCTCATTCATACATAACGATGCTTAAGCTGTCTATTTCTTTGAAGTTCCTTCAACTCAAGTGCTTACTTTGCTTGTTTTAATGTGGTCATTGGTGATGATGATGGTAGCGGAGAAATGATCGCTGGTGCTGCGATTGCAAATATTGGATGTGAATTAGACTCAGGGCTTACTGCGATGATGAAAATACGTTTGCATTGAACGAGTTTAATACAACAGCAGGATAAATAAAAAAAACTTCAATTCTGTCTAATCGCTAATGCAGTCATTGACAACCATGCGAATGTAATAGACCTTTGCTCTCTCTGACATGTTCCCATTTTTTTCTCGTGAAGCTTTCTTTCATCGTCACGCAAATAAATTCCGCTGTATTCCAACCGCTACTATCCAAAACTAAATTGATCATATAGACAGTGGAAAATAATATAGGTATCAATTGCAGTTACCTTGATGCCTCAGCAGACTTAATCCTCTTCGATGAAGCTTCGCCGGTGCCTTCTGATAATGCAACTTCATCAGCCCTTTTAAACGATCCTTGACGGCTAACTTCTAAGGGTTCCATAGCAACCTCAGTTCTCTTCTCCGATGACCTCCTACTGTTGCTTTCTGTTATCGCAGCGGTCTTGCTGAAGCTAGCGAGCTCCCCCCGTACACTCTCCAACTTGCCTGACTGCTCTCGAAGCTGCTGTTGTAGCTGGCTGACAATCTCATCATTGGTTGCTGCAACTGCATGCTTCTGCCGCATCAGTAGTTCGATTTTGGTTGATGCCCTGGCGGCACTCGCGGTCATGTTTGCAACATGCTCGTTGGCTTTCTTAAGCTCGTCTTCAAGCTTTTTGTTGCGCACAGCCGAGGCGCTGCTGCTGGTTATAGCTGAACTATTTTGAATTCTAGCATGCTTTGAGTTTGTCCTCATGGCTCACAAGACTGCTCTGCTTCGTTGATGCTAGCTCCACAGATGATGTCAAGCTCAAGGACTGCCTGCGAGGCTCGTTGAAAGGTAGAAATTATAATTACCACTCCTCATAATTCGTATTCGTAAACCTACGTCGCAAGCTTTCTCAGGTTTACGAATACGAATGATGAGGAGTGAGAAATTACAGAACTCAGCAAACAGGAACGGAAGACGCGACGACGCGACGGAGCAAAGCAAGAGGCGAGCAAAAAACATTTGACCAATCAATGTGAGAGGGCCATTTTCCAGAGAGATGCTCCGATTCCGACCCCCCCTACTAGGCTATCTGTAGTACCTCGCCTGGTCTGGTGGTGGGTAGTCCCTATAAACGGGAATGCTCGATAGCCGATCCCCCCTCTGGTGTGAGCATGAAAGTAACCTTACGGCCGGACGGCCAGAAAGCCTTTCTTTACGGCCGGGCGGCTAGACCCGCCTACCCACTCGAACTCGAACTCGAACTACTGTAATACAAACCCAAATGACACAGAAGCCAATGCTGCGGGCAGAAGTGTACGCGCGTGCGTTGCGCACGCCGCGCCAGGAACCTCTGCTTCTCCTCTGGTGTAACTCTAGTGTCGCACCGAGGTGGCCGCAGCTGCGGTTTTCCAATGTTGAAAGGCGCTTCCGTAACGAGCTTTAGCCAGCCAGCGCGGTCCTGCGCCAGGGTGGCCCATTCCGAAAAAGTGATCGCT